>Ga0160447_100534_pt1 | contig 17702 bp, 14 predicted proteins | sample HID1973K_E1MG_FD_108222 | JGI IMG/M metagenome (GOLD analysis project Ga0160447, IMG submission 108222) | Enriched mosquito-associated microbial communities from UW Madison campus, WI, USA - HID1973K_E1 MG | ecosystem: Host-associated > Arthropoda: Insects > Digestive system > Unclassified ...
GAACAGGACGGCAACCACGATGGCCGTAAGACCGGTACGGCCACCGGCACTCACGCCCGCTGCCGATTCGATGTAACTGGTGGTGGTCGAAGTGCCCAGCAGCGAGCCTGCCATGGCGGCGGTACTGTCGGCGACCAGCGCACGGCCCATTTTCGGCATGTGGCCGTCCTTGCTCATCAGGCCAGCGCGCTTGGCGACGCCGATCAGCGTGCCCGAGTTATCGAACAGGTCCACGAAGAGGAAGGAGAAGATCACGCTGACCAGCCCGATGTTCAATGCACCGGCGATGTCCAGTTGCAGAAAGGTCGGTGCCAGCGAAGGAGGCATGGAGACGACGCCGCCAAACGGCGAGAAGCCCATCAGGATGGAGACGATGGTCACCGCCAAAATGCCGATCAGCACTGCACCGCGCACTTTCAGGGCTTCCAGCGCGACGATCAGGGCGAAACCGAGGGTCGCGAGGACTGGAGCGGGTTTTGCGAGATCGCCCAGACCGACCATGGTCGCCGGGTTGCTGACCACGATTCCGGCGTTGTGCAGCGCAATCAGCGCCAGAAACAGACCGATACCGGCGGCAATCGCTGAGCGCAACGGAAGCGGGATGCTGTTGATGATCCATTCGCGGATGCGAAAAATCGACAGCAGGAAGAACATCACGGCAGAGATGAACACCGCACCCAGCGCCACTTGCCAGGTATGGCCCATGTGCAGGACGACGGTGTAGGTGAAGAAGGCATTCAGGCCCATGCCCGGCGCGAGCGCAATCGGGTAGTTGGCGATCAGGCCCATGACCGTGGAGCCGATGGCGGCTGCAAGGCAGGTGGCGACGAAGATGGCGCCTTTGTCCATGCCGGTCTCGCCGAGGATGCTCGGGTTGACGAACAGGATGTAGGCCATGGCGAGGAACGTCGTGATCCCGGCCAGGATTTCCGTGCGCACATTGGTGTCATGTGCCTTGAGTTGAAACAGCCGCTCCAGCATGTGTGGCTCCCCGGTGACGCATCGCGCCATTAATGAAATCGACTAAAACAGCAAAGCACAGCTCGCCCAAAGAGCTTGCACAAATTCTGCCAGTCGCAAAAAGCCGCGCATCATACCAGCGTCCCCCGGGAAAGGCTGCTGACGTTGATCGGCAGCTTACGGGGGGTAGAAAGAGTGGCAGTCCCGGCGTGGCAGGCCCACCCTCCGGTCGAGACACGCTCATCAAAAACCCTGAACGTTTGCCAAATCCCGCCAGTCTCTACCCCAGAGACGCAGATCCACTGCGCTGATCAAGTACCTACCGTGAGGCACCCCATGAGCGCGACGAACCAGAAGGATTTCGCGGAGCACGCCATTGCTCTGACCCTTAACGGCCAACCCCGACAATTACAGGTACAGCCCTGGGTTACCTTGCTCGACGTTCTGCGCGAGCAACTGGACCTGGTCGGCACCAAGAAGGGCTGTGATCACGGCCAGTGTGGCGCCTGCACCGTGTTGCGTGATGGCAAACGCATCAATGCCTGCCTGACGCTGGCGATCATGTGCGACGGCGCCGATCTGACCACCATCGAAGGCCTGGCAGACGGTGACGTTCTGCACCCTATGCAGCAGGCATTCATCAAGCATGACGCCTTTCAGTGCGGCTATTGCACGCCTGGACAGATCTGCTCGGCAGTGGGGCTGGCGAACGAAGGGCGCGCGGGCAATGCGGACGAAATCAAAGAGCTGATGAGTGGCAACCTTTGCCGTTGCGGCGCCTACAGCAACATTCTGGCGGCTGTCGAAGAAGCATTGCCGCAGTCGGCGAGCAAGGAAGGAGGGCGTCAGCCATGAACCCTTTCAACTACAGCAAGCCATCGCAGGTCAGTCAGGCGATCAGCCTCGCCGATGGCGCGAGCCGGTTCATCGCAGGAGGCACCAACCTTCTGGACCTGATGAAAGAAAACGTCGACCGCCCTGACCATCTGATCGACATCACCGGACTGCCACTCAAGGAAGTCAAGGAAACGGCGAATGGCGGATTGCTGATCGGTGCGCTGGTCAGCAATGCCGATCTGGCCTGGCATCCACTGATCGAGCAGCGTTATCCCCTGCTTTCCCAGGCCATTCTGGCGGGCGCCTCTCCTCAACTGAGGAACATGGCCAGTACCGGCGGCAACCTGCTGCAGCGCACCCGTTGCTACTATTTTTATGACGCCGCCATGCCCTGCAACAAGCGCGAACCGGGGAGTGGCTGCCCGGCGAAGAGCGGCTTGAACCGGATTCACGCCGTTCTGGGCGCCAGTGACGAATGCGTGGCGACGCACCCTTCCGACATGTGCGTGGCGCTGGCAGCACTGGAGGCGGTGGTGCATGTCGAAGGTCGCGCCGGAAAACGCAGCATCGAATTCGCTGACTTTCATCGTCTGCCGGAGAACGCCCCCCAACGAGACAACCAGCTCGCCGACGATGAATTGATCACGGCGATCGAGTTGCCACCCGCCGGATTCGTGTCCCACCACCACTACCTGAAGATCCGCGACCGGGCGTCTTACGCCTTCGCCCTGGTATCAGTGGCCGCAGCGCTTGAACTCGATGGCGACGTCATCCGTGACGTGCGCCTGGCCTTGGGGGGCGTGGCCCATAAACCCTGGCGGGACAAGTCGGTCGAGCAGTCGCTCAGGGGCAAACCGGTGTCCAGAGAGAATTTCGTCGCCGCCGCCGATGCCATGCTGCGGGACGCCCGGCCGCTCGCGCACAACGCTTTCAAGATCAAGCTGGCCCAGCGCGCGATTGTTCGCGCACTGAGTGAAGCCGCTGTGGGAGGAAATGTCTGATGAACGCGAAAATGTCTCCCAACGGTAAAATGTCCCCCGTGGGCCAGCCACTTGATCGAGTCGATGGTCATCTGAAAGTCACAGGTCAGGCTCGGTACGCCGGAGAGTACCCGCAGGCGGGGCTGCTGCATGGCAGCGTCGTGTCCAGCACCATCGCGTGCGGTCGAGTGTTGAAGATCGACGCCTCCGAGGCGATGCAGGTCAAGGGCGTGGTCGCGGTGCTTGACCATACCAACCGGCCACCGGTCGCCAGTTACGACAAGAACTATGCGGACGCTGACTCGGCCGAGGGCTCACCGTTTCGGCCGTTATACAACGACAACGTGCTGTACAGCGGTCAGCCCCTGGCTCTGGTGGTCGCCGACACGCTGGAAATAGCGCGTTTCGCGGGTTCTTTGGTGCGCATCGAGTACGAAGCTCAGGCTCACCAGACCGACCTGACTCAAGCGCAAGGCAATGCCCACACTGCGCCCGCAGAAACGCCCAAGCCTCGCGGAGATTTCCAGGGCGCCTGGGCGCAAGCGGCGGTCACGGTTGACGCGCAGTACAGCACGCCGAACGAACATCACAATCCGATGGAGCCGCACGCCTCTACGGTCGTGTACCAGGATGACGGCAGCCTCGAGATTCACGACAAGACCCAAGGCACGCAGAACTGTCAGGACTACCTGCACAAGGTGTTCGGGCTGGAGAAGGAGAAAATTCGTATCTTGGCCGCATTCGTCGGCGGCGCGTTCGGATCGGGACTGCGCCCGCAGTATCAGTTGCCGTTGGCGGTCATGGCGGCATTGCACCTCAAACGCTCGGTCCGTGTGACGTTGACGCGTCAACAGATGTTCACCTTCGGCTATCGCCCCAATACGTTGCAGCACCTGAAGCTGGGTGCGACAGCTGAGGGCAGGCTGGTGGCGGTGGGGCACGATGTGATCGGTCAGACGTCGCGATTCGAGGACTTCACTGAGCACGTCGTGGAATGGAGCGGCATGCTCTATCAATGTGACAACGTGCAGCTCACCTACAAACTGGCGCCGCTGGACGTGTACACGCCGCTGGACATGCGCGCGCCGGGAGCGACTTCGGGCATGGTGGGCCTGGAATGCGCACTGGACGAACTGGCGTGTGCGGCGGGCGTCGATCCGGTGCAGTTGCGCGTGGTCAATTTTGCCGAGCGAAACGGCAACGAAGACAAGCCGTACTCCAGCAAGGAACTGCTGGCCTGTTACGAACAAGGCGCCGAACGCTTCGGCTGGAGCAAGCGCAACGCCGAGCCACGCAGCATGCGTCGGGGCCAGCAACTGGTTGGCTGGGGCATGGCGGGCGGCGTGTGGGAGGCGATGCAGATGAAGGCCAGCGCCAAGGCCAGTATCGACAGCAACGGCAAGATCACCGTCAGCAGCGCCACCACTGACATTGGCACCGGCACGTACACGGTCATGACCCAGATCGCTGCCGAAGCGTTAGGTGTGAAGACCCAAGACGTCAATTTCGTACTGGGCGACAGTTCGCTTCCTACCGCGCCTTTGCAGGGCGGCTCGTTCACCGTGTCTTCGGTGGGCACTGCGGTGCAGCAGGCCTGCAGAGGGTTGCGCACCAAATTGCTGGATGCGGTGCGCATGGCCCATCCGGAGTTCGCGGTGGTGGACATGGAAGAGGTCGAGGTCGGCGATGGCTGTTTGCTGATTCGCGGGCAGCGGTTTGCGTATGCCGACATCGTTCGCCAGTCGTCCCATGAGGTTCTGGACGTACGCATCGACGCCGAGCCTGACAAGAAACGCGAAGGCTTCGCCACCGCAACGCATTCGGCGGTGTTCGTGGAGGTGCTGGTGGATGAAGATCTGGGGACGATTCGCGTCAATCGCGTGGTCAGTGCCGTGGCGGCGGGGAGGGTGGTCAACCCCAAGACGGCCCGCAGCCAGATTCTCGGCGGTGTGGTGTGGGGTATCAGCCAGGCGTTACAGGAAGAAACCCTGACCGACCACAATCTGGGTCGCTTCATGAATCACAGCCTGGCCGAGTACCACATTCCGGTAAACGCGGACATCGGCGACATCGATGTGGTGTTCGTGGAGGAAAACGACGACATCGTCAATGAACTGGGGTCCAAGGGCGTTGGCGAGATCGGCATTGTCGGCGTGGCCTCAGCGATAGCCAATGCCATCTATCACGCGACCGGCAAGCGTGTGCGGGAGTTGCCGATCACGCTTGACAAGGTGCTCTGACGCTATCAGCAGCACGGCTTGCCGGGGTTGGCGCTGTAGCAACACGAATTGCCAGCGGTGGCGCTGAGCGTTCTTCTGTAGCAGCGCGGCTTGTCGGCGGTGGCGCGATTGAAATCGCCACCGCCACCAAGCCGGAGTGCTACCCGACTACGTGTCGCACTCACTCTTCAACATTCAATGTCGCCCCAGTGCAACCACAGGTCGCGCTGGTGCGCTTCGTGCAGTGGGCTGCTGCGTAATTTGCGTCAACGCGGCAGCATTCGCATTGCCGTGGGTCTTCAAGCCTTAAAACTGCCGAAAAGAGCTGAATAAAATAACGAGCCGACCCGAGGAGCACGCATGAAGAGATTTATTCGTCAGATCAGTTGCGGTGTGTTGATGCTGAGCAGTACCGCTCTGATGGCGGCGGAACCCGCCAAGTGCCAGAGCGTGCGGATGGGCGTGGTCAACTGGACGGATGTGATTGCCACCAGTGCCATCGCCGAAGTGCTGCTGCAGAACATGGGTTACGACGTCAAACAGACCAGCGCTGCTCAGCAAATCGTCTTCGGTGGTTTGCGCGATGACCGTCTCGACGTGTTTCTTGGGTACTGGAAACCGGCGATGGACAAGAACATTGCCCCCTTCGTGGCCGCCAATCAGGTCAAGGTTTTCGACACTCCGAGCATGAGCGATGCCCAGGCAACCCTCGCTGTGCCGCAGTATGTGGCAGACGGCGGTCTGAAAACCTTCGCCGACATCGCCAAGTACAAGGACAAGCTGGGCGGCAAGATCTACGGGATCGAGCCGGGCACCGGCGCCAATGCCAACATCAAAGGCATGATCGAGAAGAACCAGTTCGGTCTGGGCGGCTTCCAGTTGGTCGAATCGGGCGAGGCGGGCATGCTCGCAGCCGTGCAGCGAGCGACCAAGCGCAATGAGTGGGTCGTCTTCGTAGGCTGGACCCCCCACCCGATGAACATCAACATGAAGATCGCCTACCTGACCGGCAGCGAAGACGTGTTTGGTCCGGGCGAGGGCGCCGCGACCGTGTCCGTGGTCACTGCACCGGACTACGCAACCCGTTGCCCGAACGTAAACAAGCTGATGAGCAACCTGAAGTTCACCGCGGCGCAGGAAAGCCAGATGATGGTGCCGATCATGGACCGCAAGGCGCCGAACGACGTCGCCAAACAGTGGCTCAAGGACCATCCTGAAGACACCAGGCGCTGGCTGGAGGGCGTGACCACCTTCGATGGCAAGGACGCAGCGGCAGCCGTTCAAGTAGCTGTCAACAAATAACCGTTCGCACACGGATCCTGTAGCAGTCCGGCTTGCCGGCGGCGGTGTTCTGAACATCGCCGCCGGCAAGCCGGACTGCTACAGGTGTTCGTCGTTGGCGATATGAGCGACTTGAGACGAGTTGATGGGAGTACAGGAATGCGTTACCCCCTTTCGCCAGAAATGGCCGCTTTCATCGCCAAAACCCAGAGTTTCAGTGTGGATTCGCTGGAAATCGCCGATCAGCGACGTTCCTATTCACGTATGTGCGAAGCCTTCACCCCCACCCGACCTGCCGGTCTGGAGGTCAAGGATTTCACCTTGTCCGGGGTCGCGGTGCGCAGTTATCGCCCCCATCGGCTGTCCCTCGAACACCCCGCCCCCTGCGTCGTCTACCTGCATGGAGGCGGCTGGGTGGTCGGCGATCTGGACTCTCATGACTTTCTCACCGCTGCGTTGGCCAGCGATCTCAACGCGGTGGTCATCTCCGTGGATTACCGACTGGCGCCCGAGCATCCGTTTCCAGAGGGTTTCGACGACTGTCTGGAGGTCTGGCATGCCTTGCAGGTTCAGGCGCCACGGTTGGACATCGACCCTCGCCGGATAGCGATTGCCGGCGACAGCGCGGGCGGCAATCTGACGGCCGCCTTGTGTCTGGCATTACGCGAGGCGGGGGAGCGACAGCCGGTAGGGCAGGCGCTGATTTACCCTGGCCTGGGCGGTGCCGACGACCTGCCGTCCCGCAGCGAATGTTTCGATGCGCCGTTGCTCAGCACTGAAGATCTGGCGTTCTATCGGCGGCTGTACACGGGCGAGCACGAGCGCTCGCCTTATGCCATGCCGACCAATGCCATGGATTTTCGACGGCTGGCACCCGCGTTCATCGCCGTCGCACAGTTCGACCCGTTGCGCGATGACGGGACCTGCTACGAGCGGGCGTTGCGCGAGGCGGGTGTGGCGACCGAGTTCGATCCCGGGCCGGGGCTGGTGCATGGGAGTCTGAGAGGCAAAGGCCAGGTGCCGGAAGTGGACGATCTCTATCGGCGACTGGTCAGTGCACTGCTGGGCTTCATCCGCAGCCCTTTATAGGCCTCTGTGCCTGACACTCTTTCCTCGCTCTAATCCCATGGCACTGATCCGGTCTGACTGCGACTGCTCTGCATCAAGGGGTGAGGCAACTCGTCACGCGACAAAAGACCACGCGGATCATGTGCCGAAATGGGACTACTCTTTCAGCGTTGGTTGATCTGCATCAATTCTGCGGTTGGTTTCGATTGATCTGTCGGCTTGACACAACTCCCGCGTCAGAATCTGAGCGCGAAACTACAAGAACGAACACACAACGTCGTACTCAATACACCGTGGGGGCAGTCGCTGAAGGCCCCGGGTCTGCAGCCAGTACCACCTGATAGAGGAAGACCTATGTTCGGTTTAGAGGCACTCGATCTCGCCCGAATTCAGTTTGCGTTCACTGTTTCATTTCACATCCTGTTCCCTGCCATCACCATCGGCCTGGCGAGTTTTCTCGCGGTGCTTGAAGGCCTGTGGCTCAAGACTCATGACAACACCTACCGCGATCTCTACCACTTCTGGTCGAAGATATTTGCCGTGAACTTCGGCATGGGTGTGGTCTCCGGTCTGGTCATGGCCTACGAGTTCGGGACCAACTGGAGTCGATTCTCCGATTTCGCCGGTGCGGTGACCGGTCCGCTGCTGACCTACGAAGTGCTGACCGCATTCTTCCTGGAAGCAGGTTTCCTCGGCGTCATGCTGTTCGGCTGGAACCGTGTGGGTCGTGGCCTGCACTTCTTCGCCACGGTCATGGTCGCTGTCGGTACGCTGATCTCGACGTTCTGGATCCTCGCTTCCAATAGCTGGATGCAGACCCCGCAGGGCTACGAGATCGTCGACGGTCGCGTGATTCCGGTGGACTGGCTCGCCGTGATCTTCAATCCGTCCTTCCCGTACCGCCTGGCGCACATGGCGATTGCCGCCTTCGTCGCTACCGCTTTCTTCGTCGGCGCTTCGGCGGCCTGGCATTTGCTGCGCGGTCGTGACAACCCGGCCATTCGCCGCATGCTGTCGATGGCCATGTGGATGGCGCTGGTGGTTGCACCGATTCAGGCGATGGTGGGTGACGCTCACGGTCTGAACACGCTGGAGCATCAGCCAGCGAAGATCGCCGCGATCGAAGGTCACTGGGAAAACGTCGGTGACGAACCGACCCCGCTGATTCTGTTCGGCATCCCGGACATGAAGGAAGAAAGAACCAAGTACGCGATTGAAATCCCGTACCTGGGCAGCCTTATCCTGACCCACAGCCTGGACAAGCAGATTCCGGCGCTCAAGTCCTTCCCGCCTGAAGACCGTCCCAACTCCACCATCATCTTCTGGTCGTTCCGCGTCATGGCCGGTCTGGGCATGCTGATGATCGCCGTGGGCTTGTGGAGTGCGTGGCTGCGCTGGCGCGGCGGGCTGTACAGCAACAAGTGGTTCCTCAGACTGGTCATGGTCATGGGACCGTCGGGCCTGATCGCCCTGCTGGCGGGCTGGTTCACCACTGAGATCGGCCGTCAGCCGTGGGTCGTCTACGGGCTGATGCGCACCGCCGATGCTTCGTCCAATCACAGCGTCGGACAGATGACCCTGACCCTGATTCTGTTCGTTGTCGTGTACTTCTCGCTGTTTGGCGCAGGCTTTGGCTACATGATGCGTCTGGTACGCAAGGGGCCGAAAACCCACGAAGGCGATGACACGCCACACGGTGGTCCTGGTCAGAAACGCACGCCAGCACGTCCTCTCTCGGCTGCCGATGAGGGCACCGAAGAAGGCCACAAAGACCGCCTGAGTGAGGGGAACTGAGCCATGGGTATTGATCTTCCACTGATCTGGGCCGTGATCATCATCTTCGGCATCATGATGTACGTCGTCATGGACGGCTTCGACCTCGGCATCGGGATTCTCTTCCCGTTCATCAAGGGCAAGTCCGACCGGGACGTGATGATGAACACCGTCGCGCCTGTCTGGGACGGCAACGAAACCTGGCTGGTATTGGGCGGCGCCGCGTTGTTCGGGGCGTTTCCGCTGGCGTATTCGGTGGTACTCGAAGCGCTTTATCTGCCATTGATCTTCATGCTGATCGGGCTGATTTTCCGTGGTGTGGCGTTCGAGTTCCGCTTCAAGGCCACTGACGCCAAGCGTCATCTCTGGGACAAAGCGTTCATCGGCGGCTCGCTGGTGGCGACGTTCTTCCAGGGTGTGGCGCTGGGGGCGTTCATCGACGGCATTCCGGTGGTCAACCGCGCGTATGCGGGGGGCGGGCTGGACTGGCTGACGCCGTTCTCGCTGTTCTGCGGTCTGGCGCTGATCGTGGCGTATGCACTGCTCGGCTGCACCTGGCTGATCATGAAGACCGAGGGTGGCCTGCAGAAAGCCATGCACGATCTGGCGCGGCCACTGGCGATCACCACGCTGGTGGTGATGGCCATCGTCAGCCTGTGGACGCCGCTGGCGCATCAGGACATCGCCGATCGCTGGTTCAGCATCCCGAATCTGTTCTGGTTCATGCCGGTGCCAGCTCTGGTGCTTGTGACCATGTACGGCTTGTTCAAGGCTGTTGAACGTAACGCGCACTACACACCGTTCCTGCTGACGCTGGTGCTGATTTTCCTGGGCTACAGCGGTCTGGGCATCAGCCTGTGGCCGAACATCGTCCCGCCGTCGATCTCGATCTGGGACGCTGCATCGCCGCCACAGAGCCAGGGCTTCATCCTGGTGGGTACGCTGTTCATCATCCCGTTCATCCTGGGTTACACCTTCTGGAGCTACTACGTGTTCCGCGGCAAGGTCACCCACGAAGACGGTTACCACTGATGTGAGCCGGTCCCGATTCCACCTCGGGACCGGTTTTCGAGAGAAGAGGGTTTAGCGATGTCCGGTAAAGAATCTTTTCACGATGACGATCCCGCGCAGAAGAAACCACTCTGGCAGCGAATCGGCTGGTTGGTCATCATCTGGGCGGGCAGTGTGTTCGCCCTGTTCATCGTCGCCAGCCTGCTGCGCATGTTCATGACTGCGGCCGGAATGAAGACGCATTGAGCCTGTTGCTGCCGATGTGAATAGGGTGGGAGCCGGCTTGCTGGCTCCCACGCCCTCTGGGCAGAAGCCGTTCGGCGTGTCCTGTAATACTTCTGAATTGAGCGAAAACATTGTAGGAGCGCGCTTGCCCGCGATTGCGGTGGGTCAGTCGACGTCAATGTGACAGACCTTACGCTTTCGCCAGCAAGCCGGCTCCCACCATTGTGATCCGTGTTTACTTGCGGGCCTTTAGGATCACGAACTTGGGCGTTGCTGCCACTTGTTCCACCCCTCGGAACAACCGCGACAGTTTGGTGTGATACCCCAAGTGCCGGTTTCCAACGATGTACAGCGCGCCGCCCGTCACCAGCGAAGAGCGAGCCTGCTGGAACATCCGCCATGCCAGAAAATCCCCCACCACTTGTTGTTGATGGAAGGGGGGATTGCACAGCACCACGTCCAGTGAATCAGGCTCCTGACCCGCCAGACCATCCCCGGCGCGGATCACCGACTCGCGATCGCCGAGGGCCAGCTTCCAGTTTTCCTGCGCCGATTGCACGGCCATGAACGACTCATCCACCAGCGTGTACTGCGCATCAGGGTTGGCCAGTGCGCTGGCAATCCCCAACACGCCATTGCCGCAACCCAGATCCGCCACTCGCGCCGAGCCCAGGTTTTTCGGCAGATGGGGCAGAAACGCCCGCGTACCGATGTCAAGACCGTCACGGCAGAACACGTTGGCGTGGTTGATCAGCTCGATCTTCGGCTCGTCCAGCGTATAGCGGGTCGGAAACGGCGACGGCTGGACTGGTTTGATCTCAGGGCTGCAGATCAGCAGGCGCGCTTTCTTGACCGCCAGCGACGCCTGCACCGGGCCGATGTATTCCTCCATCAACTCGCCCGCCGAGCGTGGAAGGTGCTTGATCATTCCCGCCGCGACGACTTTGGCATTTGGCGCCAGTTGGCCTTGCAGCCGAATCAGCTGTTCTTCCAGAAGCGCGAGGGTTTTCGGCACACGGATCAGCACCCAGTCGAAGGGGCCGCTGAGTGCATTGCTGGCCGGAATCACCGGCACGGCGTCGTAGGCCTGGCCGTTGCGCACCAGATTCTTCTCCAGCCCTTGCACTGCCAGAAACGAATCGGTGCTGCTGAACACGGCGGCGTGAGGCGCGAGGCTGGCTGCCAGGGCGCCAAAGCTGTCGTTGAGAATCAGCACGCGGGTCTGCAGCGTCAGCCCCTGCTCGGCGACATGATTGAGCAAGTATTCGTCCGCAGCATCGAATGCCTGCAAGGGGTCATCCGACTGCTCGGGTTGGCGGATCAGGTCGAGCTGGGCGAAAGGTGTGGTGAGCAGGGGCATGCGCAGGGTTATTCCGTTCGGTGACGACACGTAATTGCGGTCGGCGGGGTCACGTCAGCGCCAATGTTATCGGGCTGATGAAAGCCGCGATTTTACGTGTTTTTGCGCCTGGCGCACCTGTGGTTTTTCCCGTCGTCTGTAATTGGGCATCCGGGCCGCGAATGCTAGAAAAAACCGTCGCGCACCGCCTTCACCACGGCTGACATCTTGTTTTTGACGCCCATCTTGCGAACGGCATTTCTGATGTGGAAGTTCACCGTCCTCGATTTTAGGCTCAGAATGTCCCCCACTTCTGCCGCCGTATTACCCTCAGCGGTCCACTTCAGGACTTCCACTTCCCGAATGGTCAGGTCTTTGGGTGGGGGAATGGACACCTCCGTCATCTGCCCCAAATCCAGCAGTTGCTGCTTCATCTCAAGCCTCCATGCTCGATTTGCACTCATTTGGGTTTTAACCGGAGTCTAGGAAAAAAAACCCGATTCCGAATTTGCCGGGAAGTCGGTGGAGTCGCGGCGCAAAGGACCTGAAAGAAGCGGGTGATCATCCAAAAGGCTGCCCATTCAATGGCTTGAAGTGCGCGCGGTTGCATCCTTGGCGCCGAACGCGATAAAGGCAATCGCGAAATACTCTAAGAACATCGATGTCGCTTGAAGCGTGGACCGCGGGATACCACTACAAACCCGCGGTGTTTATCGGGACCGGTTTGCGGGAAACTGGGCGCTCTTGAATGAGTGACAGGAGCCAGGAGCGCCCATGACTGCCAGTGCAGAAAAATTCACCCGGCAAACGCTGCTGAACGTGACCCCGCTGACCCCCAGCCTGTTCACCCTGCGCACCACCCGCGACCCGGGTTTTCGTTTTACGGCGGGCCAGTTCGCCCGGCTTGGTGTGACCAAAGCCGATGGCAGCACGGTCTGGCGGGCATATTCGGTGGTGTCGTCACCCTTCGATGAGTTTCTGGAATTTTTCTCCATCGTGGTTCCCGGAGGGGAGTTCACCAGCGAGCTCAGCCGTCTTCGCGAAGGCGACACGCTGATGGTTGAAAAACAGGCAGTGGGTTATCTGACACTGGACCGCTTCACCGATGGTCGCGACCTTTGGATGTTATCCACAGGCACAGGCGTGGCGCCGTTTCTCTCGATCCTGCAGGACTTCGAAGCGTGGGAGAAATTCGAACGAATCATTCTGGCGTACAGCGCTCGGGAGGCGCAGGAACTGGCTTATCAGGAGCTGATCGCCGAACTGACCCAGCGTGAGTACCTGGCCGAATACGCCCACAAGTTCCAGTTCATCGCCACGGTCACCCGTGAAGAGCATCCCGGTGCAATGCATGGGCGTATTACCACGCTGATCGAGAACGGCGAGTTGGAAAAGGCGGCAGGTGTGGAACTGACGCCGGAGCATTCGCGGGTCATGATCTGCGGCAATCCACAGATGATCGAGGACACTCGAGCCCTTCTCAAGACCCGCGACATGCGCCTGGCCCTGACCCGCAAACCGGGGCAGGTGGCGGTGGAGAATTATTGGTAGTCGCTGTGTAGGGTGGTTCTGTAGCAGCACGACCTGCCGGGGGTGGCAATTTCAAGACCTCTACCGCCGGCAAGCCGGACTGCTACAGGGTGGTGTTTTTAGCCTCGGCAGCATCTTTGCGCAGAGACAGTCGACTTAAACCAGCCGATCCGGATTCACGGGCAGCGGCGCTGCCGGCTTGCTGTTCTGCTCTTTGAGCAGATCACGAATCTCGGTCAGCAGGGTTTCCTGAGGGGTTGGAACCGGTGGAACGGTCGGGGCCTTGGCTTCTTCGCGTTTGAGACGGTTGATCGCCTTGACGCCCATGAAGATCGCAAATGCCACGATGATGAAATCGATCACGGTCTGGATGAACTTGCCGTAAGCCAGCACGACGGCGGGTGCCGTTCCTTCTGCGCCTCTCAAAGTGATTGCCAGATCACTGAAGTCCACGCCGCCAATCAGCAGCCCCAGAGGCGGCATGATTACATCGCCGACGAACGACGAAACGATCTTGCCGAATGCCGCGCCAATGATGATACCGACGGCCATGTCGACCACGTTCCCTTTGACGGCAAAGGCTTTGAACTCGCTTAGTACGCTCATGGTGTATTCCTTTGTTACAGATGAGGGTGGTGGATGCAGTGTATGTCAGCTACACGAATCCCGCGTAATCCATGCAATCGACCGGCTCCGGTTGGGTAAGTTTTATCGAATCATCCAAAAAGGTGGGTAGCGACCCCTTCACACGCAGGTGTTCGAGCCATGGGGTATCATTCCTCCTTTTTTACAGCGGGGGGTTTCATGGCCAAGGCCAAACGCATGTATGGCTGCACTGAGTGCGGCGCGACCTTTCCCAAATGGGCCGGGCAATGCGGCGAATGCGGCGCGTGGAACACCCTGGTCGAAACGGTCATCGAAAGCGGCGGCGCGGCGGCCCCCAGTGGCCGTGCAGGCTGGACCGGGCAGCAGGCGCAGATCAAGACCCTGGCAGAAGTCAGCGTCGAGGAAATTCCGCGCTTCTCCACCAACTCTGCTGAACTGGACCGTGTGCTGGGTGGCGGCCTGGTCGATGGTTCGGTGGTGCTGATTGGCGGTGACCCCGGCATCGGCAAATCGACCATTCTTTTGCAGACCCTCTGCGCCATCGCTGAACGCATGCCTGCTTTGTACGTCACTGGTGAGGAATCCCAACAGCAGGTCGCCATGCGTGCCCGGCGCCTGGGCCTGCCGCAGGACAAACTGCGTGTGATGACCGAGACCTGCATCGAAAGCATCATCGCCACGGCGCGGGTCGAGCAGCCGAAAGTCATGGTGATCGATTCGATCCAGACGATTTTTACCGAACAACTGCAATCGGCGCCGGGCGGCGTATCCCAGGTTCGCGAAAGCGCAGCATTGCTGGTTCGCTACGCGAAACAAAGCGGTACGGCGATCTTCCTTGTCGGTCACGTAACCAAAGAGGGTGCGTTGGCGGGCCCGCGCGTGCTCGAACACATGGTCGACACCGTGTTGTATTTCGAGGGCGAATCGGACGGTCGTCTGCGCCTGCTGCGCGCGGTGAAGAACCGTTTTGGCGCAGTCAACGAGCTTGGCGTGTTCGGCATGACCGACAAGGGCCTGAAAGAAGTCTCCAACCCCTCTGCGATCTTTCTGACGCGAGCGCAGGAAGCGGTTGCGGGCAGTGTGGTCATGGCGACGTGGGAAGGCACTCGGCCAATGCTGGTCGAAGTTCAGGCGCTGGTGGATGACAGCCATCTGTCCAATCCGCGTCGGGTAACGCTGGGTCTGGATCAGAACCGCTTGGCGATGCTGCTGGCGGTCCTGCATCGGCATGGCGGCATCCCAACCCACGATCAGGACGTGTTCCTCAACGTCGTCGGCGGGGTGAAAGTGCTGGAGACCGCGTCGGACCTGGCGCTGATGGCCGCCGTGATGTCCAGCCTTCGCAACCGTGCGTTGCCGGGTGATCTGTTGGTGTTCGGGGAGGTGGGCCTGTCAGGCGAAGTGCGTCCGGTGCCCAGCGGTCAGGAACGCTTGAAAGAAGCGGCCAAGCACGGCTTCAAGCGCGCCATCGTGCCAAAGGGCAACGCGCCGAAGGAGTCGCCACCGGGGCTGACCGTGATTGCCGTAACCCGGCTCGATCAGGCGCTGGATGCGTTATTCGAGGAGTAGTACGCAGCAGGCGGTAAAAAACATCGTAGCAGCGCGCTTGCCCGCGAAAATATTGGTGCATCCGCTACAAAGGAGGCGGATTCACAATCCAATCGCGGGCAAGCGCGCTCCTACAGGGGATTGAATTTCGGCCTACGGTCAAACCTCAATCAACGCCGCCAACTCCCGCTCCAGCTCGTCGTGATCCGCCAGATTGAGTTCGATCAGTCGCCGCAGGTGGGTCACGGACTCCAGCCCGATGTGCTCGCACACAAAGCCCAGATGATTGTGATCGTCATGGGTCAGGCGCACCTCCATCTGCACATCGATATCGACGTTCAAATGAATGTCGACGATGAAAGGCTCGTCAGGATTGCCCAGCCACGGGGAGGGCCGTTCGATGAGTAAGCCCTTGAGCGACAAATCGATCAGATGCACGGGCCAGCTTCGGGACCCCTGAGTCAGTTCGGTCTTGGCGTCGAACGAAATGCGTTTAAAGCGTCGGCGGTCTTCGTGGGAATCTGTCATGAGTCGACTTCTCCTTGGCTTCGATGACTATAGGTCAAATCCCGAGCCAGACCATTGTGGGGGTGGCCTTTCGCTCCAGCAGCGCTAAACTCTGGGGGCTGCTCACACAAGTCCACTCAGCTGGAAATAAAAAAAGATGAAAAACAATAATAGTCTGCTGCGCCACGTGCCCTGGCTGATGGTTGCGATTCTCGGGGCCTGGGCTCTGGGAGTGGTTGCATTGCGTCGGGGAGAGGCAATCAACGCACTGTGGATCGTAGTCGCTGCGGTCGCCATTTATCTGGTCGCTTACCGTTACTACAGCCTGTTCATCGCTTCGCGCGTCATGCAACTGGACCCCAATCGGGCCACGCCCGCGGTGCTCAACAACGATGGTCTGGACTACGTTCCGACCAACAAACACATCCTCTTCGGTCACCACTTTGCCGCAATCGCCGGCGCAGGACCGCTCGTCGGCCCGGTGCTCGCCGCGCAAATGGGTTACCTGCCCGGCACGCTCTGGCTGATCGCCGGTGTGGTTCTGGCCGGTGCAGTGCAGGACTTCATGATCCTGTTCCTCTCCACTCGCCGTAACGGCCGCTCGCTAGGCGACATGGTCCGCGAAGAAATGGGCCGCATCCCCGGCACCATTGCCTTGTTCGGCTGCTTTTTGATCATGATCATCATCCTCGCGGTGCTGGCGCTGATCGTGGTCAAGGCCCTGGCCGAGAGTCCGTGGAGCATGTTCACCGTCATGGCGACCATCCCGATCGCGATGTTCATGGGCATCTACATGCGCTTCATCCGTCCGGGCCGCATTGGCGAGATTTCGGTGGTGGGCGTCGTACTGTTGCTGCTGTCGATCTGGATCGGCGGGCAGGTCGCAGCGAGCCCTGAGTGGGCGCCGCTGTTCACCTTCACCGGCGTGCAGATCACCTGGATGCTGGTCGGTTACGGCTTCGTGGCCGCGATGCTGCCGGTGTGGCTGGTGCTGGCGCCACGTGACTATCTGTCCACCTTCCTGAAAATCGGCACCATCGTCGCCTTGGCGATCGGCATTCTGATTCTGGCGCCTGAGCTGAAAATGCCCGCCCTGACTCAGTTCACCGACGGCACCGGCCCGGTCTGGAAGGGCACCCTGTTCCCGTTCCTGTTCATCACCATCGCCTGCGGTGCCGTGTCCGGCTTCCATGCGCTGATTTCCTCGGGTACTACGCCCAAATTGCTGGATAACGAGGTCAACGCGCGCTACATCGGTTATGGCGGCATGCTGATGGAATCGTTCGTGGCGATCATGGCCATGGTTGCTGCTTCGGTCATCGAGCCTGGCGTTTACTTCGCCATGAACAGCCCGGCGGCGATTGTCGGGACCGACGTCAACGCTGTCGCGCAGATGGTCAGCAGTTGGGGCTTCGTGATTACCCCGGATCAATTGATCGCAACGGCCAAGGACATTGGCGAGAACACCGTACTGGCGCGTGCCGGTGGTGCGCCGACGCTTGCCGTGGGCATCGCGCAGATACTGCACCAGGCGTTCCCCGGTCAGAACACCATGGCGTTCTGGTACCACTTCGCGATTCTGTTCGAGGCGCTGTTCATCCTGACCGCGGTTGACGCCGGTACGCGGGCTGGCCGCTTCATGCTGCAAGATTTGCTGGGCAGCTTCGTGCCGGCCCTGAAACGCACTGAGTCCTGGACCGCCAACGCCATTGGTACCGGTGGTTGCGTGGCGCTTTGGGGGTATCTGCTGTATCAGGGCGTGATCGATCCACTGGGAGGCATCAACACCTTGTGGCCTCTGTTCGGTATCTCCAATCA
>Ga0160447_100541_pt1 | contig 17558 bp, 15 predicted proteins | sample HID1973K_E1MG_FD_108222 | JGI IMG/M metagenome (GOLD analysis project Ga0160447, IMG submission 108222) | Enriched mosquito-associated microbial communities from UW Madison campus, WI, USA - HID1973K_E1 MG | ecosystem: Host-associated > Arthropoda: Insects > Digestive system > Unclassified ...
GCAGGTGGGTGTGCCGGTGGTGCGTGAATTGTATGGCGCGATGGCGGCCGAAGGGGCTGTCGGCGGGTTCGTGGTGACGAGCGGGACGTTTACCCAACAGGCGCGGGATTTTGCTTCTGGTCGCAATTTGCAGTTGGTCGATGGGGCAGTGTTGAAGCAGTGGATTGCGGAGGCGAAGAAGCCTGCGCCACGGCCTACGGTTGAGGTGGTTGAAGAGCGGGTTGAGCCGGTTGTCGTTGCGCAACCTGTCACTCGGAAAGTTGAACCTGAGGTGAAGGCGGAGGTGGAGGTGGAAGCGCCGGCCTGTCCGCATTGTCGCAAGCGGATGGTGGTGCGAGTGGCCCGTACTGGCGCCAATGCAGGTGGAAATTTCTGGGGTTGTGTGGATTATCCGAAGTGTCGGGGCATTCGGGCGATTTTTGCGCCGATGAAGGTGCGGTGAATGTTGATTCGTTTGATTGCCTGACAGGGTAACGGTGAATGGATTGGCTGCCGCTCCGCGCCAGATCGCTGGCAAGCCGAGCTCCCACGGCCTCCGGCCAGAATCAAGGGCAGATCGGTGGCGAGTCTGGCTCACTCGGCCTTCGGCCAGAATCAAGGGCAGATCGGTGGCGAGTCTGGCTCACTCGGCCTTCGGCCAGAATCAAGGGCAGATTGGAGGCGAGCCTGGGTCACTCAGCCTTCGGCCAGAATCAAGGGCAGATTGGTGGCGCGCCTGGGTCACCCAGCCTTCGGCCAGAATCAAGGGCAGATTGGTGGCGAGCCTGGGTCACTCAGCCTTCGGCCAGAATCAAGGGCAGATTGGTGGCGAGTCTGGCTCACTCGGCTTTCTGCCAGAATCGAGGGCAGGTTGGAGGCGAGCCTGGGTCACTCGGCCTTCGGCCAGAATCAAGGGCGGATCGGTGGCGAGCCTGGGTCACTCAGCCTTCGGCCAGAATCAAGGGCAGATTGGTGGCGATTTTGGCTTCCTTCAGGCTTCGATCAGAATCAACAGCATAAGGGAAAATTATTGATCTTTATTAATTCCCTGGCACTCACATAACATTTTCTCTAAACAATATTTACTCGGGTTTCATTTGATCCGTGGCCGCTGAATTCTTACAGCGGCCTCACTTAATCGAACTTGCACATGCAAGAAGGTTTATTCAAATGTTCAAATCCATTGGTTTTGCCAGCGCGCTTATTGTGTCTTCTCTATTAGTAGCTCCATTTGCCATGGCGGAAGAGTCTCAGGCGTTCGTTGCTCGCAATGAAGCAATTCATGCGAACTTCGAACAGCATGAAGAAGCTCTGGCAGCCCAGGCCAGGGAGCATGACAAGACGCAACAAGCCTCGACCTATAACCCTCAAGTGGAGAATGCCAAACACACCTGACCTGTACGTCCTTTCATTGTTCTGTCCTTTGTTTCACGTCGTTGTTTCATCCTGTTCCGCGTCGTTGCTCCCGGCGTGGGGCCTCAAAGCTCCAAACTTCAGCCGCTGTCCCCCAGCGGCTTTTTTTTGAGCAACGAAAAGTTTTACCACCTCCAACAACAAGATGGCTTCGCACTTATAAACACTGCCAATCGCAAATAAAGTCCATGGGGAATATTGATCAGTGAATGCATCTTTCAAATACAGCGCGTTGTTCGTTGCCGTGACGGCGACGTTGTCGAGTGTGGCGTATGCCGATGACAGTGCCAGCAGCAAGGACGGTTTCATCGAAGGCTCGAGTTTCAAGCTCGATCTGAAGAATTATTACTTCAACCACGACCGACATGACGGTAAGCAGGACAGCAAGGAATGGGGTCAGGGTTTTGTCGGCGTGTTTCAGTCCGGATTCACGCAGGGCCCGGTAGGGTTCGGGATCGACGCCAATGCGATGCTGGGGCTCAAGCTCGATGGCGGTGGAGGTAGCGGCGGTTCGAGTATCTTGCCAACCACGGCGCCCAATCCCGACAAGGATAATCTGTACGGCGATGCGCCGGATTCATTCTCGTCGGCGGGCGGCGCGGTGAAGATGCGCGCGTTCGACACGGTGCTCAAGGCCGGGGACATGTTCCTCAACAATCCAATGATCGCGGGCGGCGCGACGCGGATGCTGCCGATGACGTTTCGCGGATTCAGCCTGACCAATAACAGCTTCGATCATCTGAGCCTGGACGCCGGTCAGGTGAGTTTCGACAAGCTGTTCAACCAGAGCGGCAACGGGCGTATCGGCACCTATTACGGCACGTTGCCGGATGGCGACAAGAGCAAGCACATGAGCTGGGCCGGCGCGACATACACCGGTGTGCCAGGCATGACGTCGAGTCTGTATGCCTCGCAACTCAAGGACATCTGGAATCAGTACTACTACGACCTGGACTACAACTGGGCGCTGAACGATCTGGTCAGCCTGAACCCTGGGTTTCATTACTACCACACGCAGGACAGCGGCCAGGCGTTGCTGGGCAGCATCGACAACAACACGTTCAGCGTGCACCTGGGTGTGAGCGTGGGTCATCAGACGTTGACGACATCGCTGCAGAAGGTGAACGGCAATACACCGTTCGACTATATCCAGGATGGCGACAGTATTTATCTGGACAACTCGCAGCAGTACTCGGACTTCAACGCACCTGGAGAAAAGTCCTGGAAGTTGCAGTACGCGTATGACTTCGTCGGTTGGGGTATGCCGGGGCTGACATCGTCGCTCTCCTACACTCGCGGCACGATGGATCTGACGAAAGCGACGACAGCGTCTGACTCGGGTTACAGCTATTACAACGCCGATGGCAAGGACGCGAAGCACTGGGAGCGGGACGCGGATCTGAAATACGTGGTGCAAGGCGGTCCTGCGAAGGACCTGAGCGTGCGATTGCGCTGGGCGACCAACCGGGGCGGCGATGGGTATAAGGCGGTGGATCACAATGCCGATGAGTATCGGGTGATTGTGGATTATCCGATCAATGTGTTCTGACACGACTTATCCACGGCCATTGTAGGGATGAGCGTGCTCGCGATTCGGTTTAGCCGAAAACAGGCGTCCGGAAAATGGCTATCGCGAGCAAGCTCACTCCTACAGGGGTCTGTCGCCCCGTCGCATTCCTAACCACTTCCTATCCCCCTCAGGCAAAATGCCGACCCTCTGTAGGATTTGGCTTTTTAACGAGGTAGGAATGCGCTTGCTCAATCTGAAAACCGTCGTGACCTCCAGCGCTCTGGCCTTGTGCCTGGGCATGACTGGCGCGCACGCGGCGACTGACACCCAGCAGCCGGCCCCAACGACCAAGTCGACCCCATCGACGCCGTCGTCCAAAACCTCGAAAACCAGCTCCAAGGCCGCGACGACGTCGACTAAAGCCACAACCTCAAAGACCTCGACAACGTCGAAAACCGCTAAAACGTCGAAGACCTCGAAGACCTCGAAGACCTCAACTAAACCAAAGGCTTCGACAACCTCAAAGACGTCCGCCACCTCCAAGACGTCCAGAACCTCGAAGTCTGCCAAGACCGCGCCCAAGGCCGTGCCCGCGCCCGCGCCCGCGCCGTCCGCGACACAAAACGTATCGATGCTCGACAGCAAGCTCGCCTTCAATCTGCCCAAGGATTACGTTCAGGGCCCGATGGAAGAGATTGACGACAAGGCTAGAGCCGCTGGGGTCACGGGGTCGCTGTACATGAACAAACCTGCGAAGCGCGTGGTGATCATCACCGAAACGCCATCGCCGGATGGGCAGAGCGTGCCGTCCAACGACAGCCAGACCCTCGACAACATCATCGCCGAGACCCTTGTGCAGCAGCAGTCCAGCTACAAAGACTTCAGCAAGCTGGGTGAGAAAAAGATCGTGCGCAACGGCTTGGAGCTGCGCCAGCTCGATATTTCCGGCAGCGTAGAGGGCGGCAAGGTACTGAGTACGACGATTGCGGCGGTCTCAGGCAACCGTAACGCCCTGATCAATGTGATTTCGCTGGAGAAAGACGCTGAGGCGCACGCGGCGTTGGTGAATGAGGTAACGGGAGGCAAGTAAGCATCGCTGCTTTTGAAAACCGACCGTCACAGATGACGGGCGTCAGTTGTGGATCCATTGACAGCGGCTAAGCTTGGCGCATCCGGCTTCTCGCCTTGGCGCCGTCAGCAGGCGACGGTCGGCCGTCTGAATTTGACGAATAGTGGCACAAGGCCCTTCCCACCACCCAGCAGGCGAGCGACACTCAGAGTCGTTCGTCGTGGCCGATGTTTCAGTCCGGATGCTGCGTTATAACCCGGTGAAGAGCTATGAACACCTCACCCCATAAAGGTCTCTCGTTTGCCCGGCGCATGTACCTGCCGCGCAGCGTCGGGCTGGGTATCGGTTTTTTCACGGTCGCTGCCGCGCTGTATCCGTCGCATCCGCCAACCTGGGTGTGGGTGTTGATGATCCTCCACGGCTACGGCTGGTCCCATGGGGCTTACCTGTTGGCGAAGATTTCCCGCCAACCGTACAAGGCCGAGCGCCGCAATCTCATTTACGACTCATTGGCCGGGGGATTCTGGGCCGGCGCAATGGGCCTCAGTCCCCTGCCGACGGTCACGGCGTTGTCGATGATGGCCATGAACAACATCGCCGCAGGTGGGCCGAGATTCTTCCTGACTGGCGCCCTCGCGCAGATCGCGGGCGCAGTGGTGAGCTACGTGATATTCCGGCCAGAGCTGTTTCCTGCGGTCACTCAGATCCAGGTCTATGCCTGCCTGCCAATGCTGGTGATCTACCCGATGGCTATCGGGCTGGTCTGCTATCGCGTGGCCGTGCAATTGTCGAAAAGCAAGAAAGCGCTGGAAAAGCTCAGCACCACGGACAGCCTGACCGGCCTGATGAATCACGGCGCCTGGAAGGACCTGCTAACGGTTGAGTTTCACAATTGCCAGACGCTGAAGCGGCAGAACAGTGTGGCGTTGATCGATATCGATCACTTCAAGTCCATCAACGACACCTACGGACACATCATCGGCGATACGGTGCTCAAGCAACTAAGCAACGCGCTGACCGCCAGCCTGCGGGAAACCGATCTGGCCGGGCGCTATGGAGGTGACGAGTTCTGCGTCATCCTGCCGGACACCACCCTTGCCCAGGCCACCGACATTCTCGAACGCCTGCGCCGTACCGTCCACGAACATACCCACCTGGCGCTGCCGGACCTGAAGCTGAGCTTGAGCATCGGCATCGCCGCCTACGGCCCGCACCTCACCGACGCCGGCATGTGGCTGCACGAGGCGGACATGGCGCTGTACGACGCCAAGAGTACCGGGCGCAACCGAGTGACGTCGGCCAAGCCCGGAGTGAAGGTGTGTGAGACATTGAGTGCGGAATTTGAGTGAGTCAGAACGCATGATCCGGGGCGGGCTTGAATCCGCTTGCCGTGCGCGGCTAAAGCGTTCACCGAAATGATTCCGCCGCCGGCCGAATCTGTTCGAGCAGTTCGATGGGCGAAATCGTCTCCAGCAGGACCACAATATTGTCAGCCAGCATCAGCGGCCCATACAGCACTTCTTCCCGGTCCAGGTGCGCTTGCTGAGTTTCCCGGTAAGCGTCGGGGTAGATGCTTTTTTCAACCGGCAGCAGCCGGTCGTAATGCTCCAGCAAACCCCGGAACACGATGCGGCGCTCGACGACGCCACGGGTGGTGGCGATCAGTTTTATGAAGAAATCCGAGTCACACTGGCGCATGGCCTCGTAAGCCGCGTAGCGTTCAACCAAGGTGTATGCGCCGGAATCATCGAATACCACGCAACAGAGCGCTTCGCGGCTCAAGCCTCTGAACGGATTGACCACAGCGCTGCGACGATTGCTCTTTGCCAATGCGAACACCACAGCGCGCTCTGCCAGATGGGCGCGGGCCTCGTCTGCCAGCATGTCAACTTCGTCCAGTGCGGGCGCCTGGCGCCCGAGACGGTCGATTTCAGCACTGAAGGTCGCGAATATCCCCTGCGGTCCGAGCCATTGTTTGTGCAGGGTTTCAAGGTGACCACTGCTCAGCAATGCCTGCTGATCGACCAGCAGATTGAAACGCGCCGTAACATCAGCATCATTTGGGACTATCGCCGGGAGCGGTTTTGACGCGGGTGTCCTGTTGCGGGTCGTATTGCATAGAGCCATTGGATTCTTCCTTGTTATTTAGGAGTAACTGAAAAGAACATGAAGCGTTGTTGCGATGCAGACATAAAAACCGAACACCTCCCCATTGAGCCCCCCCTTCCCTACTCTTTCAATCCTGCAAGCGCTCGATTCAATACAGCACCATTATCGCCATCCGCTTCAATCAAACAATCCGTCAGATGTAGGGGTACTTCGGTTTTTTTCTTGCGCGGGACCGGGACATGCAATGCCACGAGTTGTGCTCTATTACGCACTTCGTTCTTTCTGAGCAACGCCGACACGTGGTCGCGTGCCGTGTAATCGCTGATGCCCAGTTGCTCGGCGATGTCTTTATTGGTGTAGCCCTGCAGCACCAGCTGCAGGACTTCCCGCTCTCTGGGGGTTGCCCGGCTCAATCGTTTTCGCTTCCCTTCTTGTTGCAGCATTGGCGTTTTATGACCTCCAGTTAATTCGCCGGCCAGGCGTTAAACATCCCATCGGCAGCAACAGACTTTTATTGAGTCATAATTTTTTATACGGGCAGACTTTAATAAAAAAACTGCGAACAGAATCAATTTCGATAGCATAAAGGTAACTATTCCTACAAAAACAAAAGACACTTCTCAAATGAGCGTTACAACGATATGTCGCGCACACCCATCACCGCATGTGCAACAACACCGCGCAGTTTGGACATCGAACTTTGATGGACGGCGAAGATAAACGTTGAAAATGGTAATTACAATCATTGGTTACAATTGAAGCGCGACGCGCTCGGGGGATAGAAACTAGGCCTGTAGGCAAACGCGATCTGCGGTGAGGAACAGGCAGATCGCGTTACGCAAAGGAAGGAAAAAACCGACGCAGGATCAGGACTCCGGCTGACCGAACATCTTCATGGCTCGTTCGCGGATCTGGTCAGGAGTGAGGTCTTCCTTGTGGGTGCCGATGAACCAGAGATGGCCGAAAGGGTCGCGTACGCTGCCGCTGCGGTCGCCGTAGAACATGTCCTGGACCTCAGTCACCACGGTGGCGCCCGCGTCCACGGCGCGCTTGAACTGCTGGTCGACGTCGGGCACGTAAAGGTGCATGCCAAAGGACGTTTTCCCGCCGGGGTCAGGACTGACAAAGCCGCCTTGCTCGCAGGGTTCGGACACCATCAGGCGCGAGTCGCCGATCTGCAGTTCGGCATGCCCGACCCGCCCTCCCGGCCCGTCGAGACGAAACAATTCCTCGGCGCCAAAGGCCTTCTTGTAGAAGTCGATCGCTTTATCTGCGGGTGAAACGCCCATGTACACCGTCAGGCTATGGAAACCTTCGGGAATCGGTTTGACGCTCATGATCGTTCTCCTTTAATGGCTTCATTCAGCTGGATGTCAGGGTTGCAGTTCGAACAAGGCTTTGCCGCTGGCCATGTCAAAGGGCGCGGAAAAGTGTTCGTGCACGGCTTTCCAGCCGTCGGCGGTCTTGCGATAGCCGGCACTGGCGCGCATCCAGGAGGATTTCACCTCTCCCTTGTCGTCTGTCCCGCCGCACTTGTTCAACCAATGGGCGAATGCAACGGCACCGTCGGCGTGAGCGACCAGATGGTGGGTCTCGAACAGCATCGCCCCTTCGCACATTCCGAGGCAGAATTCCCAGTGTTTGCGATAGGCTTCTGCGCCACAAAACTGCAAGGCGATGATCGCATCAAAGGCAACGATGTCAGGTGCGTAGTACGCCATGATGGCCTCGATGTCCTTGTCGCGGACGGCGGCGCACCAACGGTCGATCAAGGTCTGAATCTGCTTTTCATCGGCACCGTTGCTCATGACTGGCCTCCTGCGGCGAATGCCTGGGTTGAGGTTTGGCTGGATTGCAGGCTCAGCTCGCGCACGGGACGGACTTCCACGCTGCCGACGCGAGCTGCTGGAATGTGCGCCGCTACCTGTAGGGCATCGTTCAGGTCACGCGCTTCTATGAGATAAAAGCCTGCCAGTTGCTCTTTGGTTTCCGCGAACGGACCGTCGGTGATCGACACCTTGCCGTTGTGCATTCTGACTGTGGTGGCGGTATCCACGGACTCCAGTGGTTCTGCCGCCAACATGCGCCCGCTGGCCTCCACCGACTGCGCGTAGGCCAGGCATTCGTCATCTCGCGGGCTGTCCGGGTGCGAATGCAGGATTTGCTCGTTGCTGTAGATCAGACACAGGTATTTCATGACGACCTCCGTGAGGTGCAACCTGCGACCTCATGTTTAATCTCCTGAAAATGACCGCGCTGTAGCAGTCCGGCTTGCCGGCGGCAGCGCACTCGAGGTCGCCACCGCCGGCGAGCCGGACTGCAACAGGATGCCCATCCTGGTGTGTTGGCGAAGGAGCCGCTTACTAAGCTAGTCGTTCGCTGCCGGCGCAAATCGACACTGCCGTGAAAGAATTTTCAGCGCCTGACAGACGGTCGATTTCAATCGGCCAGGTCGAGCAGACAGCGTTCGAGAAAACGCCGGTCGACACTCTGCCGGGCCTGCTCGATGGCCTTGAGATAGGCCACTCGCGCCTCGTCGTGACGACCCAGTCTGCGACACAGATCGGCACGCGCCGCCCAGGCCAGGTGATAGCCCTCCAGCTCGCCGCTCGCCAACAGGTCATCCACCAGCCGCAATGCTGTTTCCGGGCCCTGCACCATCGCCAGCGCCACCGCGCGATTGAGTTGCACGACAGCTGAATCGTTGAAGCGCAACAGCACGTCGTACAGACCGACGATCTGCGTCCAATCCGTATCCTGCGCATGCAGGGCTTCGGCGTGTACGGCGGCGATTGCGGCCTGAACGCTGTAGGCCCCACTGCTTCCCGAGCGTAGGGCCTGTTCCACCAGCACTTGGCCTTCATCCATCAGCGGGCGTTGCCACAGACTGCGATCCTGTTGGTCCAGCATCACCGGTTCGCCTTGCGAGGAAAGCCGGGCCGGACGGCGGGATTCGATCAACAACATCAAACCCAGCAACCCCGCCACCTCCGGTTCGGGCAGCAGATCCAGTAACAGTCGCCCCAGCCGAATCGCTTCCGCCGACAGGTCGCTGCGGGTCAATTGCTCACCGGAGGTCGCGAAATAGCCTTCGTTGAACACCAGGTAAATCACCCGTAACGCCGCATCGAGACGCTCCGGCAACTCGCTGTGGGCGGGCACTTCATAGGGAATGTGCGCGTCGCGAATCTTGTTCTTGGCGCGGACGATGCGCTGGGCCACGCTCGACGGTGAGATGAGGAAGGCGCGGGCGATCTCTTCCGTGGTCAGGTCGCAGACTTCACGCAACGTCAGGGCGACCTGCGCGTCGGCGCTCAGAGCCGGGTGGCAACAGACGAAGATCAGGCGCAGGCGGTCGTCTTCGACGCTGTCGATGTCGGCTTTTTCGCCTAGGGACTGGTCTTCCAGCTGACGCGCCAGCTCATGGAGGGAAGCGTCGAAACGGGCGCGACGACGCAGGCTGTCGATGGCCTTGAAGCGACCTGCCGACACCAGCCAGGCGCGAGGATTGTTGGGCATTCCAGACTGCGGCCACTGCTCGACCGCCGCAATGAACGCGTCCTGCAGCGCCTCTTCGGCGCGTTCGAAACTGCCCAGCAGGCGAATCAACGTGGCGAGGACGCGTCGGGATTCCTGACGATAGAGGGTATCGACATGCGCCCGTATGACTGACGTGGCGCTGAGATCATTCTTATTAGGGTTATCGCTCATGCCCACACTCGCCGACGACTGTTCCGATAGTGGTCGGCCAAGCGTAGTCGTGGATCGGGCGCCGCTCAACGGCGCCCCGACGGTCAGTGGCTGCAGGGCGCAGCGACCGTATCGTCGACCTGCATGCCCTTGCGCATGCCAAAGAACATCGCGGTCATGAGACCCACCGCGCCCATGATCACGCAGTAGCCGACGCAGACCCACGGACTCCACGGCATCAGTGCGATCAGCGCCAGCGGCGTGGTGCTGGCCCACAGCGCGTAGCTGATGTTGTAGGTCAGGGAAATGCCCGACACGCGAATCTTCGCCGGGAACAGTCCGACCATGACCGAGGGCACCACGCCGACGATGCCGCAGGCCAGCCCCGCTACCGCGTAGGCCAGACCGACCGGCAACCACTGGATGACCAGACTGGCGTACAACAGGCCGACCCCCACCGGCATCAACAGGCTGTACAGCACGACCGCGCGCCAGGCACCGATGCGATCCACCAGCATGCCGGCCAGCACGCAGCCGATATTGAGGAAGACGATGCCGACGCTGCTCAGGGCGAAGGTGTCTACGGGGCTCATGCCGAAGCGCTGTTGCATGACGGTCGGTGTGATGACCACCAGCGTCACCACGGCCGACGTCAGTACGCAGGTCAGCAAGGCGGCGGGCAACAACGACTGACGATGTTCGCGCACGACGGCGCGCAGTGGCAGTTCCGTCCGGCCTTCGCGCTGTGCGTGCAGCGCCATGAACACCGGCGTCTCGCTCAACCAGCGACGCAGCCAGACGCCGATGACGCCGAACACGCCGCCCAGCAGGAACGGGATGCGCCAGGCGTAATCGAGGATTTGCGCGTGACTGAACACGTTGGCCAGCCAGGTCGCGGTCAGGGCACCAATCAGGTAGCCGAACGTCAGCCCCGCCTGCAGCACGCCCAGGGCGTAACCGCGATGACCTTTGGGCGCATGTTCGGCGACGAACACCCAGGCGCTCGGCACTTCGCCGCCCACCGCCGCGCCTTGCAGGATGCGCAGCGCCAACAGAATCAGCGGAGCCCAATAGCCGATGTCAGCGTAGGTCGGCATCACTCCGATCAACAGGCACGGCAGGGCCATCATTAGAATACTGAGACTGAAAACCCGCTTGCGCCCCAGCTTGTCGGCAAAATGCGCCATGAGGATGCCGCCCAGCGGGCGCGCCAGATAGCCGGTGACGAAGATCCCGAAGCTTTGCAGCAAACGCAGCCACTCGGGCATTTCCGGCGGGAAGAACAGCTGGCTGAGCGTCAGCGCGAAGAACACGAAAATGATGAAATCGTAGATTTCCAGCGCCCCGCCCAGTGCCGCCAGGCCCAGGGTCTTATAGTCGCCCCGGCTGATCGGTTGTGGACGTGGTCGAAGAATGGCTGTCATGAAAGACCCCATTTGGCAGGTTAAAACGGCAGTTAGGTGCGACAAAGGCGCGCAGGATAACAAAGCTGGCGCTTGAGCGGCGTTTGGCAGACAACCGGACTTGCGTCACATCACAGGGCATACACGCCGGGGGTCATGCCGAACTGCGCGCTGAAGGCACTGATGAAGGTGCTGACACTGTCATACCCCAGGCGCTGGGCGACGCGATTGACGTTGTCGCCTTGGGCCAGCAACTCCAGTGAACGTTTCATTCGCGCGACGATGCGCCACTGCACCAGCGACATGCCGGTTTCTGCGCGAAAGTGCCGGGTCAAACCCCGGCGGGACATGCCGACGCGTCTGGCCCAATCGTCCAGGCTGGTCTTGTTGGCGGGGTCGGCGACGATGGTCAGCGTCATGCCCACCAGGTGCGGGCTGCTGGGCATAGGCAGAAACAGCGGATTGGCGGGGGAAATCTTCAGTTCATCGAACAGCACTTCCAGTTGGCGATGCTGCGGCAGCGTGAGCTCGGAGGAACCGCCATTCCAGGTGGCGATGCGTTCGAGCAAAGCGCTGGACAGCGGCGTCATGTCGAACACCGTCGGAGTGGTGGGGAACAGCGGACACAAATCTGGACGCAGATAGATCATCCAGCCTTTCGCGGCGTCATGAACGCGCGCTGCGTGGGCAACACCCGGTGGAATCCAGCCAATGTGTCGCGCGGGAACCACCCAACTGCCGGTGTCCAGTTCGGCAGTGATCACGCCATGCTTCACGGCCCACAACTGGCCTTCGCGGTATCGATGCAGCGTGTCGTCCGTGCCCGATTGCAGTGGCTCTGCATTGACCAGCAGCGGTCGTCCATCCTGGATACGGCGTTGCAACGGGTACTGTGCTGGCATGGCCCGATTTCCCTGTTGTGAGGCATGCCAACGGTAGCAAGCCAGGCCGTTAAAGCGCCAGCTGAGATAGGGATGAATTCAGCAGTGTAAAAACGCCTTATTTAGGTGCGAAATCTGTCACGAGAAAGTCCTGCTGAATTTTGCTTTTCGAAAAGCGACGTTTATAGATATTTTCAGCGCCATGTTTTTTTGGTTTTGCACCAAGATAAGTCACCTAAAGCGCTAACGCCCTATTTTCAGGCACGATTATCTGCTCGGATAACCCATCCATTTGATTACCCTCTTCAATCCGATCACAGGTGAATGCCCAATTCGCCGGCAAAAAACTCAGTCAGACGAACGGTTAAAAACGGCTTATCAGAACGTCGCGTCTCCAGCGTGTTCGGTATCAACGCGTCTTGAGAAGGCATGCACGGCACGCGGCAAAAAATGACTGATGAGCCTCCAAATACCCTCATTCAGCCAGTCAGGTTTCGGCAATGGCGCACTCTTTGCGTTGGTGATGGCTCTTTGATGTCCGGTTTAAAGGTATTGGCATGTCCCTGCGCAGTGATTCTATGCACCTCTCCCCTGCCGAGAAGCAATGGCTTCCGTGGTTCGGCAAGACAGGAAAACTGGCGATGTCACGCTCCTGTCGTCTGAATCGCTCGATGTACCCCGTGATCGAACGCACCTTCGAATCCATCGCCGAAACCCGGGTTCGTTTGCTGCAACACTGGGCGCAGGAGTATTGGGATCATCTCGGCGAGCTGGCCAGCAGCGTCGAAAAGGACCTCACGCAGATCGACCCTCGCCTGCTTCAGGAAAAGCGCCATCAAGCGTCAGACTTTTCTGAACTGTTTGTCTGTGACGCTCAGGGAAAAGTGCTGGCATCAACTTGGCCCCAACACTGCGAACACGCTGACCTCAATCCCAAGGCCTTGGCCGAAGGCTTGAAAAAGCCCTTCCTGCACGGCCCCTACACCGACCCGCTGACATTGACGATCGGCCCGTCGTCCTCGCGCTTCCACGACGAAGTGACGCTGATGTTCTACCAGCCGCTGTATGCCGAAGCAAAGGTGGTCGGCTGTCTCTGCGGTCGGGTCCCCAACGACGTCCTTGGCGATCTGATTCAACGCGAGGCCGGCCACGTCTACACCGAATCCGGCGACAACTACTTGTTCATGGTGCGTTCGGGTTTCGACACATCCGTTCAACCGGGCATCGCTCTCTCGCGCTCGCGCTTCGAAGACAATGCCTTCACTCACGGCGAAAACCTCAAGACCGGCGTCCACACGGCCTGGGGTGCTGTGCGGATTCAGCGCCACACCGAACTGGAGCTGCGTTTCATCGATCCGGCAACCAAAGAGCTGCACCCTGGCGTGCGCGAAACCATCCGCAGTGGCTCAAACCTGTTCGTTACCTACCCCGGCTATTCGGACTATCGACACATCCCCGTCATCGGCAAGGGCGTTACCTTCCAGCTTCCGGGTTCTCCTGATCGGTGGGGAATGATGTGCGAGGCAGATCTGGAAGAAGTCTATCGCCGCCGCTCCTTGAGTTACGGTCTGATGAAGCCATATCTGGCGACCATGGGCGGTCTCTACGGCGTCAATTATCTGGTTCAGCATTACAGTGGCCTGGGCCAACTGGCCATCGACGGCATCCAGATTCTGAGCATGGCCGCCACCGCCTGGGTGTTCTCCAGGCTTGGCCCCAAACGTCTGGCCGAGCGCATGAGTGACATGACCGAGGTGATTCGGACCATCGCCGAAGGTGAAGGTAACCTGCGCCAGCGTCTGGACACGACAACCATGGTCAATGACGAGACTGGCGACATGGGTCGCTGGATCAACAGTTTCATCGATAACCTCGACGCGGTCGTCGGCCAGGTGATCCACGCCTCGCAGACCATGGGCAAGACCAACGAGCTCATGCTTGGCCGCAGTCAGGAAGCGGGGCTGACCTCCGATGAAGTGACCGAAGCGGTGAATCGCATGATGCTGATCGTCGAGGGTCAACTGGGTGAGATTCAGCAAGCCTCGTATACCGCTGAACAGATGAAGCTGGCGATGGACGATGTCGTTCGACGTGCCCGGGAGCAGTTCGAGAATGCCAGGGTTGGCACTCAATCGATTCGCGACGTTGTGGAACGTTCAGCGTCCAGCGTGCAGTCCCTGGATTCGAAAATGGCGCAGATCAGCAACATTGTCGGGTTGATCACCAACATCACCAATCAGACCAATCTGCTGGCCCTGAACGCCGCTATCGAAGCCGCCCGAGCCGGTGAGCACGGTCGTGGTTTTGCCGTGGTCGCCGATGAAGTCCGTTCGCTGGCGGTGCGCACGGCCAGCGCTGCCGAAGATATCCGGCAGATGGTGGAGGGTTTGCAGAGCGAGACACAGCAAGCAGTGGCTTTCATGGAAAGCGGCGTACAGGACGTCGACAATCATCTGCGCACCAGCGTCGACGCGTCCTCGGAAAATGCTCAATTGCACCAGGAGGTCGAAAGCATGATCGGCATCATTGAGCAGTTGAGCCATCGCAGCCGCGACTACGGCACCACCATCGAGCGTGTGGACATGGCGTCGACAGAAATGCGCCAGACCGTGGTGGTGCTGCAGAGCAGTGCGGAAAGCGTGCGGGTGAACACCAACAAACTGCAGAAGCTTGTAGGGCAGTTCGAAGTCAGCGGTGGGCAGAGAGTCGCGCGATCAGGCTGATCGCGCAGGCTTCGCTACGCTGTCGCGGGTTCGTCAATGCACGGAATCGGCAGGCAGATCCCGCTCCATGTACAGACTGCGCAGACTGATGCCGCTGGGGTGGGCGTAGGCGTCGTCACGGATGGCGACGAAGCCCATGGCGCGATAGAAATCGGCGGCGTTGAGCGATGAATAGAGGTAAAGGCGGCTGAAGTACTCCTCGGCGGCCATCGTCTCGAGGCCCTCCATCAGGAGCTTGCCAATCCCTTTGCCCGCGTGGGCGGGTTCGACGAACAACGCGATGATCTCGCCGCTCTGGCGATCCAGAATCCCGTAGCCAAGCAACTGGCCGTCTTCTTCGGCGAGCAGCGCGCAATCGGTGGCCAACAGACGCAGATAGGACTCGGGTGGCGCGGCCTCGCTCCAGATTTCAATCTGCTCAACTGAATAGTGACTGGCGCACAGCTTGCGAACGGCGCGGGTGCGCAGCGACCACAGCAGTGGAATGTCAGGGATGCTTCCCGGTTTCAGTTCAATCATCTGCCGCTCCCGCCCCCTTGGATAACGCACGGACGTTCCTGTCGGTGCACAGCGGTTCCCTCAGAGCGACAGGATGCACCAAAACACCGAGAACCTGTAGAGCACGGCCTGCCGACGATCATGCCCTGCAACTCGCCACCGCCGGCAAGCCGGACTGCTACAGGGATTGGCTACGACCGGATATCGCTGATACCTCCGCATCCGTAGCAGCACGGCTTGCCGGCGGTAGTGCCTTGAAAATCGCCACCGCCGGCAAGCCGGACTGCTACAGGTGGCGAAGATCTAGAAACTTACCGTAGCCGACAACCGGGCGGTACGCGGGGCGCCGAGGAACAGGTAGTCGTCGCCGAGGTATTCGCCGACATCGCGCCAGTAGCGTTTGTCGAACAGGTTGTCGACGGTCAGGCGAAACACGGTGTCGTAACCTTCGAGCCTGGTGCTGTAACGGCTGCCCGCGTTGAACACCGCGTAATCGTCGACTTTTACCGAGCCCTCGCGATTGGCGTATTTACTGGAGCTGTATTGCATGCCGCCCAGCAGTGCCAGCCCCGGAATCGGCAGGCTGTAATCGGCGGACAGGCTGCCACGGTATTTGGGCACGTTGATCGCCTGATGGTCTTCATAGTCCGCTGTCCCGCTGCCGTCGACCCGCGCACGAATGGCCGCGACGCTGGCGGCGATCTGCAACTGCGAGGTCAGCCAGCCGTTGGCACTGAGCTCCAGCCCCGTGTTTTTCTGCTGGCCCTGTTGCACGAAGGTCAGGCTGCCGTCGTCGTTGGGTCTGGAATACTGATAGGCCTGATGCGTCTGGAACACGGCGGCGGTGAGGCTCAAGCGACGCCAGTCGTACTTGACCCCTGCTTCCAGTTGACGAGAGATCGTCGGCGCGAGGATTTCCCCGACGTTAGTGTCGAATACCGACGCCGTAGCGCCCAGCGACAGGCCCTTGCTGTAGCTGGTGTAGAGCGAAACGTTGTCCACCGGCTTGTAGATCAGCGCCGCCTGAGGCAGAAAGATCGAGCGCTGGGTGTGGCGATTGTCGCTGCCGTCTTCGTTGTAGGCCTTTTCATCGAGGCGCACCTGACGCCCGCCGATGACCGTCTGCCATTGATCGTTGAAATGGATGCGATCGGTCGCGAACAGGCCGTACTGACGACTGTCCAGACGCCGTTCGGTATGCCCCACCGGAAGATCGGAAGGCGCGAAGGTCTGCGGGGCTTCATGAATGTTGCCGGAGCCGACGAACTCACTGAAATACGGACGGGTGTCGACCGTGCGCCGGAACGCGCTGGTGCCGAACGTCAGCTCGTGCCTGAGCCAGCCGGTGTTGAACAGGCCGGTCATCGCCGCTTCGACTTCATCGTTGCGCCGGGTGTCGTCGGGGCTGCGGAAGTCGTAGATGTCGTAGCCGCCGTCGGGGGTGAAGTGGCCGGTTACTGGCGTGGTCGGGCAATCGCTCTGGTAGTAGCAGCCATAGGCGAACGCGCTGTAATCGTCGATCACCACGCGGCTGCGCGAGGCGCTGAGGCTGGCTTTCCAGTCGTCATTGAAACGGTATTCATAGCGACCGTTCATGTTCAGCGAATCGATACCCACCGGGTTCGACCAGCCCTGATAACCGAGCAGCTTGCGCGGGGATGCGTCGTGGGGCAGTTCGCTGCCGCCGAGCAATTGATAGCCCGGCACCGAGCGCTGTTCCTTGGTTTGATATTCGACATCCAGTTGCAGGGTCGATTGGTCGTTGATGTTCCAGTCGAATGCCAGCGAGGCGAAGTCGCGCTTGCCGTCGGCGTGTTCGACATAAGAACGGATGTCTTCATGGGCGACATTGGCGCGCAGGCCGAATTGTTTCTCGCTGCCGAACCAGCCGCCGACGTCGGTGGCGAGGTAGCGCTCGCCGTGTTCGTTGGTCGAAACGGTGACCGAACGCACATCCTCGGGGCGTTTGGTCTTGTAATTGACCACGCCCGCCGGCTCCGACACGCCACTTTGCAGACCGGACAGCCCTTTGAGCAGTTCGACCTGCTCCTTGTTTTCCAGCGCCACGTTTTGCTCGCCGGTAATGCTGCGGCCGTTGATGCGGTAGCTGTTGGCCGCGTTCAATGAGAAACCGCGCACCACGAAGTTTTCGTAGTAGCCCACCGGCGCATAGCTGTCACCCACCGAAGCGTCGTTGCGCAGCACGTCGCTGAGCAATTTGGCTTGCTGGTTCTTGAGCATTTCTTCGCTGAAAACGGAAATCGACGAAGGCGTGTCGAGCAA
>Ga0160447_100544_pt1 | contig 17545 bp, 20 predicted proteins | sample HID1973K_E1MG_FD_108222 | JGI IMG/M metagenome (GOLD analysis project Ga0160447, IMG submission 108222) | Enriched mosquito-associated microbial communities from UW Madison campus, WI, USA - HID1973K_E1 MG | ecosystem: Host-associated > Arthropoda: Insects > Digestive system > Unclassified ...
CTGTACCCGATTGCCCCTGAAAAATCCGTCGAAAATGGCCTGGCACTGATTTGGGCGCGGTCGGCTGTGGTCGTTGAACCTGATCATCGGAACGTTCTGGACGAAATTCAGATAGTCGTTGCCGCCGATCTTGAGGAAGTCGTCGAGCGTGTGAACGAATTGGCGCTCGCCCGCAGGCAGGTGTTCGGGCGTGGCACTGCCGCATAGCACCACGTGCGCTTCTACGAATGGGTAGTAGCCGAGTTTTCGTTCAAGCTCCAGCCTCAGAATCTTGCTGAGTCTGATAGCCTGATCGCGCTTGGTGTGGTACGGGCTCTTGCCACGGTTCTCTTCATAGCCATTTTCATGGGTAATGATCCAGTTACCGTCGTAATTGGTGAGCTTGCCGTTCCATTCCTTGAGCTCAACCAACAGTACGCGATCATGGGTGACCATGAGGAGGTCTATTTCGATCGAGCCTTGTCTGTCGGCGACCAGTACCGAAGCATAACCAAACCAACTATCACGAAGCTGCTTTTGGATTTGATCAAGAGCGTTGGTTTCGCTCCTGTGCAGCGCATTGCCTCGAACGATGATTTTCATTTTGGCTTCCCTACTGCTGACTTGTGAGCTCGGTCAAGGATGCCTGGGCGAGTTTTGCCTCCTTGGCAACCTTCCGGTATTCAGTCACAGCTCCTGCTGATATTTAAGACGCGCTGTTGGTGTGGGACGACGCTGTGAGCCTGAGCGTCAGTGAGTCCGTTAAAATTCTGCCTTACCAAACTCAAAAGGTGCTTGCTCATCACGCGTAGTCCCTGCTTGGTACCAGCGTAACCGGGGTCAAATCAGAATGCCACCATTGGCCTACCTAACCATCATCGAAATACCAGTCACAACAGGTGCGTGCACTCGGTGATGTCATACAGAAGCGCTTAACTGAATGATGCTCGTCTGAGTAACGTCGCTCGATCTGGGCTAGTTTCAGACAGGAATCTCTTCAAAGCCAGCGGCAATCAGATTCGGGCGAAGTACTTTCAGGCAAGCATGTGGCACGGCCAGCCAGAGCAGGTTCTGAGCTCTGGTAACTACGACATAGCCCCCGCGCTGGTCAAATCCAATGCAAACGACTGGCCAAATCGGATGCAAATAGGTGGTCAAGTCCATGCAATTTCGCAGCTGCCGACGCGTCAGTGTTGCCGACGCTGCAAACGCCTCAGCGCTGCCAAAGCCAGCCGTCGTCAATGCCGCCAATGCCCTTAAGCCTTAGTTGTTTCCCTGTAGAGCGTGTCAGGCGCTGATGTACTTCACCGCCCGACACCATAGGCCACCAATCAGACTGCGTGCATGCATTCCACAACAGGCTTTGCCAGCAAGCGTTTGCAGATGGAGGCGAAATCAATGCCCTGCTGCTTGAGCTGCTCGGCAGCTTCGGCTTGCCAGACCAGATCGCCCTGTTCAAAGAAGCTTGTCCGCAGATGCCTGATCACCTGTAACGCATGGGCAGCAAAGGCTTGAAAGTCTTCCAGCCCCCAGTAGAGAAGCCCTGATGCGTGGACAGCTGCGGCAGAGCTGATCTTGGTCGCCGGTGTGACGAGCACAGTGAGGAATTCGCACTCTGCAGATTCAGGAACATTTGCCCGCATCCAGTCTGGGTGAGATGTGGCTTGGCGGGCCTTGGTGACGCTCAACGTGCCATCGGTGGTGTTGACATAGTCCTCGAACACGATGCATCGCCCAAGGGAAATCCACCAAGGATCAGGAGAGCCCTCACTCTCTACCTTGCCGGCATTGAAGCCCAGCAATCCTCCGAGATCCTTTTGCGCTCGCTCAAAGGTGTTTGGCTGTTGCAACCCTTCGAGGATGGACTGCTCAAGCTTGGCGAAATCCCGATCATGGGTGGCACCCAGACGGGTCAATTCTGCTCCAAGCCGTTCCACCTGTTGCTGCAGTGCAAGATCATCAGCTTCTGCTGTAACAGCGTCACCCACCTCTCTGCGAGCGAAGGCAGTCAACCATGGAATGTTTGGAGCGCAGGCATGAGCGTCTTTGAAATATTGCCTGGATTTTGCACCCATGCTGGCATTGCCGCGTTGTGCGGCGAGGTGGCAGGCGGAGCCGGCCAGGTAATTCCAGAGCGCTCGATAGCCCCGTAGGTCTGACGCCGTGAGCGTTCCTAAAACACGATCGGCTGCGGCTATCGCGCCGTCATAGTCATGCCGCCACAGCGCGGTCTGGTAGTCGACTTCCGCGCCGACTGCCTTGGACAGTTCGCTGATGGCGGGTAGGACTTGCTGGTGGACACGATCTCTCTCCTCCAGAATCTGTCGATTGACGTACTCCCAATCTCGGTCGTTCTCCAAGAAGGTTTCAAAGTTCTCAATCAAGTCGGTCAGCCCGGTATCTTTGGACTGATGGGCACCGAAGGTGATCTCGGCTTGGAGCTCCGGGTGGAAGTAGGGGCGGCGGCGGACGTCGGCCAAGTAGTCGGGTAGTTCCTCACCAGACACGACCACTGCAGAGTAATCCTCCAATGAGCGTGTGCATCGCCCAATGGCTTGAACGACTCGTGTCTGGATTCGTTCGTTGTACAGGGCATTTGCCGCCATGCGTGTCATCAGGAAGCGTTCCTGAGCGTTCATGGCTTTGGGCAAGCCTTCAATGAACAACAGTCGGCATTCCTCGCCGGCGAAATCAATACCGTCGTATCGGTTGGCAACCACGGCGACTGCCTCGTCGAGGGCGACGAAGTCAGCCTTCGACTCTTCGATGTCGCTCGCGCGGAATACTGGGAATTTGAGGTTCTCGTCGATCTCTTCGGCGATGCTGTCTGCGGACTTGTCACTGGGTACGAGCACGACACTGCGCCCTGCTCGTTGCATCAGCTCCTTGCGCAGTTCGGCGGTCTGGTCAGCCGTAAGGGACATCTCTGGGAAGATGAAGAAACGGCGGCCTACGCCCTGGGTGTCCCAGCCTTCAGGAGCGGGAAGACGCATGATTGATTTGCGTCCCGTCAGACGCTCCAAGTCGCCGCCGGCACCCAATGTTGCGGACATGTAAATGCGTTGTCCGGCGTTTTCAAAGGCTGGGTGAGAAAACGTCGGAGGCAGCAAAGGCCGGATCAGGATCTCTTGAGACGAGAGGTAGATGTGGCACGCATCAAGGTGCCCACGGATCAATGACCAGGGGTAGTACAGGTCAGTACCTTGGGTGTGCGCATCCAGTATCTCAACGATTTGCGGGGCCAGGGCCGTGACGGTGGGGGTCGCAAGTTTGTCTACCCACGTACGATCTACCAGATCTTCCCACACGCCTCGTAAGCGGGAGAGATCGGTAGCTGTCAGGTGAGGGCTGAAAGCGCCACACAGCGCTTGGTGAAGGACTGAGTGCTGCTCGTTAAGACGGCCTACCCGCAGTGTCCAATGGGATGCGATGTAGTTTTCACTGGCATGTGCGTCGTCGACGAATATGACATCGGCTTGATCAAAAAAGGGGTTGGTATTGAAAAGGCCGGAGTAGGTTGTGATCGCGACCTTGTCAGCCTGGAGATAGTCCGTTTTATCCTTCGGCGAGTACTCCCGCTGCTTGCCTACGAAGGTTGCGACGGAGAGCCCATATTTCTCGTTAGCCTGTTCAGCGACTTGGTGAACCAGTTGCCGTGTGGGGCAAAGGTAAACGACCCTCTCGCGAAACTTGCGGCGACGCCACTCTGCGATCAACAACCCGACAAGTGTTTTGCCACTGCCTGTAGGCAGTTGGAGCGCAACGTCGGATGCATTAACCGCTTTCGCTGCATACGCCTGCATCATGCTCGCCTGGTGAGGTAGTACGTCAGGAAACTTGCGACGGGTCAGCTCTCGGAAAAGCTTGTCCGGGGTGTCCGGTACGGACGAGGCGGTAGGCGGGGTCTTGAAAGCCATTCTTCACTCCTTGAGATTGATCTTCTTACGCTTTGCTATCAAAAGCCATTGTGAACTGCGATCCGCACGCCAGGCCTTCACCTGCGTGACCTCTAACATCTGCCCCGTTGAGGATGGCGTTAGCGGCCCTGGGCATCACGGCAGACCCTTGGTTTAGACGCCGTGTGTGATAAGTGTGGTGGTACCCCCTGGCCTTTGATCAAATGGTGCGGCTTGGCGCAACAGGCGCGCCCAAGAATAGCAGGGAGCCATCATTCAGTGGATTCGCCATCAATCAACCGTAAGGCCACCGCATCGCCCGTGAACTCTGTGCTGTCCGGGCGGCCACCAGCCCCTGAGGAAAGTGCGATTCCCTGCAAGGGTGGTGTCTTGGGGATGCTCACCAACTTCATCCTCGATGCTGTCAGTTTCCAGCAGGGCTCTGCCTGGAAAACTGGACATCTGGTTGGTGCAGAACAGGCGTTCAATTCAGGTCGGAACCAAGGTATGGATCTCGGCCTCGGGGCGCCACGTAAGTTGCTACGCCGTATCGGCCAGCACTTCTCCCGATCAACCTTTAAAGTCGCAAGAAGTCGCCGACAGCCTGGCGTCGGGTTGAGACTCGCGCGACACCGGTCAGAGAATTTTGCAAGAAGGGGAGCTGACAGCGCCTGAGGCCGTCATGGCTGGTGCCCATCTTCCCAAGTCATCCGAGCTTCCTGCCACGTCGGACAGGAAGCTTAATGACCACTCAGCGGTTCAAGCAGAAAGCGCCATCTGTACCAGCCACACAAGAGCTTCCAAGGTCTCGGTGTGGTAGTAGGCGAGGATGAGCAAGCCCGCGCCATTGAGGTATCTCCCAGCGGCGATGCCTGCTTTCCATGTCGGTTGCACTTTGATGCCGTGCTCGCGCTTCAGTCGTTTGATCAGCTGTTGCTGGGGGCGCTTGGACAAGGCAGCAAAACGCGCGAGCCCAAGAAACACCAGTGCGAGCAAGCGCATGTGGTCGCTGAAGTAGCGTTCGCCGGTGCCGAAGCTTTCAGGCAGAAAGGGTTGGGGCCCGGAGAAAGTGGCTGCAACCGCGAGGGTTGTGATCAGTACCCAAAACAGGGCCAGCGTTCGTTTGGATTGCAGGGCAGGGTATTTGGCATAGATGGATGAATGCGCTGTCATCTGACTCTCAGTGTTGGCAATGGGTTAGGGGGTGTACGAGTTCATAAGGCAGCCTCCCAGAACACGTTCAGCCGTGCCACTCAACCCAATGCGTTTACTGCACACCTCTGTCCTCGACGTGCATTCGCGGCTTTGCGCCAGTCACCAGTCTCTGCCGTGTGCCAGGAACCTCCAAGCGCGGACAGCGGTAGATCACCAACCTCCGGCAGGCTAGCCAGCATCACCCAAACCCAAACCCACATCCTAGGCGAGAGGGCGGTTCCAGTGGCGTCTGACAGTAGGCTCCGAGACGCCCAGCATTCGCGCAACTTCAGCACGCGTGTGCCCGGCGTCTTTGAGTTCTTGAACCGCCCGAGTGACTTTTTCAGCGTCTGCTATTCGCGGATGAGGCCTTTTTACAGCGGCGGGCTTCACTGGCGTATAGAGCAAAGCCAATGAAGCAAGATCGGCATGAGCCGTTGCGATGATGTCGGCAGCGGATCGCTGTTCTTGCGCGGCATACACCAAGGCCAAGAACGCTACTGGATGCAGTTGAAGGGATTTGCAGAGCTCGTCGAGGGAGTCTGTGGTCAGTGACGTTTTGCCGTTCTCAACCGCGCTGACGTGCGATTTCGTGATATTGCCGCCCAGTTGTTGCTGGGACATTTCACGCTCCGTCCGCAGGAGCTGCGTCACTGACGCCAACGCGTTACGCAAAGACATTACTGGGCCTACCTTCAAAATCGATGGTATGCCGTGTTTGCTTTGCGTCTCTCAACTCTATATATTTGACCGAGTGACGATTTTGATTCCGGTTGCGATTCACGATGAGGCGATCCGTATCGGCACTGTGCGGATGCTGAGCGCGGCTGCGGCTTCTGATTGTGCACGGGTATCAATATATCGCTAAACCGAGAAATCGCTGGCATCGCTTCTCGCCACGGCAAGCACTCCGCTTTCGCTTAGGCAAGCGGGTCAATTGAGCGGTAAGTCGAGCTGAGGGCGGGGTACGCGAGTTTGGACGTATCGCCACCGAGGTCGGGTCTAGGCAAATGCCAGGCTCGGCTGTGTGGGGCGTTTAGTGATTGTGCTTTGCAGGCAAAGGCGGCGAGGCGGTCGGTGATTTTCGGCCAAGCTCAACCAAGGGGGTCTAGTGACCAGGTTAACGAATTCTTGGACTTGGTGTTCATGAACTCGGACGAGATTTCGCAATTAAAGCGCTCCCGGTTCTACATCAAGAGCTTCGGCACCACGCGCGCTGACTGCCGTTTCAACAAGTTGCCAGAGGTTGTCCGCAAAGCGCAGATGGACTTGGACGGCGAGGATATTTTTGGGTACTTCATCTGTGCACTGGATCGCCCACCGCGCATGACCGGATTGTTGTTCTTGGCTGATCCATCCGGTTTGCCCTTTGGGCTACCAGCGCACACGACCACGGTCGTACGCCGATACGAGCGAGCAGGGTATTGCATCGTCGAAGGGCAGACGGGTGATTAGTTCGCAGTCGCCCATTGGTATTTTCAAAATGGTGCACTGGCGCCTTTTCACGATGTGCATTGACGGGTGACGAGAACATGTTGAACAGCGAAGTCCTTCACGATGCTCAGGGGCAGGAAGGCATACCGACGATCGTCGCTACTGCAATGAAGATTGATTTTGGCGCCCAGATTTCCGGGTATCTCATCTGTGTAGTTCCAGAACCGCCGGGGATGATTGGCATCATCTACGGCGACGATCGAGGACGATTCGCAGATGGCAGGAGCATCCGCACCTCACGGAAGGTCGCTTCTTCAACTATCAAGGGGTATGAGGTCGTTCAAACGCGGAACAGCCGTTATGTGATTTGCAGCTGGTCGGGATATGGCAAAGATCTTTACTGGTCGGGGGTGCGCCATTGAAAACCGCTGGCACGAATTGGGGACATTGGAGTTCAGCTGGCTGGTGAGGATCAAGCCTCCCCGCGCTGGAGCAACCGAGAGTTGAGTATGGCTGGGAGTTCGATGAGTGACACCTTAAGAGACGTCGCAGAGCTGCTGAGCGGCGAGGGCGAACGGCTGGGAGGATTTGCTGGTGATGCTGCCGAAGCTAAGGCGATGGTAATCCTTCGTCCGCCCTGGAAGCCTTACTGCATCGTCAGAGACTGGATGCTCATAGAGATCGCGGTGGCAGACGAATTCCGAGAATCGCTTGCCGGCGACGGCTTACAGCCCTACGTCCTGTATGCATCGAATGTGCTGAGCCACAGCATGAATAAGCGCTTAGCTGGCGATTGGTTCGATCAACTTTTCAGCGCTCGTTTGGTGGCTTTTTATTTGAAACGCGTAACACCATTTACGTCCTGTTGGGGGAGGGGTTGCGAAAAAAAGCCCGCATTGAGACGGTCATGGCAATTGTCGAGCTGTACTGAAAGTCATGGCGAGGTGTCGAATTTTTTTACCGAAACACAAGGTTTTCTCGTTGATAGCGCGGCGTTTCTATCTCGATGCTGCTGCGCTCTGCACCCGAGGTGCGCATTATCATTCCACTACGGGGCAAATCATGCGACTTCTCGTAATGTCAGATCTGCATGTTGAGTTCAGGCCCATCCAGTTGCCTGAACCATCGCTGTATGACGTCGCGGTTTTGGCCGGTGACATAAACATCAAAGGTCGAAGCTCCGACTGGGCTGGCGACCATTTTTCGAAAGAGATAGTGCTCGTAGGCGGTAATCACGAGTTCTATAAATCTAGCTGGGACAAAACGCTCAAACAGCTTCGCAACCCACGGCAAGCGCATATCCACTTCCTGGAGCAGCAGAGTCTGATCCTGGACGGCGTTCGATTCCTCGGATGCACCGCTTGGGCCGACTTCGAGGGCACGGGAAACTCGCCTCTGGCGATGCTGGAGGCCCGCGCGCTGATGAACGACTACAAACTGATCCGGGTCGAGCCTCAGTACAGAACTCTAGTGCCCCAGCAGACCCGCAGGATTGCCCAAGAATCCCGAAAATGGCTTCGCCAGGAGTTAGAGAGGCCTTTTGAGGGGCGCACGGTCGTGGTCACTCATTTCCCACCGCTCATGTCCTTTGTGCCGGATTACGGCACGCACCCTCATTTGCGTGCCTGCTACGGGAACAATTGGCCAGAATTTCTGGACATGAAAATCGATCTCTGGATTTTTGGGCACACTCATTTCTCTGTAGACGAAACCATCAACGGAATCAGATTCCTTTCGAATCCACGGGGTTATCCAGATGAGGAAGTCGATTTCAATCCCGAATGCGTGGTCACGCTTTGAACCAAATAAAGAGTAGTAAGTAGAGGATCTTGTCAGTGTATTTCCCAGCCTCGTTGATTCAGGCGACAAAAGTAGCCTATCAAGGCCGGATCAGCGGCTATCTGCTTGATGCTCGCCCGGTCGGCGCAGCATTCAAAGCGGCGATATTTTTCGACATTCATCAACGATCGGAAAACGGCGACACGGTCGTGACGGACGACCTCGCGGCGATTGAGGAGGAACACGGTTATTCGATCGCGCTGACCGTGAGAGGAGAGCGATATGTGATCGTCAGCTTCCTGATGTTTATGACTGAGAACATTGGCGGCGTCGAAGAGACCGTTGTTCTCTCCATGAGCCGAGGCCCCCAGTCTGACTCGTGAGGCTTAAGCCCACTATTCTTCCAACGCTCACGGGAACAGGTATGTCATACGTTGAAATCGAGCACCTCCTCGGCCCAAACGCTGTGATGGCAGGGGCCGACATCTATCTCGAACAGGCTATTCATGCCGCCCAGAAGCGATTCCCCGGCAGGAGTTTTTGCGTCGTCGATGAGTGGGTGTGGCTTGATCTTGATGCGCCTGAGGCGGTGATTCAGGGATTGAGCGGGGAAGGGAAGAAGCCCGTCATGCTGCTGGTACTGAATGTGCTATTTGACAGCACCACCGCCTCCAAAGAGCCCCAGCTTTTCCGCTCAACGCCGTTGATCGAGTTCAATGACGGTATGTTCTTCCATACGAAGAGTAAGCTCTACGTACTCACCGGTCAGGGTCGTCGGAAGTCAATGGCTCTCTCTGCGGTGATTCGCCTTTTCTGACCCGGACAAACCAGGAGGTAGGTCATAGGGTCACGAAAGAGCACATGCTTGTCGTGAAAAAAACCAAGTGCGCGCCGACCGCTGGATAACCGCCAATCCATGAAGCTGCGTGCAAGGGTGTTGAAATACATGGCACCAATGGTGATCAAGAGCGAGCGTGTTAGCGGCTTCGTCCAGAGACGTCGCCTGCCTTCGGCTAGCCAGTCGGCTATACCGATGATGATGGCAAAATGGTATGGTTGCCCGAACAAGTGGAAACCAGGCACAAGGAATGTGGAATCTTGAGCAGGCATGCTTTAAACAAAGCGCGCCTCCAGCACCCTGCATAGGACTTTTCTCTACGGAAAGCCTTTCGCCATTCTGCTCTACAGCCACCGGTCAGGATCTCCCAAGTTCTCATGCGGAGCGTTTCTCTGTGCCTGTCGAGCACTCTTCAATCAGCCACGTGGGGCACCGATCAGCCCTGGATGGCGCGCGGACATTTGAGGTTTGATATGGCAAATGCAAGGGTCACTTACCATCCTGAAGAGCACAGCATCCTGTACGCGGAAGCCTTTCATCCAAAAAGTGATCTCCAAAGGCGAGCGCGCGATTAATGCCGCACTATAGGGCCTCCTCTGTCGCCGGCGCCTGCCACCATGCCATTGAGTCAAACACAGCACGACGAGCTCAGATCCCTCCTCAGGGAAACCCTGGGAAACCAAAAGCTTCGGTATACCGGGACGCTCATAACTGCCCTACTGGAAGACCTGGGGCTCGATGATTGCCCTACTGCCACGACCAAGGCCGAGCGCCTTCGTGGCGCGGTTGACGCGTCGACTGATGAGCAGGTTTTCAAGGCGGCTCATCGTGCGCTTGGGGTTTTGACGCTGATGGTTCGCGAGCGTGACGTCATCCGGGAAGCACTTTGGGTTGGCGAAGGATGCCCGCCAATTCCGGCTCGGTACCGGCGTGATTTGGCAAAGCGCCTCGACGCGCTGCCGCTCTATACGGATCTCAGTGGATTTTATGACGTGCTCAGAGGCGTGTGGCAGGTGGAGGAGCGTGAAACCCTCGGCTTTTTTGAGCAAGGCCCGTCGCTTCTGGAGGAAATCGAGCGCCATTACGTCAATCACTCGGACTGGGATGTGCCGACCGTATTCGACCAACTGGGAGCTTACAAAGCGTCGGATGCGCGCTTCTGCCGCTTCATCGAGGGGTTGGCGTCGTCATCTGCCCGACCAGATGATCAGGCGCAGCGTGAGTTTATTGCGCAGGTTGACCAGGCACTAGCGCCGTGTGGGGTGCGTTTTCTTACCAATCCTGGTGCGGACGGCTACCAGGCGGCAAAGCTGGTCTCGACCAGTGGGAGCGCTCTGCAATCCCCCAAGAACCTCATCTTCGCGTCGACGCGCAAGCCTGACCTGCGGCTGGGCAATGCTTTGGATAACGATGTTGAAGTCGTCACGGGAGCGGATGACGTTCTGATATACGACCGGGCGATCAGTCCGGCGGGGCTGCTCTGGCGGGATCTTCAGGCGTGGTTTGAGACCAGCCGAGGGCTCGATGCTGGTGGTGGCAAGGATGTGCTTTATCGGCGTCTGCTCGCTTCTCTCCCATCGAAGGTGTCGCCTGTTCAACGGCTGGCATTCACGACGTTCTACAGCACATTTGCATCTGAAGTTCCGAAGCTTCCTGCCTTGCTGCCGGAGGTCTGGTTTCACTGGGATGCCAAAACAGTCGAGCAGCGGGGAAAGCAGGCACTGCTGCGCTCCCGAATGGATTTCCTCTTGTTACTCCCGGGTGGGGTGAGGGTTGTGATTGAGGTGGACGGCAAGCACCACTACGCTGACGAAAATGACCGTGCCAGCCCGCAGCGTTATTCGGCCATGATGCAAGCGGATAGAGATCTCAGGCTTGCGGGCTACGAAGTCTATCGCTTCGGTGGCCATGAGCTTTCGCAGCCAGGAGCGGATCAGCTGCTGGCCCAGTTCTGGCGATCTCTGTTCAAGCGATACCCGGTTGTTGCGGCTGTACACACTTGATGTCATATCGCCGGCTTAACCTGTAGATTCGCTTTCTCCAATCGGTTAGGTTTGATCGTATCGAGACCTACACACTCGTCCGTCCCGCGCGCAGGAGCTATGCAATGGCAAGGAATGTTTTCTTCAGTTTCCACTTCAACAATGATTTTTGGCGCACCCAGCAAGTTCGCAACATTGGTGCATTGGATGGCCAAAAGCTCTATACGGCGAACGAGTGGGAAGAGGTCAAGAAGAAGGGTAACGCAGCCATTGAAAAATGGATTGATGATAGCCTGGTAGGGAAGTCCTGTGTGGTCGTCCTCGTCGGCTCCGAAACTGCGAGCCGCCCATGGGTGTTGACCGAGATCATAAAAGGTTGGAACGCTGGCAAAGGCGTCGTAGCCATTCGCATTAACAAGTTGCTGGATAACAGCGGGAATGCCTCGGTTGCAGGCTCCAACCCCTTTGATAAGGTCACGTTGAAGAGCGGTACTGTGAGCCTCTCGAACTACGCCAAGCTGATCACACCCGTAGGCGCTGACAGCAAAGCGGTGTACGCATCGATCCAAGAAAACATCGAGCAATGGATCGAGGATGCCATTGAGATCCGCAAGAACTACAAGCCGTGAAACCTAACGAAAACTCCGCGCATTTGACGAGTGCCGACCATGAGTAAAGCGGCGTTGAACCGATTCCTCAATGAGTACCCTGAGGCACTCAACGATGGCGTGGGAGCGATCTTCGTCGGGGCCGGCGTGTCGATGGGCGCGGGTTACCCCTCCTGGTCAGCGCTGCTCAATGACATAGCCGAAGAGCTTGAGATCGACTCGAAGAATGTCCACGATCTGGCGGCCCTGGCTCAATGGAGCATCCAGGAAAACGGGGGCGCCACACGTGTGCGCAATGTCATCAAGAGCGAGATAGGCCCCGACAAACCTATTCCCGAGACTGTTGAAATCATTTCGCGGCTACCGGTCAGACATATCTGGACGACCAACTATGACCGCCTGATAGAACGTGCCTTCGAATCCATTAGCCGTCCGCTCAACCCCATCTCCAGCCCCAAGGATCTCGCCCTTCGGGTGACGCCAGGCGCAGCGCTGCTCTACAAAATGCATGGTTCTGTCGATCGTCTCGACGACGTCGTCATTTCCACGGATGACTACGAGTTGTTTCGCTCCAAACGGGGCCAATACCTGCCACTGTTCCAAGCGCACCTGACCAGCATGTCCATGCTGTTCATCGGCATCAGCTTCACCGACCCCAATATTCGGCATGTCCTCTCGCTGATCCGTGAAAGCTTCACCGATGCCCCGCCTGAGCACTTCGCTATTGTGCGTGCGCCACAGAAGTCCGATTTCGCGACCGACGGGGAGTTCGCAGCACGCAATGCACAGCACAAGCTTTGGGCGAAAGATTTGAAACGTTACGGGCTGCTGGCAGTGGAGGTCAGCGACTATGCCGAGATCCCTGCGTTGCTGCGACAGATTGAGAGGCGAATCGCTGCACGTAGAATCTGGGTGAGTGGTAGCTGGCCTATCGAGCTCGGAGGTTCCGAGTCAACCAACATCCACGCGTTGGCCGAAGATATTGGTCGTCAGATCGGAAAGACAGGGCGCCACTTGGTGACGGGGGCCGGCCTGCTGGTTGGATCTGCTTCGTTGTCGGGGTTCCTGAGTGCGCTGCAGCAGGGAGGAGGGTGGGATCTGGATCGACGCCTGATCGCAAGACCGTTTCCTCAGCCATTGATGGGATCCCGGCCCAATGAGGACGAATGGACTGCGCTTCGACTTGAACTTGCACGACAGGCCGGGATAGCCATCTTCATTGGCGGTGCAAAGCTTGCCGGCGACAAGCTGGAGGTCGCTCAGGGAGTGGAGCAGGAATTTGATGTGGCCAAGAATGCCGGAGTGTTTCTGCTCCCTGTGGGCGCCTCGGGGGGCGCTGCGCAGAAAATCAGTGACCTGCTGTCGGGATCAGGACTTTCCTCATCCGGGCAGGACGCCGTCAGGCCGACTGACAAAGAGCTGAAATTACTTTCCACTCCAGGGTTGCTGACGAGCAAAGAAGGGCGGCAAAAGCTCGTTTCCCAAGTGTTTGAGATCATCGACCGAATAGCTCGTGCGACCTGAGTGACATCAGATCGAGAGTCTTTCGACGGCGAGAAATGTAGCTTGGCCGGCCTTCGAGCTCTTTCAGTAAAGGGTTCGACCCCCGCTCGCGGCCAGGCCACCCTTTCGGATGCCCGTAGTCGCGCTCTTAGCTGTTCGGCGTCTTGTCACCCCGGCCATACATGGCATCACGCTCTTGATCCTGTTGCTTGCGCAAGAGTGGATGGTAAATATCGGATCGTGGGTAGGGTTTCAGGATCGTGGAGATTAGCAGCATGATCGCGGTCGGGGCTAAGCAAAGGTAGAACAGCACCTCATGACCATCGGCGAGCCATACGAGCAGTGTTTGAGTCCCGGAGGCGTAGCCTGCCCAAGCATCTGCAACCATTAACAACGCTAGACCGCACATCAAGGTACTTGCTTGCTGTTGGTCGGTAAACCGGCGCATCCAGGAAGGTTTTTTCTCCCGGTAGATAGCCATCAGGAACTCATCCCGCGTTCGTAACGCTTCGGTGTGCAAGTAGTAAAGTGACACCTCGTGTGGGCGCGCAGCATGCTCGCTAAAGCCGCCGAGGAGCCAGTTGGGAGCATATTCGATGACGATCGCTCTCAAGAGCCCAGAGATGAACGGGATGATCAGGGAGACCGTGAGGCAAAATCCTGCGGCAGCGATGAGCAGAGCACCCACCGCCCCCCAGATCTGAGCACTGTCAGATGTGACCGACAGCAGGTTTCTGTGAAGGAACCAGGCCAGCACCGCATCAGCGTACAGCGCTATGTAAATGAGCTGGATTCCCCACTTGAACTCCCAAGCTTTTTCGATGAACCCGATTGAGATGGCTTCAGCAGCATTGGCCTTGGCTTTGCTTTGTGTGTCTTCTGTCATGCGAATCCTTTTTCCTATCCTGGATGAGGGGGTGTAAGGAGAGCTGTTCTCCATGGCCGCGCGAGAAACGCACCCGAAATCGAAAAAAACTCAAAAAAATGAGTCATTTGCCGTTGAAATCCTTGATATTCGGGCCCTGCAGGCAATTGTACAGAGTTGCCAAAATGGCAAAGATTTTACCGTTCGTCGGCAGGTGCCTATTTATTTTCACCCCTCCCACTTGAAAACTTTTAAACGAGACGGAGTTGTTATATTTGAGGGCAAGAGAAAAAAGCAGAGGTGGCCCAGACGCTGAATTCCTCACAGGATACCGGCTGCTTTTGCTACTGATGTTTACGGCTTCTAGTTCAGACGGTCTTGAGGACTGGAGGTGAGCTGAGGTTGAAGTGGTAAGGCCGGGAGCAAGGGGGAATCGTTCTACTTCGCAGCCGGTAGGCTGCTGCTTACGCTTTGAAAACAAACTACCGCTGATTTTTTGAAAAAAACTACATGTAGTGGTTTTCGTGATTTTTGTGGCTTGAAATAGCCATATATTGTGTTTTGTTCGTTGTGGGCGGTAGTGGGTCGCAAGCGCTAAGTGATCCTAAGCTCTCGCAGAAATGGATAACCTCGTCGACGGGTCATCCATACCGGACTGGTGGGATGCGCTGCGCCTGCTTACTCTTGGCCTCATCGCCTTCAAGTCCTGAGCCCACCGAGCACCTGCCGAAGCTGATCGGCAGGTGTCTCAACGCAGTGACGTATCGTAATCCTTATGCTGCCAGGTGACGGGACGCCTTCCAGCACCACGCTCAACCACCTCACAAGGCCATGGCAGAATCTGTGAGGATGCTTTGCTCTTTCTCAGTCGCTGAACGCCGCTTCCGCTAACTTTGATGCGGATGTCTTGGGCACCAGCCGCCTGAAGAAGTCCTGCGCCGTCGTGAACCATACCCCATACCAACCCTCGTATTTTTCAGCGATCGGATAGCCGTGGTCGTAGTCGAATATGTCGTCGAACCAGTGGGCACCAGCAGCGTTGGTTTTGTTCAGAAACAGCGCAGGATGAGTGCTACCAGACAGGATGTCAGCATGCTGTCTAACGCCTATCACCCTGCCAAAAATGCGCCCTCGGTAATCGTCTGCAAGCTGTTTGAGCATGTCAAACACTTCCGGAATATGATGATGGTCTCCCCACCATGCCGCGAAGTTGATGTCGAACCCGATGCTGTAGATTTTCCAGTTCTTCGAATGTAAATGTGCGAGCACTACCAGCTGCTGGGTTGTTTCGTTGATCAAAACGTGCACGGACGATGGGCCGGCGTCCTTCAGCCACTTCAAGTGCTCCCAATGGTAGGTAGAGATGGTCTCTATGGAGAACATATCCTTCTCACCGTGTGTCAGCCATTCAGCACAAACTCCGGTAGCGTTGCAAACTCCTGCAATCTCGACCTGACTCATCTCGATGGTTTCGGATTCCAAGTAGCCCAATCGCTGCTCGCTGTCGTAATCGATCAAGTCAACGAAACGGCTTGGAGACATCGACAGGCTCGCTCTGACCGCATGAACCCGCTTACCGCAGTTGTAGAAGCGTTTTGTCATTGTCGTGTCTTTGTCAGGTAGTTGTTCTTGCTGATTATCCAGCCTCTTCATCACCGCCGAGATTTCTACGGCGCAAAGTGCATCTATGATCTCAGGGCTTTCATTTGCAAGGTGGGCGAGCTGATGGAGAGGATAGATGGTCGAAGCCCAGCCATGGTTCGAACACGCTTTGCGATAAATCTCTTCGTCCGTGCCGACGGGCGCCGCAATGCACACCACGACCTCGTCGATCTTGTCGCGGATCTCGCAATTCTCACGTCTGAGTTTTTCAATGTCGCCCAAGACCTTGGCTTGCAGTCCTGAAATCTGGCCAGTGCATAGCACGGCAATGTAGCGGTCATCCGCCTTCTTGTAGGCCAGCAGATCGGCAGGGCCGCGAGTCACCCGACCCAGATAATTCAAGGTGTCATTCAAGTTCTGGTAGTCGCTGGATATCGTCGGGAGCAGTCGGCGCACGAAACTTTCGAGCTCGGCGCCATGCAGCAATCCGATCTTGGACTTCAGTAGTTCGATCAAGCTTTCCTTCTCCATCTACGAGAAAATTCTGTCTCCGCCCACGGGTTTCCGTAGACTCGCTTTCATTCATGCTTGAGCTTACCTACCCTTTCGATCATGAGCTCTGCCTTCAGGATTTAACCTTGAAAGGGCATGTAGTTTTTCGCTGGAGCTTTTCGCTCAGCGTCCGATCCCGCGTTCGTTGGGGGGCAGCGTTCATAAGGGTAAAATGCTTGGCCAGATGGTGTCCGACTGGCTGCGTATAAACCTGTTTTTTGACCTGTAAAGCTCCAAGGTTTACAGGTCAATTTTCAGGTTTACATTGGCCATGCTCATCATCGACTGCCTGATATTCAAGAGAACGAAATGATGAGTGAATCCCTTACCGAGGAGCAAATGCGCCAAGCGCTGTTCGGCAGTGCTCAGCGCGCCTCGCGCCTCTGTTACCGAGCAGAGCGCGCCCTTGTCTACCCCCAGCTCGCAAGATACCTCGATCAAAGCCTCTGCCTTCCAGGCTGCGCATAACGATGACCGTCACGAAGATGTTCGAGGGGCCTGAAGAAACGTTTGTCCACGACGCCAACACTCTGAGCAGCTTGATGGCGGAAGGTGAGGCAAAAGCAGCCGCCAAGAAGGCGAAATTTCGATATTTTGAAGTCGTTTCGATCCAGCCTGTTCAAGTTTGATTTCCATCCACTCATGCGCAGGCGAGCTGGTTCTATGGAGGCCAATCAAGTCCCCCGGGCACTTACTGATGAAGAATTTGACTCGATGATGCGAGAGTTCGACCTGGCAGGTGACTGGATGCTTGAACGACTGGCGCACAGGCGTCAGCAATCCCAGGCGGCAGTGTGTGCAGGTAGAGATGCTGATGGCTCCTCTGACAAGGAGGAACATACTTGAGCGCCTGGCACGGCCCGATGCTGAGTCGCTGCAGTGCTCTGCGGTTGAAGTGAAGAGGTCGGAGCAGGTGGATGGAGGAGGGCACGCTTCGGGCGGGGCGTTTGTCTGTCACGCGTCGATGGTATGCTGCTCTGGCGTGATTCATTGTACCTGTAGCCACTTCACCATTTTCTACAACCCAGCCGAACGAACTCCGCCGCCTCTGAAGTGCGTTCTGACGCAGACTGATTATCAAGTGCCTAACCCATGCCAATCGTAGCCGCTGTTTTCGATGCGTTCGGGACTGTTGTTCACATTGGGCGCAAGCGCCACCCCTTCCGACAGCTCCTGCGCATCGGTGCAGAACAAGGACGCAGGCCCGGCGCTGCGGATCTTCATACGCTGATGACGTTCAGCTTGTCCCTTGAAGCTGCTGCTGACAATTTCGGCATTCGCTTGAGCGCCCAGCAGATGATGTCATTGCAGAA
>Ga0160447_100545_pt1 | contig 17532 bp, 14 predicted proteins | sample HID1973K_E1MG_FD_108222 | JGI IMG/M metagenome (GOLD analysis project Ga0160447, IMG submission 108222) | Enriched mosquito-associated microbial communities from UW Madison campus, WI, USA - HID1973K_E1 MG | ecosystem: Host-associated > Arthropoda: Insects > Digestive system > Unclassified ...
GGAACGGGCCCAACCGGCGCAGGCTCTCTTCCATGCCGGCGGCCTGCAGGTCGGCGTCGTTGCGCAGCCCGGTCCGGCGGGCAGCGGCTACGATCCGCGGGATCGCCGCCTGCGCATGGGGTCGGTCAGCCAGCGGCGCGTTGCCAATCCAGTCGCTCAGCGCGGTGATCAGCTGGATGTAATGCGCGCGTTGCTCGGGCGTGTAGTCGCCCTGGTTGCGCAGGTACTGCACACCGAACAGGCCCAGCGAATGCGCGGCCTGCTTGATGCCGACCCCCTGTCCCGCGATCTGGGTATCGAACGCGCGCTGCAGCCGTTGTTCGGCGCCCGGCTCGGACAAGGCCTGCAGCAACTTCGGCAGCTCTCCGCCCAGCGGCAGCGTGGTCAGGGGCCAGCGGCTGCGCCCCTCCCGCCAGGCCGTTTCGAGCTGTGCGTATTGCTGCGCGGTCACCGCCGCCTTGGCGTAGCCGACCAGATCGTTGTCGTGCAGATGGCCGACCAGCTGGCGCACGGTCGTCGCCGGCTCGGCAGCCGCACCTGGCAGTTCGGGCGGTTCGCGCTTGCAGGCGATCAACAACAGCAGCCCGCCGATGGCGACGAGCCAGGGGCGCAACGGTCTGGACGCCAGGAACAGATGCGGCATGAAGTCGACTCCCCGATCGATGGCGCATCTTGCCGGGCCTTCACACGCAGCGGCAAGGCGCAGCGTGACGGCATCGCCGACCGGGAGCGCTCCTGGCCGACCTTGTCCAAAATTGTCCCGAGCTTGGCCGGGGCCCGTGCCGGAACGCCCAAAACGCCCTGAAAGTCCCGCTGCAGCAGCATGAACGGAATATTGCGGCGCGTCATGTAAACGTTTGCAGCTCCTGTTACGTTGCCCCGCCAGACGCCTCAAACCCCTGCGGGAAAGAGGGACGAATGCCGACACACCAGGTTGCCACTTTCATCGGTCTCCTCGGGACAGTCCTGGACAGGCACCACGCTTTCCGGGCCGCCATCGCGCTTCGCGCCGCCCGTCCGCCCGACGGCGCGACCCAATCCTACGCACCCCCCTTCGTACTTCACCGCCGCTGAAGTTCCTGCGCGTTCGGCCGACGCCCGTTCCGTCCGATGGCCGCAACCGCTGACGCTCCGCAGAGCGTTCACATCAAACGTTGTATCCGTTCACGCCAACATTCCGAAACTTTTCCCCCGGCCCGGGAGGGGTCTTACGTGAAAACAACTCGTTGCAACGCATATTTGCCCGCCCGCAGCCTGCTCTGGTGCGCCATGGCCGCCGGCCTGCTCGCCGCCGCGCCGCAAGTGTTCGCGCAGTCGGCGAACGCCAACCTGCGCGGCAAGGTCAGCTCGCAAGCTGGTCCCGCCGGCGCCACCGAGGTCGTCGCCACCAACGTCGCCACCGGCGCCGCGCGCCGCGCCACCACCGACGCCCAGGGCAACTACGTCGTGGTCGGCCTGCCGCCGGGCACCTACCGCGTCGAGGCGGGCGGCCGTACCGAAACGGTCACGGTCACGGTCGCCTCCACCGCCACCTTGAACATCAACACCGCTCCGGAAGCCGCCCCGGCCGGCGGCGCCGCCACCACGCTGGACACGGTCAACGTCGTCGCCCCGACGCTGCTGCAGGAAGTGCGCACGTCCGAAGTCGGCAAGACCGTGTCGCTGCGGCAGATCCAGACGACGCCGCAGGTCTCGCGCAACTTCCTGGAGTTCGCCGACGCGGTGCCGGGCATGGTGTTCACGCGTGATGCCAAGGGCAACACCTCGCTGCGCGGCGGCGCGCAGAACACCAGCTCGACGAATGTCTACATCGATGGCGTCGGCCAGAAGAGCTACGTCAAGGAAGGCGGCGTCGCCGGCCAGTTCGGCAGCGCGGGCAATCCGTTCCCGCAGCTGGCGATCGGCGAGTACAAGGTCATCACCTCCAACTACAAGGCCGAGTACGGCCAGATCTCCAGCGCCGCGGTGACGGCGGCGACCAAGTCCGGCACCAACGAATTCCACGGCGAGGCGTTCTACCGCTACACCGACGAGGACATGCGCGCGATGACGCCGTCCGAGCGCCGGCCGGGCGAGGACAAGGTCGCCTCGCAGGAGAAGGAATACGGCTTTGCGTTGGGCGGCCCGATCGTCAAGGACACGATGCATTTCTTCCTGACCTACGAGGCCAAGCGCTTCGACCTGCCGACGACGGTGGTACCCGATGCCGCCGCCGTCCCGGGCGCGGCCTTCCTGCCGGCCGACGTCGCCGCGCAGCTGGGCACCGAAAGCCAGCACTTCGAGGAAGACCTGTTCTTCGGCAAGATCGACTGGGAGCCGACCGACCGCGACCGCTTCGAGCTGTCGTTCCAGGACCGCGACGAGAACCAGGAAGAATTCAGCGGCTCGACCGCGCGCTCGCACGGCATCGTCAAGGAAAACACCGATCGCCGCTACGCGCTGCGTTGGAACCACAGCGGCGACTGGTACTACAACGAAGTGCTCGCCACTCACGAAGATTCGTTCAACAACCCGCTGCCGATCACCCTGGGCAACGGCTACATCTACACGTATCCGAACGGCACCAGCGAAGCGACCATCGTCGGCGTCGAGGGCGGCTCGCCGCTGTCGGCGCAGACCAAGGGCCAGAAGGGCTGGTCGATCGAAGACAACCTGACCCTCAACGCAATCGACTGGCACGGCGAGCACACCATCAAGATGGGCGCGCGCTACAAGGACGTCGACCTCTACGCCGCCGACGCGCTCGACATCAACCCGCAGTTCTATTACACGATGGGCACGCCCGCGTTCACCGACGCCACGCCGTACAAAGCGTTCTTCACCAAGCCGGTCAACGGCGTCGGCGGCCTGGCGCCGAGCGTGAAGTCCAGCGCCGAACAGATCGGCCTGTATATCCAGGACGATTGGCAGGTCAATGATCACCTGATGCTCAACCTGGGCCTGCGCTGGGACTACGAAAAGAATCCCTCGTACCTGGATTTCGTCACTCCGCAGAACGTCATCGACGCGCTCTACAGCCAGGACCCGAACGGTCCGGCCGGCCAGACCTACGCACAATCGCTGGCGGCGGGCGGGCTCAACGTCAATGACTACATTTCCAACGGCAACAACCGCAGCGCGTTCAAGGACGCCTGGCAGCCCCGCGTGGGCTTCTCATACGACCTCAACGCCGACGAGATGCATGTCATCCACGGCGGCGCCGGCCGCTCCTACGACCGCGACCTGTTCGACTACCTGCAGTTGGAAGTGACCAAGGCGGCGTTGCCGCAGGTGACGGTGAACTTCCAGGATCCGGCGACCGGTGCGTGCTACCGCGGTGCCGCGCCCTGCTTCGGCTGGGATCCCGCCCTGCTCACCGGTGGCGTGGCCGGCCTGCAGGCGCTGGTCGGCGACAGCAGCAATGCCGGCACCGAAGTCAACATGCTCAACAACAAGCTCAAGGCGCCGTACTCGGATCAATTCAGCCTGGGCATGAGCAACCAGGTCGGCGACTGGCTGACCGACGTGACCGTCACCCGCATCCTCAGCTATGACGGTTTCGGCTTTACCCTCGGCAACCGTTATCCGAATGGTCACTTCTGGGATACCCCGCAGCTTTGCAACCCGACCTCCGACCCCGGTGTCAGCCAACCGTGGGGCTGCGCGATCCCCGGCTTCGGTGCGTTGATCGTCGGCAACAACGGCATCAAGACCCAGACCACCCAATTGTTGCTGTCCGGGCAGAAGCCCTACACCAAGGAAAGCGGCTGGGGCGCCTCGGTGGCCTACACCTGGACCAGCGCGCGCCAGACCCGTGACATCAACGAGCATTACGCGTTTGATGCGGCGACGCTGGAGGAATACCCCTGGATCAAGTCGAACGCGGTCTCGCACCATCGCTTGGTCGCCACCGCCAACTACGATGGCTTCTGGGGCATCACCTTCGGCGGCAAGCTGACGCTGGCCACGCCGATCCCGAGCAACGATCAGCAGTGCGGCTTTCCTGGCGGCGTGAACCAGCCCGTCTGCCTGCCCGCCGGCTTCCGGCCGCAGGGCAATGGCCGGTTCCTGATCGGCGGCAAGATCTTCGGCTACCGCTCGGTGGATCTGCAGGCGACCAAGGACTTCAAGATCGCCGGCGACTGGAAGGCCTACGCTCGCCTGGACATCATCAACGTCTTCAACTTCGACAACTTCACCAACATCCTCTACCAGACCGATGCGAGCGGTCGGAAGATGGCGTACTACAACGAAGACGGCGACATCGTCGGCGTGCCGCGCCAGGTCAAGGTCGAGGTCGGCGTGAGGTTCTGATCGCGCCTTCCAGCAAGACCCCTTCCACCCGCCGGTCTCCGGCGGGTTTTTTTTGCGCCAGGTAACGGGCATAAAAAAGGAGGTCGGATCGTGAGATCGCGAGCCTCCTCAAAACCGGCGCGAAGCCGGTGGACAGTGTTGTGGCACATTTCCGGCGTGAGCCGGACGGACGCATCGTACGCCGCGGCGATATCTAAGGCAATACCTTAGATATCTCGATGTAACAACTTGATTTAAAAGGACATCGAGGCGATTTCGACCTGGATGGCCTCGGCCGCAGCCGCCGGATCGGCGGCCAGGCGGATCGGCCGCCCCACCACGATCGCATCGGCGCCGTCGCGGAAAGCTTCGGCCACGCCCACGGTGCGCTGCTGGTCGTCGCCGACCGGCCCGCCCGGACGAATGCCAGGGCAGACGATCGAGAAGCCGGCCCCGACCGCATGGCGGATCGGCGCAGCCTCCTGGCCCGAGGCGATCACCCCGTCGATGCCGGCGGCCTGCGCGGCCAGCGCGCGCTCGACCACCACGTCGACCGGCTCGCGGTCGATGCCCATCGCGCGCAGGTCCGGGCGCCCCATCGAGGTCAGCACGGTCACCGCCAGCAGGCGCATCTCGCTGCGGTTGGCTTCCGCGGCTGCCTGCAGCATCGGCGCATGCCAGCCGTGCACGGTGCAGTAGCTCACCGGCCACTGCGAAAGACGCCCGACCACGCCGGCGATGGTGGCCGGGATATCAAAGAACTTCAGGTCGACGAAGATCCGCTTGTCGCGCTTGGCCAGTTCGTCGAGGACGTCGAAGTACTCGCCGGACGCCAGCAACTCCATGCCGATCTTGTAGAAGGACACCGAGTCGCCGAGACGGTCGATCCACTCCACCGCCTCGCGGCGGCCCGGCACGTCGAGCGCGAAGATCAGTCGCTCGCGCGCGGTCAGCGGCAGCGGCGCGCGGCTCACGGCGCCACGTCCAGCGCATCGCGCTTGGCTTGCCGGCGCGCCTCGCGCGGCAGGCTGAAATCGTTGTTGAACAGCGCCGGCTCCCAGCCGCCATAGCTCGGGTTGGGCAGCATCCACCAGCGTTCGCCGAACCAGTCGTCGTACTGCTCCAGCAGCTCGCCACGGCCTTGCGGCGTGTTGGCCACCACCTGCACGAAGTCGCCCAGCTGGTCGCCGAACTGCATCAGCACCCGGTACTTCTGCCCGGCCAGGCGGCGGCGGCAGTTCTTCTCACTGCCGTTCTGCTCGCAATCCTTGACGACGGTGCCCAGGCCCAGGAACACGCTGTCGTCGGCAACCGGCAAGCCCGCCTCGCGCAGGTTGGCCAGGGTGGCCTCCTGCAAATGTACGGCGCGGTTGGAGATGTACAGGAGGGTCACGCCCTTCGCGGTGGCGGCCTTGGCGAAGTCGACCACGCCGGGAACCGGCTTGGCCTTCTTCTCGGCGACCCACTGCGACCAGGTGACTTCGTCGTATTCCTTGCCGTCGCGGATCAGCCGCGCCTGGTAGGGCGAGTTGTCCAACACGGTCTCGTCCACGTCCATCACCACCGCCGGCTTCAGGCCCTTGGCCGCATTGCCGCGCTCCTCCGGCACCAGCGCGTCCCAGTTCTGCTCCTTGAGCGCTTCGTCCAGGCGGTCGGCGGCAGCCCGGTAGGTCTGCTCGGACAGGGCCCGGTATTCCTCGGATCGCTGCATCCACAACACCGCGTTGAGGTTGTCGTCGGCGGCCACCGTCGCTGCCTTCGGGGCGGCGGACTTGGGCTCGGCCGACGGTGCCAGCGCGGGCTTGGCGGCGGGTGCACCCTCCGGGGCCTGGGCCTTGCAGGCGGCCAAGGCCAGCACGGCGCCGGCGAGGAGGGTGAGGGAGACAGGACGACTGCGACGCATGGGACACCATCAAATGAAGTGCCGCGATTTTACCGGCTCGCCGGTGACCTGCGGGTTTCACGGTTGCGGGCGGGCTATCCTGCCGCCCCCACTGCTGCGGAGCCCACCATGGCCGATTCCGAAAATGCCCTGCCCGTCCTGGACCCGGCCCAGGCCCGTGTACTGGGCTGCCTGGTCGAGAAGGAAGCCACTACGCCGGACGCCTATCCGCTGACCGTCAATGCGGCGCAGGTGGCCGCCAATCAGAAGACCGCCCGCGAGCCGGTGATGGCGCTGGAAACCGGCGAAACGCACCGGGCGCTGCGCCAGCTCGGTGAGATGGGCCTGGTCCGGCAGCAGTTCTCCTCACGTGCGGAGCGCTACGAGCACCGGCTGGAGACCGCGCTGGGCCTGACCCGGCAGCAAGTCGTGCTGACCGGGCTGCTGCTGCTGCGGGGTCCGCAGACCGTGTCGGAGCTGTTTACGCGCAGCGAGCGGCTGTTGCGTTTCCACGACGCGGAGGACGTGCGCCATCACCTCGACCGACTGGTGCAGCGCGACCTGGCCGTGGCGCTGCCGCGTGCCAGCGGGCAGCGCGAAGACCGCTACATGCACCTGTTGTGCGGGGCGATCGACCTGAGCGCCTTGGCGGCTTCGACATCGTCTGCCGGCCGCGCCGAGGCCAGCGAAGGCTTGGAGGCGCGCGTGCAGGCGCTGGAAGAACAGCTCGCTTCGCTGCAGGAACAGCTTGCCCAGCTGCAGGAAAGGCTGTCGATCGACCCGGACTGAGCGCCCCGCAGCGCAATCAGAATTCGATCACGTAGTACGCCAAGGGCTCGCGCTCGGCGGCGATGATGTACTCGCCATCACGGCGCAGGCCGAGCTTTTCCAGCAGGCGCACCGAGGCGGCATTGCCGGGCGAGACGATCGCGCAGATCGCCGGCAGTTCGAGGACATCGCGCGCGTGCGCCAGCACCGCGCGCGCGGCTTCCTCCGCATAGCCTCGTCCATGGTGTGCCTTCAGCAAGGCATAGCCGATGTCGGGGTGGCTCAGGTCCGTGCGCTTGATCAGGCCGGCGGTGCCGATGAAAGTGCCGTCGTCCAGGCGGATCGCATAATGGCCGAAACCATCGCGGGCGTACTGCGCCCCATGCCAGCCACGAAGGTATTCCTCAGCCTGTTCGAGCGTGCGCACCGCGCGATCGCCGATGCCGGCGATGAAGCCGGGATCATTCAACAGCGCCAGCATCAAGCCGGCATCGCGTTCCGGATCCAGCTCGCTCAGATGCAGGCGCGGGGTTTCTATGACGACGGGCATGGCGGGCTCCAGGACAGGAGGCAGCAGCCTGCCGCGTCGCGCACGCCGCGGCAAGCACTCAGTCGAACAGCGCCTGGATGGCGGCCAGGCCGGCGCTGGCCCGTTCCTTCTTGCGTTCGGCATCGGCGAGCGGATCGGCGCCATCGCGCTGCATTTCCGCGGCCGGGATCTCGTCGAAGAACCGGCTCGGCTTGAGGCGGATCTGCTCGCCGAACTTGCGCGTCACCTTGCTGTGGCTCATCCACAGCTGCTCCTTGGCGCGGGTGATGCCCACGTACAGCAGCCGGCGCTCTTCCTGCAGGTTGCCCTCGTCGAGACTGACCTCGTGCGGCAGCACGCCATCCTCGCAGCCGACGATGAAGACATACCGGAATTCCAGGCCCTTGGAGGCGTGCAAGGTCATCATCCTGACCTGGTTGCCGCCGTCGTCCTTGTCATTGCGCGACAGCAGGGCCAGCTGCGCGGCGAGGTCGCCCGCGCTGGCGCCACGCGGGCCGCCTTCGAACCATTCGGCCAGCTCTTCGAGATTGCCCTTGCGTCGTTGGAACGATGCCTCGTCCTTGCTCTGGTTGCGCAGGTCGGTAAGCAGACCGGACTTCTCCGCCAGCTTGCGCACCAAGTCCGCAGCCGGCAGTACCGCCGATTGCTGGCGCAGGTCGCGCAGGATGTCAGTGAACGCGCTCAAGCCGTTCGCCGCGCGCGGCGGCAGCTGCTGCAGCGCGCCCATCGACTCGGCCGCACGCGACATCGGCACGTGCTTGGCCGATGCCAGCTCGGCGAGCTTGGACAGCGAACCGGCGCCGACCTCGCGCTTGGGCGACTGCACCGCGCGCAGGAAGGCCGCATCATCGTCGGGATTGACGATCAGGCGCAGCCAGGCGAGCAGGTCTTTCACTTCCTGCCGTTCCAGGAACGCGGTGCCGCCGCTGAGGTGATACGGCACCCGCAGCAACTGCATCGCCTTCTCCAGCGGCCGCGACTGGAAATTGCCGCGGAACAGGATGCAGAAATCGCTCCACGGCACTTGCTTGGCGGTGGCGAGGAAGGAGATTTCCGCGGCGACCTTCTCGGCCTCATGCTCGCTGTCGCGGCATTCCCACACGCGGATCCGCTCGCCGTCCGCCTGGTCGCTCCATAGCGTCTTCAGGTGTTCGTGCGGGTTGTGCGCAATCAGGGCGTTGGCCGCACGCAGCACGCGATTGGAACAACGGTAGTTCTGTTCGAGCTTGATGATCTGCAGCTTGGGGTAATCGCGCCCCATCTCCAGCAGATTGTCCGGGTTGGCGCCGCGCCAGGCATAGATGCTCTGGTCGTCGTCGCCCACGCAGGTGAAGTTGCCGCGCTCGCCGGCCAGCATCCTCAGCAGCCGGTATTGCGCGTCGTTGGTGTCCTGGCATTCGTCGACCAGCAAATAGCCAATGCGCTCGCGCCAGCCCAGCACGATCTCCGGGTTGTCTTCCAGGATCTGCAGCGGCAGACGGATCAGGTCATCGAAATCGACCGCGTTGAACGTACTCAGCCGCGCCTGGTAGCGCTCGTACAAGCTTGCCGCTTCCTTCTCGCGCGTGCTGCGCGCCGCTTCCATCGCCTGCTGGGGCGACAGGCCGGCATTCTTGGCGCGCGACACCAGGTTCCTGGCGTCGTCGATCGCATCGGGCTTGGCGCCATGCATCAGGTCCTTGATCTGCGCGGCGGCATCATCGGAATCGAAGATGGAAAAGCCGCGCTTCAGGCCCGCCGCTTCGTGCTCGATCTGCAGGAACTTCAACCCGAGCGCGTGGAAGGTGCAGATGGTCAGGCCATCGGCCGCCTCGCCACGGATGCGCTTGCCGACACGCTCGCGCATTTCCTTGGCCGACTTGTTGGTGAAGGTGATCGCGGCAATCCGCCGGGCCGGGTAACGGCCGGTGGCGATCAGATGGGCGATCTTTTCGACGATGACGCGCGTCTTGCCGCTGCCGGCGCCGGCCAGCACCAACAAGGGACCTTCGCAGTGCAGGACCGCGGCGCGCTGTGGAGGATTGAGACCGTGCATGGGACTTCCGAGGGCGGTGCATTGTAGCCGGGACTGTGACCGGGCCTGCAGCTTGACGGTGCCGATCGGTTGCAGTATCTGGATATCACAGTGGCGGCAACGGAGGCCCCCATGCGATTCGGCACCCTGGTTCGGATATCTATCCTCGGCGGCATCCTGCTGCTCGCCCTGAGCACCCAGGCCTCGGCCGACGACTCACCCATCCCCGGGCTGGTCCCGTCCGACTACGACACCGTGATGTCGGAAGCCTTCATGCGCGCCCATCCGGACCTGCAATATCGGCTGCGCGGGCTCGGTGCCCTGCAGCGCGGCGATGGCCGACAAGCGGAGACATACTTTCGGATGGCGGCCCGCAATGCCGACAAGATGTCGCAGGCGTTCCTGGCGCAGATGCTATGGGACGGCCGCGGCATCGCCCAGGACCGGGCCTTGGCATATGCGTGGATGGACCTTGCCGCCGAGCGGGGAACCCCTCCACTGATCGTCGAGCGCGAGCGCTACTGGGCCGCGCTGGACGCCGCTGAGCGCGAGCGCGCCATCCGCGAAGGCAAAGCGATCTACGCGGAATACGGCGATGAGGTCGCCCAACCACGCCTGGAGACCACCATGCGGTTGGCGCAGAAGGAACAGGTCGGCGGACGCACCAGTAATCGCACCTCCGCGGTGGAATTGTGCGTGGGCGACTGGCGGATCGCCGACTCGCACTTTGTCTGCAAGAAGAGCGTCAGCGCCGATCGCTTCTACCAGGATCGTTATTGGAAACCGGCCAACTACTGGCAATGGCAGGAACAGCAAATGCGTGTCCCGCAGGAACAGATCCGGGTCGGGTCACCCACCACCATCGACAAGGAAAGCTGAGCATGAAGCATGTCTATCCGTTAATCCTGCTGTCGCTGTCCTTTGCCGCCGCCGCGCAGCAGATGCCGCTCAAGGTCGACCGCGACGTGGATGCCTCCCAGGCCGTGGAGGACGCCCATCCCGACCAGCGGTTCCGCCGGCTCGGCTACGAGGCCGCGCAGAAGGGCCACACCGAGGACGCCCGGCGCTATTACCGCAAGGCTTCGCGCTACGGCGACAAGATTTCCCAGGCCGCATTGGCCGAGCTGCTATGGACCGGCCAGGGCGGCGATACCGATCGCGCGCTCGGCTACGCCTGGATGGACCTGGCCGCCGAGCGACGCACCCCTTACCTGCTGGCCAAGCGCGAGCGTTACTGGTCCGAGCTGAGCGAAGCTGACCGCCATCGCGCCCTGGACGAGGGCCTGGCGATCTACAAGGAGTACGGCGACGCCGTGGCCAAGCCCCGGCTGGAGCGGATCATGCGCAATGAGCGCAACCAGGTCACCGGCAGTCGGCTGGGCTACATCGGGACGCTCGAGACGACCCTGTGGGAGTCCGACGGCAGCGGCTCGCGGGTCCTGGCGCAGCAGTACTACCAGGACCGCAACTGGAAGCCGGATGAATACTGGAAGGTCCAGGACAAGTTGATCGAACGCCAGGGCAAAGTGCACGTCGGCGCCCTGGAGATACCGGCCGATCCGCCGCCCGCCGCACACTGAATCCGGGGCGATTCGAGACCGCGCGCCGATCGGTAGAATCGGCGCATGGCCAAGCTCTATTTCTATTATTCGGCGATGAATGCCGGCAAGACCACCACGCTGCTGCAGTCGGCGCACAACTATCGCGAGCGCGGCATGCGCACGCTGATCCTGACGCCGAAGCTGGACCATCGCGCCGGCAGCGGGGTGGTCGCCTCGCGTATCGGGCTGCGCGCCGAAGGGTTGGCGTTCGGCCACGACACCGACCTGCAGAACCTGGTCGCCAGCGACATCGCCGCGCATGGGCGGCTGCATTGCGTGCTGGTCGACGAGGCGCAGTTCCTGACCCGCTCGCAGGTCTGGCAGCTGAGCGAGGTCGTCGACCAGTTGCGCATCCCGGTGCTGTGCTATGGCCTGCGCACCGATTTCCGCGGCGAGCTATTCGAAGGCAGCCAATACCTGCTGGCGTGGGCCGACGAAATGCAGGAGATCAAGACCATCTGCCATACCGGCAGCAAGGCCACCATGACCGTGCGCGTCGACGACCAGGGCCATGCGGTGCACGACGGCCCGCAGGTGGAGATCGGCGGCAACGAACGCTATGTCTCGGTCAGCCGCGCCGAGTTCAAGAAGATCATGCGCGGCGAAGGCCGCATCGAACCGCTGCAGGCGCCGCTGCCGCTGTAGGTCGCTACCGCCGGCGACGGGTCCGTCGCCGGCGTGAAGTATGCGAGCCTCAGTACAGTTTGCGCTCGGCAGGCGGCGGCGGTGTCCACTGGTACAGCCAGGTTTCGGTCAATGGGCGACCCTGCACTCGCAGGTACAACCGGATATCGACCTGCTCGCTGGAGTCGTCCGGCGGCACCACGTCGAACATCGCGCGGTAACCGGAAATCTCGTGCAGCGGCCGCGCCGACACGATCTCCGCCTTGCCGCGCGACAGCTGCAGCACGGCTTCCACCTGCAGGTTGTTGGCCTTGGCCAACGCCGCCAGTTCGCCACCGGCGAAGTCCACCGCGAAGCGCCACGAGAAATGCTCGCGCTTCTGCCCGATCACGCCGCCCAGGCCGGTACGCGTGGCCACGCACCGCGCCAGCGGCGAAGATGCCGGCGGTTCGGCGCCCCAATACAGCCGATAGCCGTACAGGAGTTCCTGGCCCTTCTGCGGCTTGGCCTCGGGATTCCAGAACGCGACGATGTTGTCGAAGGTCTCGTCCACGGTGGGGATCTCGACCAGTTGCACCGATCCTTTGCCCCAGCCGTTCTTCGGCTCCACCCACAGGCACGGCCGCTTCTCGTAGAAGACGCCGTCGTCCTGGTAATGGTCGAAGTTGCGGTCGCGCTGCAGCAGGCCGAAGCCGCGCGGGTTGTTGTCCACGAACATGTTGAAGCGCAGGTGCGGCGGATTGGCCAATGGCCGCCAGATCCATTCGCCACCGCCGGTCCACATCGACAGGCCATCGGTATCGTGGATTTCCGGGCGCCAGTCCCAGTCCATCCGCCGATCGTTCTCGCCGGTCTGGTACATGCTGGTGCACGGCGCGATGCCGAGCCGTTCGATGCTCGTGCGCGGATACAAGGCGCAATCGATGTCCATGATCAGCACATCGCCATTGGTGATCGCAAAGCGGTATGCACCGGCGATGCTGGGCGAATCGAGCAGGCCATAGACCACGACCGTGTTCGATCCGGGCGCCGGCTGCTCGAGGAAGTAGGCGATGAAATCCGGGAATTCCTCCGGTGCGCCCGTGCCGGTATTGATCGCCAGACCACGTGCGGACTGCCCGTACTGGCCCTCCCGTCCCACTGCGCGGAAATAGCTTGCGCCCAGGAACGCGGCAAAATCGCGATCGGTGTCCTGCCGCGTATTGAGCCGGAAACCAGCAAAACCCAGGTCACCGGGCAGCGACTTGCCCTGCAATCCACTCTTGCCGTAATCGAACGCGGCGGGGTCATAGGCGAGTTCCTGCGCCTTGCCATCGACGACGTCGAACATGCGCACCGGCGAATGGAAGTACAAACCCAGGTGGAAGAACTTGGCCTGGAATTTCGCATCGGTGTTGGCCCACAACGCATGGTCCTGCCGATAGCGGATCGACTGGTACTGGTCCCAGCTGAGATTTTCGACCGGGCCGGGCAGCACGCGCTTGTGGGACTGGTACGGCGCATCGGCCAACGCACGTGCCTGGCCCTTCAGCCAGGCGAAATCGAATGGCTGCGGCTGCCCGAGCCTGCGCAGACCCACCTGGCGATCGGCGGCCAGCGCCCACTGCGGAATGGCCGGCAGCCCCAGGCCGGCCAGGGCGGCGGCGGCGTTGGTGAGGAATTGACGTCGTTGCATGGCCGGCAGGTCAGCAGGAGGGGACGCACATCATAAACAGCCCGCCGGACGCCCGATGGCTGGACCATGAATACGCCGGTCAGGATCCGCAGGCATGGGCCAGCCCCAACCGCGGCCCCTGCTCGCACAGGAAGGCACGCTGGGCCTGCGGGGTGTCCGGGCCATCGTAGCGCAACAGGGTCCAGCGCTCGCCGGCCTGCATGTGGCCACCCGGTGCCAGGGTCCGGTACGGCGCATGAATCTCCATTTCCAGCAGGCCATCGCCGGGTGCGCGCGCCGGCGCGTCGAGATACAGCTCGACCTGCCCTTGCTCGGGATGGATCCGTTCGCGCGGCTGGTGCTCGAACCGTATCACCAGCACCTGCCGTCCCGCGAAACCGGCCATCCAGCCGGCGGACGGCTGCAGCCGATACTTGCCCCGCTGCACGGTGTCGGCATCGGCCCATTGCGCGGTGAGTTCGAACAAGCCCGCGCTCCACTGATGCTGCGGCGACTCGATGCCGGCTTGCGGTTCCGCCGCCTGCAGATCGAAATCGTCGGCGGAGGCCGCCGGCACGAATACCCGGGTGCTGGCCGCAACCCGCGTGTTGAACCACAGGTCCCACGCCACCGGCGTCGCGCGCACGTTGCGCGCCTCCGCGGTCAGCAACAAGGTGTTTGGATCCCGCGGCGAGAGCGCGAACGTCTTGCGCAAGCGAATGCCGGTGACCGGGCTGTCGCCGCCTTCGAGCACGATCTCCGCATCGGTGCGTTCGATCAGACGAGTTTCCGCCAGGGAGAGAAACGGATCCGGCGGCCAGTTCGCCGCCGCCTGGCGGCGTTGGCGATTGGCGTCCTGATGCAGCCACCACTGGCTCTGCGGCCCCACCCACACATCGTGGCCGAGGTAGGCAATGTCGCCAGCCTGTGCGCTGACTTGCGGACGAGGTTGTGCATCGACCGCCTCCCCGATCTTCAACACGTTCGGCTCGCCTTGCAGATGCCACGCCAGGCCCCGACCCCCGAACGCCGTTGTCGCTTCGAAGCGCACGGTACCGTTGTCCAGTACGAGTCGGCCTTCTTCCCGCGATACCGGTTCGGATGCGTGAGCGCCGACGGAGACGAGGAGCAGACTGCAGCGGAGCAGGATCGATCGTGTGCGCACGTTGACCTCCGGAGGGAGGTCCTATTCTCGCGCGCGTCGGCGCCCCCGACTACCGGCAACGGCTCAATGTGGCGGACGGGGCCACAAGTGATGGCCTTGCAACCAACGCAGCGCCCGATAGCCCGCTGCGGAACCGCGTGCCGATATCGGACGCTGCTGCTGGTAATACTGCAGATCCTGGGCCAATGCTTCGACGCTGGCATAGCGATGGCGTGGCGATTTCTGCAGCGCCTTGACCGCGATGGCGTCCAGGTCGCCGCGCAGCTGCTGCGCCAGGCGCCGACGCGATTCCTCCGGCAATGCGCCGTCAGCCGCTTTGAGCAGCACCGCCTCCGAAGGCAGCGGCATGTCCACCCGCAAGATCGCCCGATCCCAATCGGCATCGCTCTGGCGACGCAGCCGGTAGGGCTTTCGCCCGGTCAGCAGCTCATAGAACACGACCCCCAACGAATAGACATCCGCCGCGACTCCCTCGCCCTCGCCCCGCAGCTGTTCCGGCGATGCGTAGTGCAGGGTGAAAGCACGACCGACCATGTCCGGCGTGGCGACGGCTTCTTCGTCCAGCATGCGGGCGATGCCGAAATCGAGCAGCGAGATATGGCCGTCCGCATCGACCAGGATGTTCGAAGGTTTCAGGTCGCGATGCACGACCGATCGGGCATGCGCGTGCTGTACCGCTTCGCAGACCTGCGCGAACAACGCCAGCCGTTGCGCCAACGGCACGGCGCGTTCGCCGCAGAACTCCGAGATGCACTGGCCCGGCGCATAGTCCAGCGCGAGGAACAACTGGCCGCGATCGTCGCAGCCCGCTTCGCGCAACCGAGGAATCCCCGGGTGCGACAAGCGCGCCAGGATCGCGCACTCGCGTTCGAATCTACTGCGTAGATGCGGGTCAGCCAGCTGCGGCCGCAACAGTTTCAGTGCCACATCGGCAACGTCGGGCCGGGAGTCGTGGCTGGCCAACCACACCTGCCCCGCGCCACCTTCCCCCAACAATTGCTCCAGCCGATACGAACCGACCTTGGTGCCGCGAGCGGTAGGCGTTTCGCGCAGCCCGACCAGCGGCTCGGCCATGAACGCGTCGCTGTTCCGCGCTATCGACAACAGCTTGCGCAGCTCCTCGGCCAGCAACGGGTCTTGCACCTGCAGTTGTTGCAGGCGCGTGTGCCGCAAGGCGTCGTCGAGCTCGAGCAGCTCATCCAGCAGCGGAGACAACAGGCGCCAGCGGGCGGCGTCCATGCCGGCGGCTCAACGTTCCTGCATAGAGGCCAGCAACAACATCCGGGCCTTCTGCCAGTCGCGGCGGATGCTGCGTTCGGATCGCTGCATCAATTCGGCGATCTCCAGCTCCGACAGGCCGGCGAAGTAGCGCAACTCCACCACCTTCGCCAAGCGCTCGTCGACTTCGTGCAGGCGATTCAAAGCCACGTCCAACGCGAGCAGATTCTCATCCAGGCGCACGCCGCTCTCGCTGTCTTCCGGGATCTCGGCCACGCGCTTGAGGTCACCGCCACGCTTTCGCGCCAGCCGGTTGCGCGCGTAGTCGACGACAACGCTGCGCATCGCGGACGCGGCATAGGCGAAGAAGTGCGCCCGATCGTCGAAGCGTGCGCCACCGGAGGCACCCAGCAACTTGAGGTAGGACTCATGCACCAGCGACGTCGCATCCAAGGTATGGCCCTGTTGGCCCGCGAGTTGGCGGCGTGCCATCGCGTGCAGCTCGCGGTACAAGGTGGTGAGCACGCGATCAAGCGCGGCGCGGTCGCCCGCGCGCGCCGAATCCAACCACAAGGTAATGTCCGTCGCCTCCGCCATGGTGCAATCCTTACACCGCCATTGGCGCGGAATATAGCGCGTCGTCGGCTCGCTACGTGAAGACCTGCTGCCATCGCACGTCACCCACCGCAGCCCGAGAAACGAAGCCGTATTCAGCGTTGACAGCGTGGACACCACACCGTCGCCCGCTGCCCGATCAGGGCGTGCCGGAGTGACCGGCCGCAGCGCCGACAAGGCTCGTCGTCGCGACCATAGACCAGCAGTTCCTGCTCGAAATACCCGGGCGCGCCATCCGGGCTGATGAAGTCACGCAAGGTCGTACCTCCGCGCTCGATCGCATGGGCGAGGATCTCCTTGGCCGCCGTCGCCAGTGCCTGGTAGCGCGCGCGGGATACCTTGCCGGCTTCCCTAAGAGGATGAATCCCTGCCTTGAACAGGCTTTCGGCTGCATAGATATTGCCGACACCCACTACCACCGCCTGGTCCATCAGAAACACCTTCACCGGAGCGCGCCGGCCGCGGCTGAGCTCGAAGAGATAATCTCCGTCGAAATCCGTGGAAAGTGGTTCAGGCCCCAGTTCCCGCAAGAGCGCGTGTTGCGTGCCTTCCGGTTGCCAGAGCAAGCAACCGAAACGCCGAGGATCGTTGAAACGCAGGACCCGTCCGTTGTCCAGGCTGATATCGACATGGTCATGTGCACGGACCGGCGTGTCGCCAGGCAGCACACGCAGACTACCCGACATGCCCAGGTGCGCTACCGCACTGCCACCGCCATCGGTATCAAGCAGCAGGTACTTTGCGCGACGCCGGACATCCACGATGCGCGAGCCTGGCAGTTGCTGCTCGATTTCCTTGGGGATCGGCCAACGCAGATCGGGCCGTCGCAAGATGACGCCATGGATGCGGCGGCCCAGCAGGTGCGGGCTGAGGCCGCGGCGCGTGGTTTCGACTTCGGGCAACTCGGGCATGAGGTATCCGGACGAAGTTGGGGACTGCTCGCGATGGCGCTCGTTGCGGCTCGCGACGACATTACAGGCTAGATAGGTACGGTTCCGACCGAGGCAAGGCCGGATTTACTGACGCGCAAAAACAAACCCCCAGCTTTATGGCTGGGGGTTTGAGGGTAAAGACCCTGGCGATGACCTACTCTCGCATGGGAAGCCCACACTACCATCGGCGCAGCTGCGTTTCACTTCCGAGTTCGGGATGGGATCGGGTGGTTCCAC
>Ga0160447_100547_pt1 | contig 17491 bp, 25 predicted proteins | sample HID1973K_E1MG_FD_108222 | JGI IMG/M metagenome (GOLD analysis project Ga0160447, IMG submission 108222) | Enriched mosquito-associated microbial communities from UW Madison campus, WI, USA - HID1973K_E1 MG | ecosystem: Host-associated > Arthropoda: Insects > Digestive system > Unclassified ...
AGAGGTCTGTCGTCAACCAGGTTCATCGCAGTAACGTCAAAGCTGTACCCGCCTTGCTGGTGTTCCAAGACCTTTTGGCACCTCGAAGTATCCCCTTTCTTCAACTGTTCAAAAGCCTCAATGAGCGCTTCCTGAAAGTGCTCTGGGGTTGCCCCGTAAAGCCTCAATGAAATGTGGGCTTGGAGCGGTAGCAGCTTCGACATTGAGGGTTTTCTCCGGTGTTCAACGTGACAGCCCGAGCTTAGGGCTTTGAGCCTGCGCTGCGCTATACCCGCCGAGGCGGTCAGGATAGGCATGCGTGGCCAGCGCACTTTTAACGCTGGAGGTTTGCACTGAAAACCAGTTTGTAATCGCACTTGGTCAGCTGGTCATCTGCATATCCGCAGCTCCCCAACGATACCGACTTTGATTGCCCTTGGATCACGTTGACTTTATCGCGGAACGTTCCGCCAGACACCGCCTCGGATGGGGCTCCAAGGGTGCCCCAGTCAGCCTTGATAGACACGGTCATGACCTTGTCTTCGGACTGTTCTGGCGTCAGTGCGAGCCGTAAAGTGCTCATCCTGCCAGTACCATCAGAGACCTGATCCTTCACCGGTAGGGTGTTGCCGAGCACAATCGGCGAGGCAAATGTTGTGATGAGCTCATCCCCCTTGAACACCTTGCCGGAAAGAAAAACATTACTGAGTGATACGGCGAAGCAGGGTGTCGCCGCCAGCAGCATCAATGCGGATGCGGCGAGAATCGTAGGAGCTTTCATGTGGGGTGTCCGTAGGATCAATTGTGTTGGCCAAGGCCGACGAGTTTCATGCCCGGTTGCTGATTGACCAACTGGAGCTGTTGCTTGTCGACCGTATTCAGTTCCGAACAATCCAAAGATTCGAAGCCCGCGGCGCCGAGCATCTTTGCACCCAAATGGGGATCGCCTAACCGAGCAGCCAATGCGGCAGCAGTCACGAACCCGTGCTCAAAATCACTGAGTACTGTGAGAGTTTTCATGGGGCTTACCTGCTTACTTCAACGGTAAAAAATAGCGAGGACGGTATCCGTCGTTCTCCGTGCTGAATATTGTGCCCAACCTTGAAGGACATGTCTCGGGTCCTTGCAGATCGAAGAAATCGCCTAGCCGGCGAGAATGATTTCTACCACAGAGGAAGAGGACCGGGGCGGTTCAGAGTGGTCGCCAACCTGGCTCTCCGCCTCGCGCTGCATCAGTTATCGAAAGTCCCCCACGGACGTTGGCTGCCTTGCAGACAAACCCTTTTTTCACAAGTGCCCGTATCCTTATCTGGATGGTGCTGGTGGACACCTTGTCAAACTCGGCCAGTTCAACCATGGTTGGGCTACGACCATGGTTTGCTAGATACGCCTGCAACTGCTCATAGGTCCGCCGCTGGCCAGGCGATAGAGCATCACAACATCGCTTCGCACGCTTTGCCCACTCAGCGGCCTCTATAAGCAGATCTGCCGCCAATGCTTCAGCTTCAGTGAGCTGGTGGGCTCGGGTCTGAAGAAAGTGTGCAGCTGCGATCATGGCCACGGAACGTCCCTTCATCTGATCGGAGGTGTAACTGCGACCCCCAATAACCAAGGCGCCGCTATCCGTCCTTTGCCACGATACCGCTCTCTGGTCGTGTTTGATTGCGCCATGTAGGTTGCTCACTGATCTGTGCGTCCGATTTGTGTAGTCCTGTCAGCATAAAGAGATCAGCGGGGAATAAAAATTAGGCACTCTGCGCCGCTGTTCATCCGTCCAGCCTAACAATTCCTGTAAGAAATAAGTCTGGATCTGAATGATTCGCCTGCACATGAAGGCTCGCTTCGCATCTGATGTTCTGCATCTCCTGGGCACTAGGGCCAATGTTTCAGGAGAGACAACATGTTCAAACTCAAAATCAGCAACACGCCGCTGACCGCAGCACTCGCGCAACAGGTGTTGGAGCAGGGCGGAATCGTCCGCATAGCATGCACGGCATCTGGAGTTGAAATCCGGGACGCTCGAAGTGTTACGGAAAAATCTGAATCACCGATCGAGGGGCAGAGTGGTGTTTTCCAGGTTCTCGGCGACGGGCACTTTTTCGTGACTGATTATCTGGCCGACGAGCTCGGCGCTCAGTACCTTTTAGGTACCGAACCGATTCCGCTGGTTGATCCGCAGGGACGGGAGGGCGATCCACTCAAACTGTTCATTGCTGATCAGTTGGAGGCTTCGGGTTGGTCGAGGGTCGACACCATCGGCTTCTGCTGCACAACGGGACTGGCGACCAAAGCGTACCAAACGGCTGTGGGTCCAAAAGAAGCAGTGGTGTATCTCTGTCGCGGTGACGCCGGTGCAATGCGATTGACCGCTACCTACTTCAGCGAGGGTGGAAACGCTCTCTGTACCACCTGGTTTCGAATCATCCGTGATCTGAATCTGATTGAGGTAGCAGAGGGTGTGATGCAATTCGCGGTGGAGGTTGATCGGGTAGTGGGCAGTACTTACGCAATGAGGCTTGCCCGTCCGGCGCTGATGGAGCAGAAACAGTGAGCACGGCAATCGTTAGCTACCAAGACACCAAGATCAAAGAAATGAAGCGTTTGGACTGGTACGTGGTCGGCAAAAGAAATTTGTCGGGCCCGGGCAGGGCTTCCGGAGAGTTCGTCATCAAACTCACAAACTCCTCCAAGACCCTTGAGGCCTACGTGTACCCGGCGGAGATACTCTACTTCCCTGCCTAATGCTTTGCGCTACAACTCGGAACAGCTGCACAACCCCTGGCTTCGGCCGGGGTTTTTTGTCTGCGCGACTGCTCGATCGTACAGAACGGTGTGAGCCATCACCTCCTACGATGTTTACCCTTGGAGAATCCTGATGACTAACGCACGTTCGTATGCTGACTACGTAGAAACAGTTTCCGCTTTCGGTATCGCGGTTATGGATGAAAAGCAGTGGGCTGAATGGCAGGCCACTTTGCCTGCCGCGAGACCAGTTGAATTACCAAACTCTTTGAATTACGCAATTGCTGTTGCAATTGAAGCAGGTGATCTCGGCGGGGCAGCACAGCTGATCAATCAATGTGATGAGTACCACCAGGACTGCTGGACAATGTACACCACAGAAGGTGAATACCTTCCTGCTGGTGGGTTGTGGTGGAACCAGTTGGACTGGATGAATGGGACACGATCAGATGCGACACCACTGGCAGTAGCTCATGTACTTGAAAAAGATGGGGACCTGCCACCTGGTTGGGAAGGTAATCCAGTTTTGCCTGAGCCAACTGCCGCACCGACTCAGTCTGCTCCGGAATTCATTTCGGTTGAGTCAAAGCATTTTATCGGGTCTGGCGCGAAGGCTTGGCTGGTATCCGGAAGGATCCCTGGCCATGACGACGACACAGCTTATCTCGTGCTGGCTGACGATGAAGATACTGCACAGAACACGTTTAAGAACGTCATGTTCGATAATGCTGAACTGACGATGGAACATCGAAAAGTCCTGATCGAACGATTTGATTCGGACTGCTACGTGATTCAGTCCGATCTGTTGAATTAAAAATAAGGAGAGGTATTCATGGCCTTTGCAGAGATCATTTTTGTCCTGAAATTTTCTTCATCGATTCAAGTTTTGCACTTAAACGAGGCATTCCGTAGGTTACTTGAAAGCCTCAAAGCTAAAGGAAGCCTTAACGGTACCGATGGGGTCGACTCCGGCGAATGCGCAGGCATTGTTGGCGTCAAGTCTAAGAGCAAGACACAGTTCCTCATGCAAGTCCAAGTACTGCTCGAATACACCGGATCGTATGATTTCGAAGACTTGCGCGAGCAATTTTATACATTGTTCGAAAATGAATCAGCATTGGATTCGCTGTCGAGTGAAGCTAAATGCTTAAGCGTTGAACGGGTATACACCGACTGGCTTGCAGACGACGACGTACAGTCTGTTGTTGCGTCATACCAAAAAGGGGAATGATGATGATCAAGAAGCTATCTATTGCAGGCATTTGTGCTCTGGCGCTTTCTCTGTGTGTCTGGGGTGGTTTCGCGATCAGCAGCGACTTCGCCCCTGCAAGTGTCACCGAGATTCAGGAAGTCACAGATTCTTCTAAGTGCGCAAAAAGGGTGCTCCAGGACGCGAATCGCGATGCAAGGTTAATCCATCGTCGTGACCTGACTAAAGTTTCAGAATTGTGCGAGTCAATCGATGGGCAATCGTTGGCGTTTCAGTAACCGATTGGTCTGAAGCAATTCGAACCTGTCGATACCGCCGTCTTAACGCTCCACCAGACCCTGGCACTCAGTGCCGGGGTTTTTTTTGCTGTCCAAAAATACACGGGCGAGGCGGACCCAATCGCACGTGCTTTAACACGCATCACTATGAGTATAGAATCCGAAATGCATAATCTAGAATCTTGAGCGGGTAGCTTACCCGTCGTTCAGTGATCGGAGACCTTCTGAAAATGACGCGGGCGTATCGGCTGCTCCAGCTCCACGAGGTGTATGTGACGAAGCTCAGCCCGGGTAACTACTTGTTGGCTCGGCTGGAATGTGCCGCCAGCGGCATGATGCTTTTCTTGTCGCCATCAATGCGTACCAAGGAATGCGTCCGGGCATACGCCGAAACCCATCAGGACCACATATTTCATTGCCTCTGGCCTGATTTCTTTGAGGCGCCCGCCCCGTGAGCAGCGCCTTCCACACGTCTTCATATCAGAACCAAAAGGATTGGATTTCATGGCAACGATAATGGCGGCCAAGTCCGCGGTCAGTGGTGATCAGTCGATCGATGTGGTGGGAGACAAGCGTCGGACCAAAGCGCATGAGCACTTCGACAGTGAGGCTGACCTTTGCTCCTTGTTTATCCGCGAGTTTAACCAGCTGCCGGGGTGGACCTGCTATCCCGAGTGCGCTGGCTTCGACGTCCTGGTCGTGCATGAGGATGGTCGACAGATCGGAGTTGAAGCAAAGCTGACTTTGAACGTAAAAGTTGCCGATCAGATTCTGCCTGTCGAAGCCCTCGATTTTTACTCACGGCCGGGACCAGATTACCGGCTTGTGATTGTCGGACGAATTACAGACTCCTCGGCGGGGTTACGGAAAATGTTGGAGCGATTTGGGGTCCAGGTGCTGGTGCCCAGGATCTCGCATACCAGCCGAGGTGACGAGGCCACGTTCGATCTGGAACACCGTCTGCTAGAGGCAAAGGGTCAGAAATCGATGTTCGGTCGCTTGTACCTTTTCGACTGGAACCCGGAGGAGCGTTGCCGGCTGCCCGCTATGGTCACTTCGTTACCTGCTGGCGTGCCTTCCCCTGTGCGGCTGACCCCATGGAAAGAATCTGCTCTTAAGGTCCTTGCGTTGCTGCGAAAGCAGGGCTTCATCACCGCCAGGCAGATCGCTGCCTATGGCGTGGCCATTACACGCTGGACGCAACCTGTCGGCAATACGCCGGCTTGGCTATCGAAAGGGGAAGTACGCGGACAGTGGGTAGAAAGCAAATTTCTGCCGGCCTTCGATATTCAGCATCCCGAGGTGTACGCCCTCGCTGTTCAGATGCTGGAAAAAAAACTGTCCGAGGAGCTCACGCTTTCCCGTTCTTGATCCGCCCCCAGCCATTTTGATGTCGCCAGATCCTTCAACGCTCGGGTTTTAGTGTTCGGTGTGAGCCATCTCCGAGGACGATGGTTAACCTCCAGGAGCAGCGTCATGCACAACGAAACCAGTTTCACTATCTCGACAGATCTGAGTAATTCTGACAATTGGGTTGCGCATCTCGCTGCCCGTGACTTCACCAGTTATGAAAAACGCATCCCTTGTGACGGCGCCGCCAAGGCCCATCAGTGGCTCGATTGGAAGCAGAAACAAGGAACCCTGTTTCTGCATCGAAACGAGAAACTGGAATACGACCTGTTTCTGGCTGATCTGATTGCAACGGCTTCTGCACGCAAAGTTACGGTGTCAGCAGAGCAGATCTACACCCGCACTGAGTGGCCGGTTTCTGGCAGTGTTCTGGCCTGGATCGACGATCAAGCCGACTCCGTTTACGAATCTGCGATGCATGGGCTGGTTTTGTTCAACGGCAGGCTGTCTGAGGGTCGGGAAAGCGATGTCTTGATAATGTGGGATTGCACTGGGCAGTGGAAGGCAGTGATTACTCCAGATCCTGGGCTTAATCCACACTACTACTTCACCCGTTTCGGCAACACAGCTCTTCAAGCATTTCGCCAGGCGCTTGCGGCTTTCAAATGTAGCCTCCAGCAGGTGAGCCCAACTGCCTGCACTCTCATCCCAAACAATGTGATGGGTATCCAGGCATGAATACCCCAAGACTCTCTGTTTTGATCTCACTGAACGGGAAACCAAAAATGACTGTGATTCAAGGCCTGTTTCGGCTTGCGATCATGGTCCGGACACTTGACGGCGCACCATGCTGCAAAGTGGTTTTTGAATAGTAAAACCAAGCCTCGATCTTTGATCGGGGCTTTTTTGTTTGTCGAATATATCGATACCAGCGCACTTCACCAAAGCAATAACGATGCTCATGAACTGCGACCGCGCACGTTCCACCGTACCGACTGAGTGGCTGAGTATCACTGAGAGCAAGATATGACCATACACATGAGGAAAGCCATGAGCACCGACACCTATCCACCGTTCGCCCAGAAGATCATCAGTAAGCTGAGACGATATGAAGAGTGCACAAGTGACAGCCAGGGTGCCGATATTGGCCGGGAGTGGTTCGACGTGCTGACCCAGCTTGGCCTCCTCGCCCGGGTGCAACGAAGCCCTGCACTCTGGGAGATGACACAGCAGGGTGAAGACTTGCTGGAGTCGCTGAGCGCGAAGCCTCGCCCTGAATCCCTTGTGTTCGAGTTCATGCATCCTGGTTCACAGGAACGGCGCACCGTCAGCCTGACAAAAAATGAGATTGGCAGCGGGATGGAGGACGTTCTCTATGAAAGATTGGTCGCTCAGTTCTGCTCGTGCGAATCCGTCGGTGAGACCAATGTCGTCGACTGCAATTGTGACGAATACGGTCATGACTTTGAGCTGATTGCAAATACTGAAAGGACTGCGGTTTTTTGAAACGACAGATCCGGCCAATCGCTGGTTGTGCGCACGCCCGCCTGAGGTTCTGGGATACGACCCTCATGCAGACACCGTTATTACTCGACCCTGTAGGAACTCGATCATGGGCGCCCGCCGTCAGCCTTATACGCCTTGCAAACTGTACATTGACGGCGCCGAAGGTTTGAGCGCAGGCGATTACATCGTCACGTCCGGTGGCTCGGCCTATCTCGTGCAATCAGTCAGGCCAAGCCCGAGCAAGCCTGAACGAGTCTACCTCGCATGCCTACGGTGGCCCTGCGATCAAATACCTGATGACGCCAGGTGCTACCAGTTGAACTGGTATCGCCGGTGACTCCGTCCTGATATGTATCATCGATACGCGCTAGCAGAGATTGTTAGTATTATTGGTACGTGTTATATATTACCTATTCTGTCATCCAAATAGATGGCGCCTGAGGGGTGAAACTTCCTCAGTGCAGCCAGCGTTCCTGGTGCCCAATATGAGCGAAATACTTCTGCCCCCCGGCACTTCAGACGACAGCGGTTCGTTTGAGCGTCTAGAGCGGTTTCAGAGCCTTGAGTCGGGGCAATACGGCACCAGTCGTGTGGACATCCCCGAGGAGGCAATTCAGCAGGGTGACACCCTCCTGATCCTCTCTATCGACTGGGTGGATGGTTCAGCTCATACCGTTCATCTCAGGGCGCATCCGAGGCACTACGGCCGCACCGCGACCATTAAGACCGTCCGGGCTGATGGATCCTCCAGCACCAACTGGCGTGAAATGAAGCAGCACAGTTTTCGAATCAAGGACTACCTCGACAAATTCGAGCATGAACCTGATTGGCAAAAGATTCGTGCAGCGGAATTGCTGGCGCTGCAAGGGGAGGTAAGTGACCTACAGCGTGAGCTGATCGAAACCCAATCCGATCCTAAGCGAATGCAACAGATCGTGGAGGAGGGACTTGCACAGGCTCGCGCCAAGGACGACAAGACCACCAACCAGCTACCGGCGGTGATTGATCCAGCATTCGTGCCTCCGCGAAATCTTGGCCAAGCCCTGTCCGGCGGGGTCACCGCCGGCACCATAAAGATCATTCAGGATCAGGCTGAGCACCGCCTCACGGTTGCAACCATTCAGTCGAAATGGTTGCAGCAGAAGACGGAGCAGATCTCCGCGAAGTTAGCTCGAATGTCACCCTATTTCAGCGAGCAGGGTGCGGCAGCTCTCGCTCAGGTGCACGACGTAACCCGGCATGTTTCGAAGATAAAGGACGGAGTCGAAAGTCTGCATCTCTACACTGGCGAGGATGTTTACGTGGAGCCGGTTCGGTCGGGGGTGAGCGCGCCGGCGGATCAGCCACTGACCGTCGTCCAGCAGAAGCTTGTCATGCTTGAGGAGCTTGCGGTATTTGACGATGTGGAAGTCGGTGATGATCACCGGGCGCTCGACCGTTTTCTCGATCTACTCCGTATCGAAAATGGACTGGTTGACCAAATCTTCCCGACCTCACGATGCGTCATCTGCATGGCTTCCTCGCGCCACAATTTGGACTACCAGGATCCGTGGGAATCCCAGATGCGCAATGCAGAGAACAAGAAGGTTTTTTTGCTTGTGCGAGATGGTGAAAACATCAATCTCGTGCTTTCACCCGTTGAGTCTCACTTAGGTTCAAGCAGGCTGTTCCCGACCAAGAGTGAGGTTGATCACCTCTTCACCGGATCGGATGGTGAGCAGATCACATTCGACAGCCTGCAATACACCAGGTCGCTTGGGGATTTTGAGAAGCAGGCGCTCCACTATAAGCGTCTCCTCATTCTTCTATGTGGCCTCGATCACCGCCTGAAACTCTTTGGCGACTTTTACGATGGCGTCCAGGACTTTAGTTTCATCAGCATGGATTTTCAGCGCCAGCACTTCCGCTTTCTGCACAACGACGACGAATCGCAGATGCTGACCGGCGGCCCGGCCCGAGTGCCTGTAACCGACTGGCTCAAGCAAGCGAACAGGTTCTTGACCTCCGGGTCCCGAGTGCTTGGCCTGTGGAACCTTTTGATCACCGAGGACACCTCTCCAGGTGGCGTGAAGGTTTCAAACACATTCAAGGGCACCTCGGATGTTCGCATTGCTTACAAGGACGGCATCGAAACTTGCGTGAGCATTCCGCTAACCGTACGTGGCCAACAAGCGGTCAACGTTAAGGTCATGCCCCGCAAATATCGATCGTCCCGTGAGCGGCCACTGATGCCCTATCTGGTGCTTGATGCCGTGGACCCTGAGGATTTGCGTGCGTACATCCATGACCGGGCATCGCGGGTCCAACATCTGTCATATATCCGATTGTTCAAGAGCGCTTTGGCCACTATCGAGGCGGAGCGTGCTCAAGAGCAGCCCAGTCGAGACGTCATGCTTCAGGCGTTGGTCGATGGCCGCGTGTTGAGCACAGACGATGCTCCGAAGTTGGTAGATAAGGCCGTCAGGCTTTGGCGTGCAGCAAACCGAGGTGAAGCTCTGCCAGCGGCGACGGAGCAGCTCAATAGCAAGCACTGGACATCCCTCTTTGACCTGATGTTTTTACTGGTTCACGCCGGGAATGATCAGTTGCCCCGTATCCAGAACTGGGCGAACGAGCAAGGGCTCAATCCTGTAAGGCTTGTAGTGACAGGGAAAGCTCAGCTCGTACTTTATTGCGCACCGGCCGACCATGAAAGGGACGATCGCCTGACCCCTCACGTCTGGTTGCATCGAATTACCTTGCGTCTGGGCAAGCGAGGGATTTCTGAGACTGCTCGCGTTTGGAAACGACTGCCACGACTGTATGCCGGGGAAGAACTACTGCGCGATTTCGAAGCCGACCAGGACGTCTGGCTCAAAACCTTTTCAGGTTTCAGCAACCCCGACAAGAAACAGGACGCTTTTGAAAAGTGCGAGGCTGGAATCGAAAACCTGCGCGAATTGCTTTCCACGCCGGCGGCATTCAGTCGAGCAGTCTCCCGCTTTTATCAGCTGCGGCCTTCGCTCACGAAGTATGTGAAAAAGAACGGGATTCGAACTGGCCAAGTTGTCGAACCCGCCATCACTATTCCGATCGGTATCACATGGGGCAAGCGCTACGGTAAAGAAGAGCTGGCAGTGCTGGCGCTGCGGTGTTCGAGTGCCGTTACGTTTCTGGCTGCCATCGCCCCGACCGAAGAGCTTCGTAATGAGCTTAAACAGCTGTACATAAGCGTCTATGAAAATGAGCTAAATGCTCGAAATAGATTCGACGAATATCCAACCCGCGCAGGCGTTGGCGAGTCGCTTTCACTCGTCGTTGTAACTCCCCAAGAAGCGCTTCGTTACTCTGGCGAAATCATCCATGCGCCTGACGCCGTTAAGTTTTCCTGGTGCTCAACCTCCAATAAGCGATCCCCCTCCCTTGATGAACTGCTTTGTGAGCTGCACGACCCTGAAGACGGTAAAAATGTCTGGCTTGCTGGTGGTTTAACGCTCGGTTCAGATCATGGCTTGGACGGTTTGTTTGGCAACGTAGAGGACCTCGCTCGCCGCATGCCTGGACAGCTGGCCGTCTATTCGTTTCCCGAGGAAGCCCCTTACTCCCGAGTATTCATGGCTATGCCTGACGAGGCTACAGAACATACGAAATTCGACTTTACGAGCAGTTGGTCACGACGCGCAAAAAAACAGTGGCTGCTACCAGAAGAGTGGGAACGGATTAGGACCGACTTGGAACAGGACAAAGATCTCGTTTCGGCCGAAAACCTCCCCGAGTCGATGCCACAGGCGCATAACCCCAAGGCTCTCGGCATTTGGTACGAGCTCAGAGCATGCTGATTCACAAGTTCAACTTATTCAAACATCTGCGGATACTAAAACCGTGGTCCTGCCACCTACACCCTGAAATAGAAAGGAATGGATGTATATGAAATTCAGCAGTCTTCTGATCGGTGCCGCATTCTGCGCGGCCTCCGCGAGCAGCTTTGCGCTGGGCCCCAAGAGCGAATACAACTTCACCTATCTGACAAAACTCGAACTGGTCAACCCCAGCGCCGCCGGCGGCAGTGAAGTCGTCAAAGTCGAATCCATCGGCACTGGCGGCGGTCAGGGCGGCCTGTCAGCGCATTGGGAGAAGGTGGGCAAGCCGGAGAAAGTCGTCAACGGCAACACAACGACTCTACGCTCGGTAATCCAGACGTACGGATACCAACTGATCGTGACACCGGATGAGCCCGCGCCAGGCGAGTTCGAAAAAACCGGTCATGTTCAGACCTCGATCCAGTACGACCAGATCCTGAAGGGGGAAGGGGGCGTCCCGCTGAAACATCACGCTGCCAAAATGGCCTCGCTCGGCGTCGGCGACTCCACCACGCTGGAATGGACCAACAGCGGCAGCTCTTATCGTCTGACCGTGGCTCTGGCAAAAAGCGAAGCACTTCCCAAGGAGTAATGCCTAACCGTTCTGCATGCCCTGGTGATGCCGGGGCCTGTGGAGAGTCGATTTGGAGAGTCGACTGTCCACAGTTTAAGTACAGAGGGGAAAACATGGACCTATTGATTGTGGGAGCAGCCTCGGCTGTAGCTGCCATCTCAGCATGCGGACTGGTGTGTTACTACCGCCTGGTGCGGCGCGATCTTGCATCGTCGCTAAGGATGGAGAAGGCGAAGCTGATTCATGCTGTTCGGCACGCCCGGCATCTGAATTATGAGTCGATAAAGCTACGCCAGGGTGGAAACCATATCGGCTCAGCGCGTTTGGCCAAAGATCGAGTCAGACGTATGCGGGAGGCCCGCCGATCCGCCGCGAGGGCGATGACGCTAACTCTAAAGCTTGCACGCTCCCGGTCAACGGGTGTCGTCCGGCTCGCAGGCCGTGCCTGATCTTCTTGTTGAGTGTTGGTCATCTCTTGGCGTGAAGTAACCCACCCAGGAGATTGGCATGACTGTTCAAGGTAAAATGTTCAAGAAGACCGTTGTTGGTGTTCAAGCTGCAACATCGCTTGCAGCGAAACTCATCGCAGAGTCCGCCTTTTTTCAGATGACTCCTTTTCCCGAAGATGAATTTGAATTTGCCGTAAAAGACGATCGAGCCTCGCTCCTAGAGAACTCGCCTGTTGTCAGCGACAAACCAGTTCCCGATCAAGTGTCCGGTTCCAAAATCGTGCATAGCCTGAAGGCCGCACCCTATGTCGCGGTGTTCCAACACCAGCTTTCTCGGTATGAGGTTTTCAGTGATGACGATCTGGACGAGTATGTTGGCAGTGCCTATACCCTTTCAGACTGTGAGGCGATAGCTAAGGCCGACTTTGAAAGTTGAACTGATGGTGCCAATCAATAACGCTTCGGATTCTTGATTGCTCGGCCATGCCCTAACGCTCTGTGACCCCGGCCATCGTGTCCGGGGTTTTTTTTGAGTAATTTTGAGACTGAACCCGCTGCGTGATGCAAAAAAACCGGCCGCAATTAAGCAGGCCGGTTAGATGTTGCAGTTAGAGATCGGAATCCACGGAGTTGGGCATCGCTTGTATCTCGGGTGTGATGCCATGCTTGTCCAGCTGCTCGCAGATACTGTCGCAGACGCGTTTGATAGAGCCGGTGTGGTCCTTGAAACTCGGTAGCCGGCTTAAGGAGTCACCTGTCCACAACCGAAGTTCGAGGTTCGCGCCTTCAGAGTCGATCGCGTTCACCAGGACATGGTGGTACCACCATTCTCCTGCGTGCCAGGTTGCTGCTTGTTCAGCGGTAACCGGATGCTCATGATCAGGATCTTCAGGCGTGGCGCCATCCTCATCGGGGAGGAAGGTGACCAGAAAAGACCTGTGCCGATAACTGAATTTGAATTCGTTCTCTTCATGCTCACTGAGCATGCGGAAGGATACTGATTCATTGCCTGCTGTGTTGTCGGTGACTGACATTGGAATACCTCTCAAGGAAAAAAATGGTTTGGCGAAGATGTGCTTAATCTCCGCCGGCTCGGTTATCGCTGTGAGAGGTGATGAAGAGCATCCTTGTGTAAGCGTTTTCTTGACCTATGCCTGGTTCAAGATCCCGGAACAAGGGTAGGCCAGTCCCTTGGCCTCCTGGTAGATCACTCAGTCAAGCCCAGACGCTTGAAGCTTTCCAATGCCTTCCCACATTCCGGAGAGCCATGGCGCAGCCCACAGGCCAAAGCGGCTTTCAAACTCGTTACGCCTGCGGTGAAACCGATGTGCTGGCCTACCTCTACTCCGTCAGCAAAACCGCCGTCGTAGGCCATCTCAGTCAACGCGTTGATTACAGCCAGTGTCGATTGTTTTTTATCTTCAGTATTCATGTAGCACCTCATCGAGCATAGAGCTCTGTTGGCTTGATTGAAGTGACAAAACCTTCAGGTCTGAGGTAAGCGACGCCCGTTCCCATAGCCCAATCTTGCGATTGGCGTGGTTCTGCCACGGGGGGAATTTATTCGCTAGCCGGGGTCGTGCTGCTCTTTTCTGAAACCAGAGTTGAAATGGCACAATTACAACGAGTCGGCACATCCTCGTAACCGGCTGTTGGCTCAATGAACAGCGTGCGGCATGTATGGCAGCCGTGGATTCGGGGAAGTGATTTCAGCCCGCCGGGAAGAAGATCATGCAGGCGATCGGATGAGTAAGGCGCACCGTCCTGGATACTGCTCACCAGAAGATTGCCCAAGCCCCACGTTCCGGAATTAACACGGCAAGACCACATAGGAGAGGTGAGGCGATACTGGGTGAATGTTTCCCCGCCGCGACTGCGATTCAAGGGGGATTTGGGACGTGTCCAACCAGCCTCAATGATGCTGAAGCCCATACCCAGTTCCGCACTCGCATGTTGGCCTTGCCCGATGTATCGATCATGTGAAGCTTGGCGAGTACTATCGCTGGATGCTGGTGGCAACACCCAAAAGTAGCATTCTGATTCGGTAACAAGATCAACAAGTTCACTGCGTTTCTTTGGGAACGCTGCGGCTTGTTCAAAGCGTTTCTGCCATGTGGTGTCAGGCTTTGTGATCAGCCCGGCAGCAATGGCGAGGGTCGCGGTGGCAGGATCCATTTTTAAGCCGGCATCGTTAAGCTCAAGGTTTTTCAGAAGCGCCTTGAACGCACTGCGTTTTACCTGACGCGGAATCGAGCAATCCAGCAGTAGTTGTACCTGATTTATGCCGATACCCGCACCACGGAGCAGCTCAATAACCTGTTCTGCCACCGCAACTGCTTGTAGGTCGCTGATGTTCAGAAGTTTTTTCGCGCGCAGCATCGTGTCGTACAAGTTGTACTGGCGAGATTCTCGATCATGGACCCGTACCGCCAGGAAAGGCAGCTTGGTCCGAGAGGCGATTTCTGGCGAGACCGAACCAATCGCGGCATGGAGCAGCTGGTAGCAGTCGTGGTTTTTCAGCGCGTGCCCGGACGCAGAGAGCTGGGATACGAGATTGTGTACGAGAGGTTGAAGCAATTTTTTTGCAGACATGACGAAGCCCCTATGATCCGGACGTTTGGGTTAGCTGCGCGTGTAGGGCCGTTAGGTGCGAAGCTGGACGTCAGATCAGGTTCAATCATGATTTGGTTTGTCAGGTTGAGTGCTCGCACGGCCACCGTGCCTCAATCACTGACGTAAATATCAAACCAGATCAGCCGACGATTCGCAAGTGCTCAAACCTTCAAAGAGGATGTACAGCGACTCGCCAGCTGGGCACCATGTGCCGAGGCACCGATCAGTGTGATCAACCGGAATAAACCAAAGAAGGGGTTGTAATGGGCAGTACCGCGACGGCTAAGGCACTTGAAGACTTCACCAAGCAGGTGGGCGGACGGAAATTTTCGGTCCTTTTCGATCAGCTCCAGGCGGCCGGGTTGCGTCCACTGGGTAAATCCAACACGGGAACCCTCCTGTTCCAATATGTCGCTGATTCTGGACTGGTCCACGACGTCCTTGCCTTTAGGCGCGATCCCGCTGTGTTGTCATTTCCAGTCTCGTTCTGGCAGGACCGGAAAGATCAGCGGCTGAAACTTTGTGAAGCCTTTCAACCTTCTGAGCTGCTGAGCCCCGTAAAAGGGGTAGGTTCTCAATCCAATAATTCCGCAGGCCAGATCGCAGTTTCGAAAGAGACCCTAGAGCGACTCCAAGATCTGTGTAAGGCACTTTGCGACTCCCTTGAGAGCCTCCGGTAATACTAGGGCCATCCTCTCCATGCGTCAGGGTGCCAGCACTAGATGATTCACAGGAAGTATACATACGCGATATGATTCGAAAGGTTGCTAATTCCCTTTTCCCATCGGGTGATTCCTTTGTCGAACCTGTCCCAATGTTCTTTGATACCAAGCCAGAAGAACCGGCAGTGGGGCTACGCCGCCCTGGCCGCCTTTCTGGTGGCGACCATTTCATTCGGGGCGTCGTTTTACCCCGTGACATGGAAAGCGCTGAGCGAAACTGACTTCTCTTTGGGGTTCGGTCCGGCCTCAGTCGAGGCAATCCAGCAGGCTGGGAGCGACTCTAACTGTGCCCGACGTCTACTCGAAAGCGCCAATCGCAACGCCCAAATCATCCGCGGGCGTGATATCGACAATGTGAAGGCACTTTGCGCCACCGTCGACCTGCAAGAGGGTGCATTTCTCGATTTGACCTCTACCAAGCGTGGGTGATCATTGCGCCTCTTGAACACTCATCTTGTTCGATGGCCTTCTCTGCGCTTCAAATCTCACCAACACATTACGAAGCCCGAGGTGGGCCATGGCTATTGAAACCCCTGAAATGACACTGGCACAACTAGGGATCACTGAAAACGGGCCTTATGCAAGTCATTTGGTCCCGCGATACATCGCGATGGATGATGGGCAGGACTGTCCCGGCGGCGTGTGGCACCTGTTCGAGCGTGAACCTGAGTACGCTTTCATGGTAGGCCGCTGGGTAAGCGATGGAAAAAGCTACGAGGTGGGAGGGGACGATACCGAGGATCTGGCGATGACGCCTGCCCCGTGCAGGTGGTTGCGTCCTGGTTGGTCGCTGATCCGTATCGTTGAAGAGGTCACCAGCTCCTATCAGCACGGCGACTACGCGTTCACACGCTCTCGCGCTGATCGCAATGAAGGCTCCGATAGCAATGTTTAAGGCCGCAGATCCTACTGAACAACACAAAGGCATCCAGCTTCGCAGTTGGGGCATTGGAGTAGGGTGCGCCGCAGCTTCTGTTGCAGCGTCGTACGTGTACACGCTCCCGGGCCTGACGCCCAAGGCGATATCGCTGGTTGTCGGGTACTGGGCTGGTCTGCCATTCGTCCATTACCTGTTCGGTCAACAATTCAGCTTTAAAAAACAGGCTCGCCCGGGCGCCGTTGACCGCCGGCAGGCGACTATCACAGCCGCACGGCAGTCGGTGATTCGGGCAGCACTCGATCATGCCTTAGAAACTGAGGGCAATCTGCTCCCCCTCTCTAGCCGAACACCATCGCAGTCCGATGCAGAGGTCGCCGTAAGATTGTCCCAAAGCAACCCTGGTGCTATCGCTTCAAAAGCTCTTGAATGGTTGAAGCGATGCGGCTTTGAAGGGGTCATCATTCACTCGGCCAGTGGTCACATTGCATTGCTCGACACCCATACGCACCTCATTCACGACTTTGAGTTTCCCGAGGGTTGTATGGATCTCTCTGAGCACACTGTTTTCAAGGAAAGTGAGGAGTCGGGTGATGCTGATTTGCTCAATCGCTGCCGTGCCGAGGACTGGCTGAAACGGCGTCATGGCAGTCCGAGCGCAACCGCTAACCGGCAGGTAGTCGATGAACATTGAGCTTTTACTGGCCAACTATGAGTCAGCTGCACTCATTAAGAGCAAGCAGTACGACTGGGTCCCTTCAGCGCGCCTGCCGCTCTTAGCTCACAGCACAGGCCCTCAATAAGCTCGGCTTTGGTTGCTGGCGCCAGCAAGCCTGGCGCACAAATAGGCCACGTCCTAGGCCGTTCTGGCAAAAACACCCCTTACAATCTTATGCATACGTGTTACGATTCCTTTGCATGCGCAGCTGCTCATGATTGCGGACGGTGTTTGGCTTCGTGTCTTGCCTGAAATCAATGAAGCAGGAAGCGCAAGTGGTGTCCCCCCCCTTTAAACTGTTGCAGATGTCAGACATGGCCAAAAATGAAAGTTGCACGGTTGGTCGCCCTCAATTTCGCAAAGTGACCAGGGCAGAGTTTCTCTTAGCGGCCGTAGGCGCTCAGCGATCCGCGGCATTTCCTCCGGTAGGGCCGGAATACCATTTCAAGGACGGGCGGCACTTGGGTTACGAAAACCTCACCTCAGGCGAATGTGTGCTTTTTGCCTGGAACGATTGAGTTCTGAAACCAGTTCTTCCCAGATAAGCAACGATCCGTTGTGGGTGTTAATCTTCGGCGGCGGATAGAGCACCTCATGAATGGCTTCCGGATATTTAACCCAGCACGTCAATGTC
>Ga0160447_100550_pt1 | contig 17428 bp, 13 predicted proteins | sample HID1973K_E1MG_FD_108222 | JGI IMG/M metagenome (GOLD analysis project Ga0160447, IMG submission 108222) | Enriched mosquito-associated microbial communities from UW Madison campus, WI, USA - HID1973K_E1 MG | ecosystem: Host-associated > Arthropoda: Insects > Digestive system > Unclassified ...
CATGGGCGATGAAGCCGATCAGTGCTGGGCCGGCCAGGGAGCCCGAATACCCCATCGCCGAAACCGCGGCGACCGCTACCTGTGGACTTTGCCCGACTTGCCGGCCTGCAGTGGAGAACGCCAGCGGCGCGATGTTGGCCGCCCCCAGCCCGGCGGCGGCATACCCCAGCAAAGCCCAGCCGGGGGAGGGACTCCACAACGCCAATGCCAGGCCGGCCACCGCAAGCACGGCACCGACGCCCAGGACGCGGCCACCACCGTAGCGGACCACCCAGCGGTCACCGAACAATCGGCCCGTCGTCATCGCGGTCGCGAACAGCGCGTAGGCGACACCGGCGCGCGCGATCGACACGTGCTGGAGGCTGTTGAGCGCGATGGCGCTCCAATCCAGCATCGCGCCCTCCATGAGGAAGGTGGCGAAGGCCATGCCGCCGAGCAGCAACAGCGTCCCATGCGGCCAGTGCCAACCGGCGCCGGCGTCTTCGCCCCTGGCCAGTAGGTGGGGCGCGGCGCGCCACAGGCAGCCGAGCGACAGCACCAGCGCCGGCAGCGCGGCCTGCCACGGGGCAGCCCCCAGTGCCAGCGCGGCAGCGACACCGCCCGCACCGACGATGCAGCCAATGCTGAACCAGCCATGGAACCCTGACATCAGCGGCCGGCCAGCCTGACGCTCGACCATCACCGCGTGCAGATTGATGGCCACATCCATGCCGCCCAGCGAAGCGCCGTAGACGAACAGCAGCGCCGCGAGGCTGGCGTAGCCCGGTGCCAGCGCCAGTCCGGGCAGGCAGAGCGCGCCGATGACGCCAAGCACGGCGATCAGGCGCCGGCACCCGACCCGGGTCGCCGCCCAGCCGGCCAACGGCATGGCGCAGAGAGAACCTACGCCCAAGGCGAGCAGCAGCAGTCCGAGCTCGGCCTCACCGGCGCCCAACCGCTCGCGCGCATAAGGCACCAGGGGTGCCCATGCCGACAGATTGATGCCGCCGACCAGAAAGCTGGCGCGGGTGGCATTCTCACGGGCGCGCGGCGACGTGGCCGTCACGCACGACGCCCGAAGGCAGCGTGGATCGCTGCCGGGCTCACTCGCCCAGTGCGCGCGCCACGAACGGCGGCGCCACCAGCACGCCGGTGTGCAGATGGGCGGTGTAGTACAGCGTGTCGAAGCCCTTGCCTTGGGCATCAGCCTGCCGGAACGCGAAATCCGCGCCGGCTTGCTTGCGGGCCATCGTCACGCTCCACCAGCCGGTCGGGTAGCACGGCTGCGGGAAAGGGAGGGTCTTGAACGACTGGAAGCCCGCCTTGCCCATTTCCTGGCGCATTTCCTTGATCAGGTCCAACAGCGCCAGCGGCGACTCGGACTGCTGCACGAGGATGCCGTCGTCCTTGAGCGCGCGGAAGCAGCTCTCATAGAACGCCTTGTTGAACAGGCCCTCGGCCGGGCCGACCGGATCGGTGGAATCGACGATGACGATGTCCACGCTGCCGGCCGGGCAGTTGGCCATGTAGGCCACTCCGTCGTCGAACAGCAACTCGGCGCGGGCGTCGCCGTTGGATTCGCACAGCTCGGGGAAATACTTCTCCGACATGCGCGTGACCTGCTCGTCGATGTCGCACTGGGTCGCGCTTTCCACGCCCGGATGCTTGAGGACTTCGCGCAAGGTGCCGCAATCGCCGCCGCCGATGATCACCACGCGCTTGGGCGCGGCGTGGGTGAACAGGGCCGGGTGGCTGATCATCTCGTGATAGAAGAAGTTGTCGCGCGTGGTCAGCATGACCGCGCCGTCGATCACCATCAGCTTGCCCCAGTCGGTGGTGTCGTAGATCTCGATCTTCTGGAACGGCGACTGCACCTCGTCGAGCTTGCCGTGGATGCGGTAGCCGATGGCCGAGCCGGTCGGCTGGAAATGCTCGATGTACCAGTTGTCGTTCGTCATGGTCGTGGGGCGGTTTCAGGGGGCGCAGATTGTACCGGAACCCCTGTGACGTTCCGGCGGCGCCGGCTAGCATCGGCGCAGGGAAGAAGGGGAATCGCAATGGGGACCAATGACGGCGACCGCGCTGGCATGGAGCGGTTGGAGCGGGCCTATGAGGCGGCGCCGCGACGCTACCGCCTGCAATTGTTGCTGTTGGCCGGGCTGGGCCACGCGGTGCTGGTGATCGGGCTGTTGTGTACGGTCGGGCTGCTTGTGGCGATCGGGCTGCAGCTATGGGCCGGGCCGCAGATCCACTGGGAGGTGTTCATCCCGATCATGGTGCTGGCCGCGACCTCGACAGTACTGTTGCGGGCGGTCTGGCTGAAACTCGAGCCGCCGGCCGGCCATCGGCTGGAAGCGGGGCAGGCGCCGCGACTGCAGGCCGAGATCGAGCGGATCCGGCAGGCGATCGGCGCAGCCAGGCTTGAGGGCATTTTCATCGACGCCGAACTCAATGCCGGGGCCGTCTATGTGCCGCGCATGGCCGGCTTGGCCGGTGGCCGCCCATACCTGGTGTTGGGGCTGCCACTGATGCAGCTGTTGGACGCCGACGAACTGGCCGCGGTGATCGCGCATGAGTTCGGTCATTTCCACGGTGGGGATGGCCGGTTCTCCGCTTGGATCTATCGCGTGCGGGTCGGCTGGCAGCGTGTCGCCCGAAGCCAGGCCGTGCAGGGTTTCGCCTCGCAGTTGCCGCTGCTGCTGTTCCTGCGCTGGTATGTGCCGCGCCTGGAGGCGCGCAGCCAGGTGGTCGCCCGCCAGCAGGAGTTCGCCGCCGATGCGATGGCCGCGCGGATCGCGGGAGCGCAGGCTGCGGCCGGTTCGCTGCTCCGTCTCGGCCTGGCCCATGAGTGGCTGGAGCATGGCTTTTGGCCGGACGTGGCGCGCAGTGGGAATGGCCAGGCCTGCCCGCCGATCCTGGTCTACCGCCGCCTGGGCGAAGTGCTGGCCGCCCACCGCATCCGACCGCGGCGTGTGCCGGCACGCCTGCTGCTGCGCCAACCAGGTGTCCGCGACACCCACCCGACGCTGGCCCGGCGCCTGCGCGCTCTGGGAGTGGCTGAGCCTGCGACCTTGCAGGCCAATGGGCAAAGTGCGGCGGAAGCCTTTCTTGAGCCGGCGCTGCGCGAGCAACTGGAAGAGCGTTTCAGCCGGCAATGGCAGGAGGCGGTACGGCCGACCTGGGCCGAGCGCCACCGTCTGGCGCAGGCCGAGCGCGCGCGGCTGGAGGCGCTGGCCGCGTTGCCGGCGCGCGATCCCGGACAGACCCTGGAATATGCCCTGCTGCTGGAGGTCCATCACCGGGACCAGGCCGACCAGGCGGTCGATCCGCTGTATTCGGAAGTGCTGCGGGCCTTGCCTGCGCATCCGCTGGCAACCGGCCGATTGGGGCTGTCGCGATTGCGCCAGGGTCGCCACGTTGAGGGGAGCGCGTTGTTGCGCCGCGCACTGGCATTGGACGCGACGTTGGCGGGCAGTCTGTCGCCGGCGCTGCGAGAGCTGCAGGTCGCACGACCGGAGGACGCCGGGCTCGAGACACTGGACGAGCTTCTGGAAGCGGGCGGCGCCGACGCCACGCCCGCAGGGGAAGCGATGCTGGTGCGCCACGCGCTGTCCGCCGAGCAACTGGAGGCGCTGGTGAAGGCTTTGTCGCGGCACGAGCGTATCGCCATGGCCTGGATCGCTTGCCGCGCGTCGGCCGATCCATTGGCGCCGCCGCATCACCTGTTGCTGATCCACTGGAAGGGCTCGGTCGCCAGTGAGGCTGCGACTCTGCCGCGCCTGGCAGCCCAGCTCGAAGGGTCGGGAACCTTTGTCGTCCTGGGAACTTCATCCGACAAGGTGATGGCCGGGCGGATCCGTGCCGCCGCCGGCGCGCCGGTACACCGCCGGCCGTAACCGTCCGGCGACCCCGGGGGCGTTAGAATGCCCGCCCTTTTTCCCCATCGAGCCAGCGAAATGAGCGAGTGGTCCGTCGACCAGGCCCGCAAGACCTATTCCATCCCGCACTGGGCGGACGGGTACTTCGACGTCGATACGGCCGGCCGGATCACCGTGCGGCCGCGCGGCGAAGCCGGGCCACGCATCGCCCTGCCCGAGGTCGTGGACGCCGCGCGCGCCGCCGGGGCCAAGCTGCCGCTGCTGGTGCGCTTCCCGGACATCCTGGGCGAACGCCTGGGCAAGCTGCAGGCCGCCTTCGCGCAGGCCGAGGCCGACTGGGATTACGCCGGCGGCTACACGGCCGTCTACCCGATCAAGGTCAACCAGCATCGCGGCGTCGCCGGCACGCTGGCCTCGCACCACGGCGAGGGCTTTGGCCTGGAGGCCGGCAGCAAGCCGGAACTGATGGCGGTGCTGGCGCTGTCGCGGCCGGGCGGACTGATCGTCTGCAACGGTTACAAGGATCGCGAGTACATCCGCCTGGCCCTGATTGGCCGCAAGCTGGGCCTGCAGACCTTCATCGTCATCGAGAAGCCGTCCGAGCTGACGCTGGTGCTGGAGGAGGCGCGCGCGCTGGACGTCAAGCCGGGCCTGGGTGTGCGCATGCGCCTGGCCTCGCTGGGCGCCGGCAAATGGCAGAACAGCGGTGGCGACAAGGCCAAGTTCGGCCTGTCCCCGCGCCAGGTGCTGGACCTGTGGAAGACGCTGCGCGACACCGAGTACGCCGGCTGCCTGAATCTGCTGCATTTCCACATGGGCTCGCAGATTTCCAACGTGCGTGACATCGCCAACGGCATGCGCGAAGCGACGCGTTACTTCGTCGAGCTTTCGCGGCTCGGCGCGAACATCACCCATGTCGACGTCGGCGGCGGCCTGGGCATCGACTACGAAGGGACCCGCTCGCGCAGCTACTGCTCGATCAACTACGGCCTGCAGTCCTACGCCAGCAACATCGTGCAGCCGCTGGCCGGCGCCTGCGAGGAGCATGGGCTGGCGCCGCCGCGGATCGTCACCGAGTGCGGCCGCGCGATGACCGCGCACCACGCGGTGCTGATCGCCAACGTCTCCGAAGTCGAGCAGGCGCCGGAAGGCCGCGTGCCCGACGCGCACGATGATGAGCCTGCGGTAATCCGCCACCTGCGCGAGATCCATGACGAACTCACTGTTCGGCCGGCGATCGAGCTGTTCCAGGAGGCCCAGCATTTCCATGCCGAAGGCCTCGCCGCCTACGCGTTGGGCCAGATCGACCTGACCCATCGCGCGCGCATCGACGATCTGTTCTATGCGATCGCCCACGAGGTGCGTGCGCGCCTGAGCTTCGACGAGAAGAGCCATCGGCCACTGCTGGACGAGCTCAACGAACGGCTCGTCGACAAGTACTTCGTCAACTTCAGTGTGTTCGAGTCGATCCCCGACGTATGGGCGATCGACCAGGTGTTTCCGATCGTGCCGATCGAGCGCTTGGACGAGGTGCCCGATCGCCGCGGCGTGGTCTGCGACATGACCTGCGATTCGGACGGCATGGTCAAGACCTACGTCGAGAACGAGAGCCTGGACAGCTCGATGCCGCTGCATGCGCTGCGGTCGGGCGAGTCCTATCGCATCGGCTTCTTCCTGGTCGGCGCCTACCAGGAAATCCTCGGTGACATCCACAACCTGTTCGGCGACACCGATGCGGTCGAAGTGGCAGTGGACGGTGATGGCTATCGCATCGCCCAGCAACGGCGCGGCGATACCACCGATGTGATGCTCGACTACGTGGGCTATCGCCTGGATGACCTGCGCGCGGCCTACGCCGAGCGCATTGCTGCGGCGCAGTTGCCGCCGGCGCGAGCCAGCGAGCTGGCCGAGGCACTCGAGGCCGGCCTCACCGGTTACACATACCTGTCGGACGAGCCGCTGGCCTGACCCTCGGCATCAGCGGCCCCGCCCATGGCGGTGGCCGCCGGCTTGCGCGATCATGATCCGGCGCCGGACCTGCGGGACGGCGCCCTGGACCATCATGGAGCACCGGCATGCTGGAACTGTTCAAAGCGGTGGGGATGGGCCTGGCGATGCTGTTGCCGCTGGCCAATCCGCTGACCACCGTCGCCTTGCTGCTGGCCCTGTCCAAGGGCATGTCCGCCAAAGAACGTAACCGGCAAGCGCTGCTGACGTCCTGTTATGTGTTCGCGATCATGGCGGTGGCGTTCTACGCCGGCCAGGCAGTGATGGGCGTGTTCGGCATCTCGATTTCGGGCCTGCGCATCGCTGGCGGCATGATCGTGGGCTACATCGGCTTCCGCATGCTGTTTCCGCAGGACAACGCGCAGAACGCGCCCGAGGTGGAGAGCCGCACCGAGGAACTGCGGCAGCACAGCAAACAGGACATTGCCTTCATTCCGCTGGCCATGCCCAGCACGGCCGGTCCCGGCACCATCGCGCTGATCATCAGCACCGCGGCGGTGATGCACGACGAAGTCTCGTTCGCGCCGTGGGTGATGTGGACAGCGCCCGTGCTGACCTTCTTCCTGGCCAGCCTCATCTTGCTGTTGTGCCTGCGCAGCGCGGGGACCATCATCCGCCTGCTCGGCCAGAGCGGCGTTGAGGCGTTCTCACGCTTGATGGGTTTCTTGCTGGTCTGTCTCGGGGTGCAGTTCGTGATCAACGGCATCCTCGACATCATCGAAGATTATCCGCTGGTGAACTGACCGCCTCGCCCTGCGCGTCCTTACAATCGTCGCTTTCCGTCGCTGTCATCGCAAGGAAGCTGCATGCGTCTGCCCGGGCTGGATCTGTTGCGCGCCATCGCCATTGCCTGGGTGATGCTGTTCCACTCTTTTGTCGTCGGCGGGCTGGGCCCGCAGTGGTCGTGGCTGTCGCGCTACGGCTGGATGGGCGTGGACCTGTTCTTCGTCCTCAGTGGATTCCTGATCGGTGCGCAGGTGCTGCGGCCGCTGGCCGCGGGTGGGCGTCTGGCGTGGCGCGAGTTCTATCTCAAGCGCGCGTTTCGCATCCTGCCGGCGTACTGGGTGGTGCTGGCCTTGTACCTGTGGTGGCCGGCATTTCGTGAGGCACCGGGCCTGGAGCCGGCCTGGAAGTTCCTCACTTTCACGCTCAATCTGTCGATCGACTACTCGAGTAACGGAGCGTTCTCACACGCGTGGTCACTTTGCGTGGAGGAGCACTTTTATCTCGTGCTCCCCTTGTTGACCACGCTGCTGGCAGGCCACATGACGGCCAGGCGGTTGGTATGGCTTTGCGCCGCCATCGTGGTCGGCGGCATCGCCCTGCGCAGTGGCGCGTGGTGGCACAACCATGCCATCGATCCGCAAATGCAGCAGCGCAACTGGTTCGTCGAGGACATCTACTACCCGACCTGGAACCGGCTCGATGGCCTGCTCTGCGGCGTGCTGTTGGCGGCGTTCAAGATCTGGCGCCCGCGCGCCTGGGAGACCGCGCAGCGGCATGCCGATCTCGTGCTGGTCGCCGGCCTGGCGGTGATGGCGCTGGCGATGTGGCTGTTCGCCGATCGTACCGGCCTGGTCGGCAACGCCGTCGGCTGGCCCGTGTTGTCGCTCGGCCTAGCCCTGTTGGTGTTCGCTGGCGCCGGTACGCGCAGCTGCATTGCGCGGCGCCGCTGGCCATTGGCCGGGTGGCTGGCAGCCATTTCCTACAGCCTGTACCTGGTACACAAGGGGGTCTATCACCTTGTGCAGTCGCAATGGGGCCACGCGCTGCAAGGATCTGGCGTGCTGGCGTTCGTCGTCTACGGTGGGACGGCTATTGCCGCCGGTGCACTGCTGCACTACAGCGTGGAACGACCGTTCCTGCGCCTGCGCGAACGCTTGCCGTCTTTGCGCCGGCAACCGCCGGCGCAAGTCACGTCCTGAATCAGTCCCGCGCTATCTGGAAGCCGGCGAAAGACTGGCTCACCGGCATGATCTCAAGCCGGTTGATGTTCAGATGCGGCGGCAAGGTGGCGACGTAGAAGATCGACTCGGCGATGTCTTCGGCCGTCATCGGGCTGGCGCCGGCATAGAGCTTGTCCGAAGCCGCTTGGTCGCCGTGGGTGCGTACCAGCGTGAACTCGGTCTCGGCCATGCCGGGCTCGATCGAGGTCACGCGTACGCCAGTGCCGTGCAGGTCCGAGCGCAGGCCGAGCGAGAACTGGCTCACGAACGCCTTGGTGCCGCCATAGGCGTTGCCGCCGGTATAGGGATAGGTGGCCGCCACCGAACTGATGTTGATGATCGCGCCCTTGCGTTCGATCAGCCTCGGCAGCAAGCGGTGCGTGACTGTGACCAGCGCGCTGACGTTGGTGTCGATCATCGTGCGCCAGTCCTGCAGCGATGCCGACTGTGCCGGTGCGGTGCCCTGGGCCAGGCCGGCGTTGTTGACCAGCACATCGACATACTGGAACTGCACCGGCAACGCGGCCAAAGCAGCGTCCAGCGCCGCCTCGTCGCGAATGTCGAACACCGCCGCGTGCACACGGTCGGCACCGAATTCGTCCACGAGCGGCTGCAGGCGTTCGCCGCGGCGACCGGTGACGACGACCCGCCAGCCGGCGAGCAGGAAGCGACGCGCGGCAGCCAGGCCGAAGCCGGAGGTGGCGCCGGTGATCAGGGCGGTCTGGGTCATGGGAGTTCCATCGGGTCGGGCCGCTGATTTTCGCATCGATCGGCGTGCGTCGCGCCGGTGCCGGACCTTGTAATGAAAAGCCCGGCGGTGGCCGGGCTTTTCGGATCGCAGGGGACTGTCGGCTATTGGGCCTTGATTGCGATGGCGGGCAGGCCACTGCCGCTGAGCTTCTGCTTGGCTTCGGCCAGTTCGCTGGCGGTGCCGTACGGGCCCATCCGGACGCGATATACCGTCTTGCCGCCGATCTCCGCCGACTCCACCCGCGCGCTCAACCCCAACATCGCCAGCTTGGCCTTGGTGGACTCAGCGTCACCCGAAGCGCCGAAGGAGCCGGCCTGCAGGATGTAGCGCACGTTGTCGTTGGTGGCCACGGCCTTGTCGGCCGCCGGTGCCGCGGCGACGCTGGCGACAGGCGCCGGCGCAGTGGCTGGCGCGGTCGTGGCCGCGGGACGCTGCGCGGTGCCGGGTGGCGGTTCGGCCAATGCCCGGGGCGCTGCGTTCTCCGCGATCGGAGCTGGCTGGGTCACCACGGCGGTGCTGACCACGGTGGCACCCGGAACGACGGCGGGCGACGGGGCCGCGGCGACCGTCGCCGGCCGCACGGGCTTGCCCTCCAATGCGGCACGGGCGCGGGCGGCTTCCTCGGCGCGTGCGCTGGCCGCCAGTTCGGCATCGGACATCTGCACTTCCTTGCCGGGCAGCAAGGTGTAGAAGTCGTACTGGGTCTGTCCCGGGTCTGCGGGCTTGGCGCCATTGGCGGCCGGGCGCGGCAGCTCCGGCGGCGCATCGACGTCGGCGTCGGCCACCGGGGCCGGCTGCGCGTCGGGGTTAGGACGTGGACCCACCCGCAGGAAGCCATCGCCGTCCTTCTTGAACAGACCCGGCGCCGCCAGGAACACCACCGCTGCGATCGCCGCCCCGGCGACCAACCAGACCCAGCCCGGCGTTCCGTTGCCGCTGTTGCGCTTGGCCTGGGTCTTACCGCGTCGTGCTGCCATTCACCACTTCTCCGTTGAACTTCCGAGGGCGCGCGAGGCGCTCCTTACATTTTTTCCGGCGCGCCGACGCCCAGGATATCCAGGCCGTTGGCGAGCACTTGGCGGGTTGCCTGCGCCAGCGCCAGCTTGGCGTCGCGCTCGGCGTCGTCGTCCACCAGTACCGGCGTCCCGTGATACCACGTGTGGAAGGCGTGCGCCAATTCACGCAAATACTGTGCGATCTGGTGCGGTTCCAACGCTTCGCCCGCCGCTTCGACCACTTCCGGATAACGGGAGATTTCGGTCATCAGCCATAGCGAAGTTTCGTCCTGCAGCTGGCCCAGCCCGGCGATGCCGGCGGGCAGGTCGTGCTTCAGGCCCTTCTCCTGCGCCTGGCGCAGCAGGCTGCACACGCGAGCGTGCGCATACTGCACGTAGAACACCGGATTGTCGTTGCTTTGCTGGCGTGCGAGATCGATGTCGAAGGTCAGCTGCGAATCGGGCTTGCGCGCAATGAGGAACCAACGCGTGGCATCGCGGCCGACTTCGTCGATGAGGTCGCGCAGCGTGAGGTAGCTGCCGGCGCGCTTGGAAAGCTTCACCTCTTCGCCGCCGCGCATCACCGTCACCATCTGGTGCAGCACGTATTCCGGCCAACCCTGCGGAATGCCGACTTCCATCGCCTGCAGGCCGGCACGCACGCGCGCCAGCGAACCGTGGTGGTCGGCGCCCAGCTCGGTGATCGCACGCTCGTAGCCGCGCTGCCACTTGGTCAGGTGGTAGGCCACGTCTGGCACGAAATACGTGTACGTGCCGTCGGACTTGCGCATCACGCGGTCCTTGTCGTCGCCGAAGTCGGTGGACTTCAGCCACAGCGCGCCGCCTTCCTCGTACGTATGGCCGGACGCGATCAACTTCTGCACCGCTTCTTCGACCTTGCCGTCGCGATACAGCGAGCTTTCGAGGAAGTAGATGTCGAAGTCGACGCCGAACGCGGCCAGGTCGTGGTTCTGCTCATTGCGCAGATAGGCCACGCCGAAGCGGGTGACTTCCTGCAGGTTCTGGGGGTCCTTGGCGCCGGTGACCAGGTGACCTTCCAGGTCGACGGTCTCGCCGGTCAGGTAGGCCTTGGCCACATCGCCGATGTAGTCGCCGCGATAGCCGTCTTCCGGCCAGCCCTCGCTGTCCGGGGTCAGGCCGAGCGCGCGCGCCTGCACCGAGCGGGCCAGGTTGTCGATCTGCACGCCGGCGTCGTTGTAATAGAACTCGCGCTTGACGTTCCATCCGTTGACCTCGAGCAGGCGCGCGAGGCTATCGCCGATCGCGGCGGCGCGGCCATGTCCCACGTGCAGCGGGCCGGTCGGGTTGGCGGACACGTACTCAACGCCGACGCTGCGCCCATTGCCGGTCAGGCTGCGACCGTAGTCGTGGCCCTGCTTGAGCACGCTGGCGGCTTCGCGCTGGTAAGCGCTGGAGCTGAGGTGGAAGTTGATGAATCCGGGACCGGCGATTTCCACGCGGGCCACGTCTTCGCTGTGGGGCAGCGCCTGGACGAGGGCCTGGGCGAGGGCGCGCGGATTGGTGCGCGCGGCCTTGGCCAGCAGCATCGCGGCATTGGTGGCGAAATCGCCATGCTCGCGGGTCTTGGGTCGCTCGACCACGAAGTCCGGCGGCAAAGTGTCGGCAGGCAAGCTGCCGTTGGCGCGCAAGGCTTCGATGCCTTGACCGATCAGGGCGCGGAGTTGGGGTTTCACGTAGGGGTCTGCGGATGCAAGAAAGCGGGAGATTTTACCCGAGCCGCCGGTGAGGATCGTTGTGGGCGTTCAGGTGAGGGGCGCGGCCCATGTTCCGCGCTGGCGCGCCCGCGGTGGCTGCAAGGCCGCAGGGGCGTTCGAGCCGGCCGCTCAGACCCAGCCGCGCAGCGCCAGCGACACCGGCGGGCCGTCGGCGATGATGAAGTGGTCCAGCAGGCGGATGTCCAACAGGTCCAGCGCGGTTTTCAGGCGGTGGGTGAGGTTGCGGTCGGCTTGCGAGGGTTCCGGATTGCCGGAAGGGTGGTTGTGCCCGACGATCACCGCCGCCGCGTTGTGGGCCAGGGCGCGCCGCAGGACTTCGCGCGGATGCACCTCGGCGCGGTCGATGGTGCCCGAGAACAGCTCCTCGAACGCCAGGGCGCGGTGCCGGTTGTCCAGGAACAGCACCGCGAAGATCTCCTGCGAGCGTTGCCGCAGGCGCTGGGCGAAATACTGGCCTGCCGCGGCCGGGTCGCTCAGCAGGCTGCCCCGCTCCAGGTCCGCCTTGAGATGACGCCGGCCCAGCTCGAGGGCAGCCGACAGCTTGCAGGCGCGCGCGGGGCCAAGGCCGGGGAGCCTCGCCAAGTCGCCCGGCTCGCGGTCGAGCAGTTCGCGCAGCGGACCGTGGCCCTGCAGCAGCTCGCGCGAGGTCTGCACCGCGTCACGGCCCGGCAACCCCGATCCGATGAAAATGGCCAGAAGCTCGGCATCGCTAAGGTTGTCCGCGCCCCGGCTGAGCAGTTTCTCGCGCGGTCGTTCGGCGGTGGGCCAATCGGTAATGTGCATATGGCTAAGATGCGCGGCCTCATCGCGGCTCGGCATCAGGCCCGTGGGGCCCTTCGGTTAATCTAATACTCCTTGTATTCGTAGGAATTGTCTGACGTGACTGCCGCTTCCCCGCTGCGTCCTCTGCAGGGACAACGAGTGTTGTTGTGCGTGGGCGGTGGCATCGCCGCCTACAAGTCGCTCGAACTGGTGCGTCGCCTGCGCGACGCCGGTGCCGAGGTCCAGGTCGCCATGACCGCCGGGGCCCAACAGTTCGTCACCCCGCTCAGCTTCCAGGCTTTGTCGGGCTATCCGGCCCGCACGACCCTGTGGGACGGTGCAGCCGAACAGGCGATGGGCCACCTGGAACTGGCGCGTTGGGCCGATCGGGTGCTGGTCGCTCCCGCCACCGCCGATTTGATGGCCCGCTTGGCACATGGCCTGGCCGACGATCTGGTGAGCACACTCTGCCTTGCCACGACCGCACCGGTGACGGTCGCACCGGCGATGAACCACCGGATGTGGCTGCATCCGGCGACCCAGGCCAACGCGCAGGTCCTGCGCGAGCGCGGCGTGCAGGTCATCGGTCCCGCCGACGGCCCGCTGGCCGAGGGAGAGTCCGGTCCGGGGCGGCTGGTCGAACCGCTGGACCTGGTCGCTGCGCTGGTTGCCTCCGCGCAGGGCGCTGCCGCCGGGCACAGCGCCGCCGCCGGAGACGACCGCCTCAAAGGCCTGCGTGTCGTCATCAGCGCCGGCCCGACCTACGAAGACCTCGATCCGGTCCGCTACGTCGGCAACCGCAGCAGCGGCAAGATGGGCTTCGCCCTGGCCGCGGCCGCCGCCCAGCGCGGCGCCGACGTCTTGCTGGTGGCCGGGCCGGTGCAGCTGGCGACGCCACCGGGGGTGACCCGCGTGGACGTGCGGTCTGCGGCGCAGATGCGCGATGCAGTGCTGTCCGCGTTCCCGGCCGATATCTATATCGGCGCGGCGGCGGTGTCCGACTACACGCCCAAGCGTGCGGTCCCGCAGAAGATCAAGAAGACGGGCGAAACCCTCACCCTGGAGTTGGTGCGCACCCCCGACATCCTCGCCGAGGTCGCCGCCCAGACCGGCGCGCTCAAACTGGTGGTCGGTTTCGCCGCCGAAACCCACGACGTGGAAAAGTACGCGCGCGGCAAGCTGGCCGCCAAGCGCCTGGACCTGATCATCGCCAACCAGGTCGGGGTCAGCGGGGGCGGTTTCGAGAGCGACGACAATGCGGCCACGGCCTACTGGCAGGGCGGAGAACGCGCCTTCCCGAGCAGCAGCAAGACCGACCTGGCCGGGCGACTGCTGGACCTGATCAAGGAGAGACTCCAGGCATGACCGTGACCGCCCAGACCTTGCAGCTGAAGTTGCTCGATCCCCGTTTCGGCGATGAGTGGCCGTTGCCGGCCTACGCCACCGACGCCAGTGCCGGCATGGATCTGCGCGCCGCCCTCGATGCGCCGGCGACGCTGGAGCCGGGTGATGCCCTGCTGGTTCCCAGCGGTATCGCCATCCATGTCGAAGACCCCAACCTGTGCGCGGTGGTGCTGCCGCGTTCGGGATTGGGCCACCGTCACGGCATCGTGCTCGGCAACGGCACCGGCCTGATCGACGCCGACTACCAGGGGCCCTTGCTGATCAGCGTGTGGAACCGCGGCCGGGAGGCTTTCACGATCAACCCGGGCGACCGGATCGCCCAGCTGGTCGTGCTGCCGATCGTGCGCGTGGCATTGCAGGTAGTGGATACTTTCGTCGACAGTGCGCGGGGTACGGGTGGATTTGGCCACACCGGCGTGCGCTGACAGGGGGCTGTCGAGATGAGCGGGACAAACGAAGGCAAGCAGGCGGTAGCCAGCTTGCGTAGGTCAGCGCCTTTGCTGGCCTTGCTTTTGCTGTTGCTGGCAGGCTGGTTCGGTTGGAGTGGCTACGCGCAGTGGCAGCAGCAGGCCAACGACACCAAGCTGGGGCAGATCCGCGACCAGGCCTTGCAGGAGCTGGACCGTGCGTTGGTCCAGCAACGCGCCAGCCTGGATACGCTGCTGAAACAGGAGGACGTGACCGCGGCGCTGGCCGGCGGTGACGCCGTGCAGGCCGCCAACGCCATCCGCGAGCGGTTCAAGGGCGCCGAGGATGTGCAGGTGTGGCCGGCCGACCTGACGGCCGCGTACGCCGACGTGGGCGCCTTCGGCTATTCACGCCTGGCGCTGCTGGAAGCCGGCCTGGCGGCCGAGAACACGCAAGGCCTGGTGGTGCGCGATGGCGGCCAGCCTCGCTTGGGCCTGGCCGCGTCCGCTTCGCTGGCGGCGACGCCGGCGGTGGTCTACGTGCGCCTGCCCCTGCTGCGGCTGACCGCTGCGCTCGATGCGGTACAGGTGCCTGAAGACAGCTACCTGGCCTTGCGCCAGGGCGGCTACAGCGTCGTCGAGAAGGGGGACGCCACATTGGCGTCCGGCGCCGAGTCGATGGCGCGGTCGATCGGAAAGTCTGGCTTACGCCTGGCCGCCGCGGTGCCCGAGGCCGAGGCCGGCCCCATGGGCTTGGGCGCCATTCCCTGTGGGGTAGTGGCCGTATTGCTGGTTTTCTTGGCCGTGCTGGTGCTGTTGGCCGGCAAGGGCCGGGTCCGCATACCGCAGCGTCGGGCGACTTCGCAGGCAGTCGATGATTCGCCGACGCTCACTGAAAGCCTGGAGCGCGAGGCGGCAGCGGCGGCGTTGGTGCAGCCGGAAGAAGCGCCCGTCGCCAAGGCCATCGTGGCGGGACCGACCGTATCGCCCGGGATCTTCCGCGCATACGACATCCGTGGCGTGGTCGGCAAGGAACTCAGCCCCGCCGTGGCCGAGCTGATTGGCCAGGCCATCGGCAGCGCGATGCAGGCACAGGGCCTGCGTGACGTGGTGGTCGGCCGTGATGGCCGGCTGTCCGGTCCGGAATTGTCGGCCAGCCTGATCGAAGGCCTGCGCCGCGCCGGTTGCCATGTCACCGACATCGGCCTGGCGCCTACGCCCGTGGTCTACTTCGGTGCCTACCATTTGCATGCCGGCAGCTGCGTGGCGGTGACCGGCAGCCACAATCCGCCGGACTACAACGGCTTCAAGATCGTGATCGGCGGCGAGACCCTGGCCGGCGACGCCATCACCGATTTGTATCGCCGGATCAGCGAAGGACGCCTGCACAGCGCCGCCGAGCCGGGCGGACTCAACCAGCAGGATGTCAGCGAGGACTACATCCAGCGCATCGCCGACGACGTGCAGTTGGACCGCCCGCTGAAGGTGGTTGCCGACGCCGGCAACGGCGTGGCCGGCGAGATCGCGCCGCGCCTGCTGGAAGCGATCGGCGCGGAGGTGATCCCGCTGTACTGCGATGTGGACGGCACGTTCCCCAACCATCATCCGGATCCGAGCGAGCCGCACAATCTCGAGGATCTGATCCAGATGGTGCAGCGCTTCGACGCCGACATCGGCCTGGCGTTCGACGGTGACGGCGATCGTCTGGGCGTGGTGACGCGCGAAGGCGCGATCATCTTCCCCGACCGCCTGCTGATGCTGTTTGCTGCCGATGTACTGCAGCGCAACCCGGGCGCGATGATCATCTACGACGTCAAGTGCACCGGCAAGCTGTCCGATTTCGTGCTCCGCCATGGCGGCAGCCCGATGATGTGGAAGACCGGCCATTCGCTGATCAAGTCGAAGATGCGCGAGACCGATGCGGAGCTGGCCGGCGAGATGAGCGGCCATTTCTTCTTCAAGGAGCGCTGGTACGGTTTCGACGACGGTTTGTATGCCGCGGCGCGTTTGCTGGAGGTGTTGGCGCAGCGCGAGGAGACCCCGTCGGAGGTGTTGGCCGAGCTGCCGGACAGCGTGTCCACCCCGGAGATCAAGGTAGCGGTGGATGGGTCCGCGCACGAGCTGGTCGCGCAGTTCATCGCCGCCGTGCAGGGCGCGCAAGGGACGGAGGGCTCGCCTTTCGAAGGCGCCCGCATTGCCACCATCGATGGCCTGCGCGCCGATTTCAACGACGGCTGGGGCCTGGTCCGCGCATCCAACACCACGCCGGTGCTGGTGCTGCGTTTCGAGGCGGAAAACACCCAGGCGCTGGACCGCATTCGCGCGCTGTTCCGCGATCAACTGCAAGCGCTGTTGCCCGAGGCCACCCTCACGTTCTGAGTGTTTTGCGATACAAAAAAAGGCGGCCATCAGGCCGCCCTTTTTTTGTTTTCGATAACCGTCTATCGAACGCCGGCAGTTCAGCCGGCGCTGGGTGGCATGCCTTTCACCGCGCGATAGCGCTGCAGGATCTGTTCGATCTCACCGTCCAGGTCCGCGCGCTGCTGCTCGAAACTGACCTGCAGCCGTTGCTGCCAAAGCAGCTCGCGATGACGCTGCTGGATGTCGGCGGCAATCTTGTCGGGAACCTTCTGCCCGGCCAGATCGCGGTCACTTGCCAGACGCAACAGGCTGACCAGGCCTTCACGCAGGCTGGCGACGTTGTAGCGCGCGGTGCGCACGTTGTTGTCGACGATGTTGGTGCGTTCGTTGAACACGCGGCGCAGGTCTTCCTCGGACTGGAAGGACAGCAGCATTGCCTGGTCGGTGCGCTTGCGGGTCTCCAGTGCGGCTTGGTCGGCCTGCAGCTGCGCTTGTTCGGCGGCGGCCGCGGCGCGCTCTTCGGCGTTGAGCGCGCGCCCGACGCCGCCGCTACGCGTGCCGCTGCGGGCGTTGAACTCGTCGCGAGCCTGGTTGACCGCCTCCGAGGGCAACGTATCGCTGCAGATCCGCTGACCGCCCTGGTCCCAGCAGTACAGCTTCTTCTTCGTCGCCTGTTGATCCGTCTGCGCCGCCATCGCCGGCAGTGCCAATATCGTCAACGCGGCGATGCCCAGCATCGCCAGCCTGGTTTGCTTCGGCATCATGGCAGCCCCCTGCTGTCAGCCTGATGTTTGGGTCCCGTAGCGCGCCCGGTAGGCGAGCAGCGGTTCGTGGAAGCCGACAAGTTCCGGCTTTCCTTCCGCAAATGCAAGCAGGTCGCCCAGGTTGGCCACCGCCACTACGGGAATGCCGGCTTCCGCCGAAACCGCCTGCGCCGCCGAGCGGCGATCCTGGTCGGAGGCGACCTCCTGCCGGTCCAGCGCCACCACGATCGCCGCCGGCGTGCCGCCGGCCTGGCGGATGATCGCCAGCGCTTCGCGGATCGCGGTGCCGGCGGTGATCACGTCATCCACGATCAGCACGCGTCGGCCCGCCAGCGGGGCCCCGATCAGGGTGCCGCCTTCGCCATGCGCCTTGGCTTCCTTGCGGTTGAAGGCCAGCGGCAGGTCGCGGCCGCGGCC
>Ga0160447_100556_pt1 | contig 17290 bp, 17 predicted proteins | sample HID1973K_E1MG_FD_108222 | JGI IMG/M metagenome (GOLD analysis project Ga0160447, IMG submission 108222) | Enriched mosquito-associated microbial communities from UW Madison campus, WI, USA - HID1973K_E1 MG | ecosystem: Host-associated > Arthropoda: Insects > Digestive system > Unclassified ...
GCTGGATAAGTAGCAAGCTAATGAATATACTTACGTTCACGGTTGTTTGTAAACACCGATGACTGCGACATGCGAACGCAGGAAGGGTATCGATTGTAGGTCCGGGACAAGGCATTACAAAGGCCGCCCGGCATGCTGTTCAGGCCGCTCGAGCACAGAGCCTGAAGCATTTTCATTGAGGTTTTACTGCCATGGTTCGACGCACGAAAGAAGAAGCTCAGGAAACTCGCCGGCAGATTCTCGAAGCGGCAGAGCAGGCTTTCTATGAGCGCGGCGTCGCGCGGACCACGTTGGCGGACATTGCGAACCTGGCGGGTGTGACCCGTGGCGCGATTTACTGGCACTTCAGCAATAAGGCCGATTTGGTGCAGGCAATGCTCGACAGCCTGCACGAGCCTCTGGAAGAAATGGCGCGCGCCAGCGAGAGTGCAGACGAAGTGGATCCGCTGGGATGGACGCGCAAGCTTCTGGTTCATTTGTTTCAGCAAGTTGCAATGGACCCAAAAACCCGCCGCATCAATGAAATTCTGTTTCATAAATTCGAATTCACCGATGAAATGTGTGACATGCGGCGTCAGCGTCAATTCGTCTGGCTCGATGCCAATGAGCGTATCGCTTTGGCGTTGAGCAACGCTGCGCGCCAGGGGCAACTGCCCGCCGACCTCAACCCTCAGCGAGGGGCGATCTGTCTGCATGCTTATATACACGGCCTGCTCGGCCAGTGGTTACTGGTGCCGGACAGCTTCCCGCTGTACCAGGACGCCGAACGCCTGGTCGATACCGTGCTGGATATGCTCCGTTTCAGCCCTGCCCTGCGAGACCCTGCTGCATCGTCCTGTGTCGAGCGCGTACGGTAGCGCCTTTCAACCACAGAAAAATCTGTAAGCCACGCCAACCGTGTCTTGCAGGGCTCGACTATAACCGTGTGGCGGTTAGCCTGCATCTATACATGCGTACGATCTGATTGAACAGGTGGTTTACCGACCCTTTACCGACTTGTGATTACGCATTCAGCAATCCGACAGCCAGCTGATACCTTGCCGGCGCCACCGCCCTGCTGCCTTTAGTGCAAATCCCCGTTGCTCGATCCGGATGCGCTTCCCCAATACTTTCCTATTGCCATCCCCCGTCTACGCTTGCATCCAGACCAACAAGAACGGAGTAAGCGCGATGCCAGTCGTTTCGGAATGTGGGGCGTGGACAAAACTCGCGGTTGTCGCGCTTGCCTGTCTCTTCGCGGGGCAAGTGCGGGCGGCGGGGGACGAAGTGCAAGAGGCGGCAGCAGCCAAAGCATTGCTGGAAAAGGCAGTGGCCCATTACCGGGAGGTGGGGGACAAGGCGCTGGCCGAGTTCAGCCGTCAGGGCGAGTACGTCGACGGAGAGCGTTATGTCTTCGTCACGGATACCAGCGGCGTCATGCTCGCCAGTGGTGGGCCCTCGGTGGTGTTGATCGGTCGCGATGTTTCGTCGGTTCTGGACCCTGAACTGCAGAAAGGCTTCAAAGAGGTTCTCAACACCCCGGAAAGTGCCGGGATTCAGCAATCCGAATACCGCTGGAAAAACCAGAACGACGGCAAGGTCGAGCGCAAGCGGGTTTACTTTCAGCGCATTGGCAATCGCGTTCTGGCCGTGGGTTATTACCTGCCGCGGGCGTCCCCGGAGCAGGCCAGAGCGCTGCTGGACAAGGCATCCAGGGCGCTGGAGCAGGATGAGGACGGCACCATCAAGGCGATTAACGACCTCAAGGGCGGTTTTCTTCAGGATGATCTCTACGTCTTCGTGGTCAACGTCGACACCCGGCGTTATGTGGCCCACGGCACTAACCTGCGGCTGGTCAATACCGACTTCAGCAAGATCAAGGATCCGGAGGGCAAACCCGTCGGCATTCCCATGCTGGACATGATCAAGAAACAGGCCGAAGGCGAATACGAGTACCGCTGGCGTAACCCGGTCACTGGCAAGATCGAACACAAGCACGCCTACATGCGCAAAGTCGGTGATTTCCTTGTGGCGGTGGGGTATTACAACGGTTGAGCAGGCCGGAAAGGATTTGCTGTGGAGCCGGCCACAGGCGGGATCGTTTTAACCTCAACGATCCCTGTCTTCCCGCCCCCTGAGCAGGTTGTTCGGCATGGCCAGCGCGGCAGCAAGGCCCAACAATGAGACGGCGGCGCTGATCATCAGCAAATGCTGGAAGGTCATCGACAATTGCCCGCGCAGCAGTTCCAGTGCCGGGCCGCTTGCGGCGTGCAGGCTGTCCATCAGCAGATTGCCTGAACTGCCTTCGCCCAGTGACGCGCTACTGATCTGACCCAACCCGGAACCGGCCAGCATCGCCAGTAGCAGCGCCGACATGCTCGCAACACCCACTGCGCCGCCCAGAGAGCGGAACAGGTTAGTGGTGCTGGTGGCCACGCCCATGTCTTTCATTTCGACCGAGTTCTGCGTACCCACCAGTGATGTCGGAAATTGCAGCCCGCTGGCGACGCCGGTGAGGACCATGAACAGACCTGTCAGGATCACTGATTGTGGCGGGGTCAAGGCTATGCCCAGGATCGCCAGCGGCATCAACAGCGCACCGGCCAGAATGATCGGCTTGTATCGGCCGGAGAGTGAAGTGCGGCGTCCGCCGAAATAGGCCCCCATGGGCATACCGATTGCCAGTGGCATCAGGTGCAGCGCGGCACTGTCTGCGCCGCCACCAGTCACGGTCTGGAAGCGCAGTGGCAATAACACGATCAACGAGATTGCCTGAAAACTGGTGAAGAAAATCGTGCACCAGCACAACACGGCGCTGCGGTTGGCGAACAGGTGCATGGGCAACAGGGGTTCGCGGGTCCGGCGTTCGTACAGCACGAACACCAGCAGGGCCATCGAGGCTACACCGAGTTGAATCAGCACCTGATCATCATGCCAGCTGTGGCCCTGACCGATTTCGGTGATGCCGAGCAACAGTGCAGTCAGCCCAATGATCATCAGGATCGTTCCGAGGTAGTCGATGACCGGTTTGCGTTGCGGAACCGGCAGGCCTATGAGCGTTTGACGTGCGACCCACCAGGCAACCAGACCCAAGGGCAAATTGATGATGAAGACCCAGCGCCACGACAGGTACTCCGTCATGAAACCGCCCAGTACAGGGCCCGCCACGCTGGCCGCGGCGTACATCCCACTGAAGTAACCCTGATAACGGCCGCGTTCGCGAGGTGGCACGATGTCGCCGATGATCGCCTGGCTGACCGAGACCATGCCCCCTGCACCAATACCCTGGAGTACCCGTGCCAGCACCAGTTGTTCCATGCTTTGCGCCATGGCGCAGAAGAGAGAGGCAAGGGTGAAAGTCCCGAGGCCGACCAGCATCAAGCGCCGGCGACCGTACAGATCACCGAGCTTGCCGTAGATCGGCACGGCGACGGTCAGAGCCACCATATAGGCCGAAATGACCCAGGCGAGCAGGTCGAAATCCTTGAATTGAGCGGAGATGGCTGGCATTGAGACCGCGACGATGGTCTGATCCAGTGCGCTGAGAAAGACGGCCATCATCAGCGCGAACAGAATGCTGCGGATGTCGGGGCGGGTTTGATTGAGGCTGGTCACGAACGGGGACTCGAACTGGCAGATTGACCCACCGCAAACCGCAGCGGGAAAGTGTTACCAGTCTAGTCCGTTAGCTTGCTAACCGACAGCGGCGGTCATCGATCCTTTGCCAGTACCGTCAGCGCAGGGCGCTGAAGCTGGCATCGGTCGGCGTGCAATGGCCGAACGTGCAGACCACTGCCATTCGTGGCTGTTGTCGCAGTTGCTCGATACGCCAGGCACCGGCGGCATAAATGCTCAGAACAGTCAGGACAGCGACTACATAAACGCATTGTCTTTTTATTGTGGTTCTCATGACGTCTGCCTCGATCCGGTAAAAATTATTCTTGGACGGACAAGATGAGTATAGGTCGGGATTGCCATGATGGCGTGGTGATGGGGATTGAATGTTTTTATCAGCGGCAAAGCGCTTGAAGGCTGAGTATTAAGCGACCTGGCGCTCTGCGGCCTGCGCCAGCAACCAGTCCAGCAACTCCTGTAATTGCGGGGATGATCCTGCTCGGTTCGGATAGACGAAGTAGTAAGCGGCGCCCGTTCTCACCTTCAGATCGAACGGCATCACCAGCCGGCCTGCGCTCAGGTCTTCGCCAATCAGTGCCCAGTCGCCGATGGCCACGCCCGACCCTTGGGACGCCACGGTCATCGCCAGATCAAGGGTATCGAAATGCTGTCCTTTGCCGATGTTGCTCAGCGTCGTCCCCGCCGCCTTGAGCCATTGCTCCCAGTCTCGTTGATCGCGAGTCGGGTGCAGCAGCATGTGCTGTTCCAGGTCGCTCAACTGCCCAAGCGGTGTTGCGCCATCAAGCAGTGATTGCGAGCAGACCGGCGTCAGTTGCTCGTCGAAAATATGATGAACCTGCATCGATCCGTCGGGATGTGCGCCGTACACCACTGCAGCATCGAATTCCTCACGGCGAAAATCCACTGCATGCTGAACCGTGGTCGTCAGTTCCACCGGGACGTCCGGACGCTCCTTTTGCCACTGCAGCAGACGTGGCAGCAGCCAACGCATCATGCAGGTTGGCGCCTTGAGTTGCAGCGCGTCGCGCTTGACGCCGACCTGATCGACCGCTTCATCGATCAGGGCGAATACCTGCTGGATCCGGGGAAACAACTCGCGACCTTGGGCGGTCAGGCTCAAGCCCCGGGCCTGACGCTGGAACAGGCTATAACCCAGATGACTTTCCAGGCCGGAAATCTGCCGGCTTACCGCGCCTTGAGTGATGTGAAGCAGTTCTGCCGCCCGCGTGAAGTTGCAGCACTGAGCCGTGATCAGGAAGGTGTGCAGGGCGGGAAGGGGAGGCAGACGTTTCATCGGACGCGCAGGCATGAGTGGAGAACATGCCTAAGCATGACATTTTTTGCGTTGTCACCGATATGTCCGCACGGTTCCAATTACCCTATATCTGCTGCGCTTGGCATGGGCCAGGTCAGCAGCGTCGAAATACGGTTTTCAGAACGATCATAAAGGTCCAGAACAATGGCGACGTGCGGCGAAGTATTGGTCAAGTTACTCGAGGGATATGGTGTCGAGCAGGTGTTCGGCATTCCCGGCGTGCATACGGTAGAGCTGTATCGCGGCTTGGCGAGCTCCTCGATCAACCACGTGACCCCGCGCCACGAACAAGGCGCCGGTTTCATGGCCGACGGCTATGCGCGCACCAGCGGTAAGCCGGGGGTGTGCTTTATCATCACCGGGCCGGGCATGACCAATATCACCACGGCGATGGGCCAGGCCTACGCCGATTCGATTCCGATGCTGGTGATTTCCAGCGTGCAATCGCGCAGTCAGTTGGGCGGAGGCCGGGGCAAACTGCATGAGCTGCCTTCGCAGAGCGCGCTGGTGGCGGGCGTCGCTGCGTTCTCCCACACGTTGATGTCGGCCGCTGAATTGCCGTCGGTGCTGGCACGAGCCTTTGCCCTGTTTCAGGCGGGGCGGCCGCGCCCGGTGCATATCGAAATCCCGCTGGACGTCCTGGTCGAGGAGGCCGATGACCTGCTGGACAGTCAGCCGGTGTCGATCACGCGCGCCGGACCTGCGCCGTCCGCCATCAAACAAATGGCCAGTTTGCTCGCAAACGCCAGGCGTCCGTTGATTCTGGCCGGTGGCGGCGCGATCAATGCGGCCGCTGCACTGACCGAACTTGCCGAAAAACTCGACGCGCCGGTTGCGTTGACGATCAACGCCAAGGGCATGCTGCCGTCCAGCCATCCGTTGTTGATCGGCTCGACGCAATCCCTTGATCCCACTCGCGAGATCATCGAGAGCGCCGATGTGGTGCTGGCAATCGGCACCGAGCTGGCCGAGACCGACTACGACATTACGTTCCAGGGCCATTTCAAGATTCCCGGCACGTTGCTGCGCGTTGACATCGACCCGGATCAGACCGTGCGAAATTTCCCGCCCAAGGTCGGCGTGGTGTCTGACGCACTGACTGCGACTCAGGCGCTGGTCGCTGCATTGGCTGAGCAACGACTGGCCGAACGTCAGAGTGACTGGGGTCACAAGCGCGCCGCAGCACTGAAAAAGACGCTGGATGCGTCGTGGGATGAAGCCACTCGCGGGCAGACACTGTTCCTGCAAACCGTGCTCGAGGTATTACCCGAGATCGTGATCGTGGGTGATTCGACCCAGCCGGTCTACACCGGCAACCTGACGCTGGATCTGGACAAACCTCGTCGCTGGTTCAACTCATCTACGGGCTACGGCACCCTTGGTTACGCCTTGCCAGCCGCTATTGGCGCCTGGCTGGGCAGTCAGGACGCTGGCGAGCGCAATCCGGTGGCCTGTCTGATCGGCGACGGTGGCTTGCAGTTCACCCTGCCGGAGCTGGCCAGCGCCGTTGAGGCGCGCACGCCGATCATCGTCCTGTTGTGGAATAACCAGGGTTACGAAGAGATCAAGAAATACATGGTCAACCGTGCCATCGAGCCGGTTGGCGTGGACATCTACACCCCGGATTTCATTGGCGTCGCCAAGGCCCTGGGCTGTGCGGCCGAAGCGGTCGGCGGTGTCGAACAATTGAAAGCGGCTTTGAATGCGGCGAATGACCGCCAAGGCCCCACCGTCATTGAAATCGACCAGCGCAGCTGGATGAATGGATTGAAAGTATCGTGAGTGAGGCAGGTGTGGTGAATCCGGTTCTGGCAGGTCTGTTTATCGATGGGCAGTGGCGCACCGGTGGCGATCAACTGACGGTGATCAATCCGTCTACCGAAGAGCGATTGGCAATCGTCACCGGCGGCGATGCTGGAGCGGTGGATGACGCGGTTCAGGCTGCTCGCGATGCGTTCGGCGCCTGGTCGAAAACCACCGGCGCGGCGCGGGCGATGATCCTGCGCAAGATCGCCTCGGGTGTTGCGGCCGTGCGTGAAAGGCTGATCGAATTGCAGTCGAGCAACAACGGCAAGCCAGGCTTTGAAGCTGCCATCGACGTCGACGATGTGATTGCCACCTTCCATTATTACGCCGAGCTGGCCGAAGCCTCCGATGGTCAGCAGAACCGCGAAATCGAGTTGCCGAGTGATGACTTCACAGCGCGTTTACGTCGCGAACCTTGCGGCGTGGTCGGGCTGATCGTGCCATGGAACTTCCCGATGGTGACCACCGCCTGGAAGCTGGCGCCGGCGCTCGCAGCCGGGTGCTGCGTGGTCCTGAAGCCCTCGGAAGTGACTCCGCTGGCGGAGCTGGAACTGGCACGGATCATCGCGGCCAGCGGCCTTCCGACCGGGGTGTTCAACGTGGTGTGCGGCACCGGTATGGCGGTCGGCGCGCCGATCTCCTCTCATCCGGGCATTGCCAAGGTGTCGTTCACCGGCAGCAACGCGGTCGGCGTGCAGGTTATGCAGCGGGCGGCGGAAACCGTCAAGGGCGTGAGCCTGGAGCTGGGTGGCAAGTCTTCCCTGATTGTGTTGGCCGATGCCGATCTGGATCTGGCGGTGGAGCTTGCGAGTGGGGGCGGCTATTTCAACGCCGGTCAGATGTGTTCGGCCACCAGTCGGGTATTGGTCGCCAAGGAACTGCTTGAGCCTTTTCTCCAGCGCATCGTCGCCAAGGCGCAGTCAATCAAGGTCGCCGGGCCACAGGAAGAGGGCGCCGAGATGGGCCCGTTGGTCAATCAGGCGCAGTACCAACGAGTGATTGCCCATATCGCCGCCGGAAAAGACACCGGCGCGCGTCTATTGTGCGGCGGCAAACGCCCGCCCGATCAGCCTCGCGGATATTTTTTGCAGCCCGCGGTCTTCACGCATGTGCCCCTCGACAGTGCACTGTGGCGTGAAGAGATTTTTGGTCCGGTGCTCTGCGTGCGGGGTTTCAGCTCTGAGGGCGAGGCCATTGCCCTGGCCAACGACAGCCAGTTCGGATTGGTTGCCAGTGTGATCGGTCGAGATACCGCCACGACCGAACGCGTTGCCAACGCGCTACAGGCGGGGCTTGTGTGGATCAATGCACCGCAGGTGATCTTCCCGCAGACGGCATGGGGCGGTTACAAACAAAGCAGTCTGGGCCGCGAGCTGGGGCCGTGGGGCATGCAGGCTTTTCAGGAAATAAAACACGTCGTTCGCGCCGTCTGAGTCGGTCAAAAATGGCTCACGCGTGCCTCGCAACAAGGCATGCGTCGAGCACATGGCTCCAATGAAAAACGTGCGATTGTTGAGGAATCCATGCCACCGCAGGATGGCCTGGCTGACTGCTGAACGCCCCACAAACCGGGGGTTTTAGCCAAGTCAGCTTGCGCGCTGCGGTGCGATTTCCCTCAACCATGCGACAGAAAAACAATGGAGTCCGACGTGGGCAAACATGATCTGAACAGACGGCAATTCATCAAGGCAGTGGGCGTCGCATCAGTGGGTGCGGCGGCCATGTCCATGCCCTTCATCCGGGCAAGCGCCAGTGATGGCAGGTTTCAGGGCAAGACCCTGCGTCTGCTGACCTGGTCCGATGACACGGGCCTTGCAGCCCTGCGTAACATCGCTGCGACCTTCGAGGCCAAGACCGGCGCCAAAGTGATCGCCGACCGTACCGGCAGCACGTCTGAAATGGTCGCCAAACTCAAGGCCGGTGGTGATCGTCCTCAGTACGACATCATCACCCTGGCAGGCGTCGGCGCTGAAGGGCTGGCAGCTGCCGGTCTGCTGGAAAAGCCGGACCTGAACCGCATTTCCAACATCGTCGACGTTCCGGAGAAATACCGCACCGGCGCAGACGGCCATGGCATCGGTTACCTGCTGTGGTGCAATAGCCTGGTTTACAGCACCCGTACTCTCAAGGAGGCGCCGGACAGCTACGCCGCCCTGTGGGACAAGGACATGGCCCCGAACATCTTCCTTCCCCCACCGAACTGGACCGAGGCGATGGACCTGATCATCATCGCCGCGAAGCTGGCGGGCGGTGATGAGCACAATATCGAGCCGGGCTTCAAGAAGCTCGCTGAGCTCAAAGACCGCGTCGTCACCCTGGGTGAAAACCCGAACCAGATTGCCGAGCTGTTCCGCACCGGTTCGTTGGACATGGGCGGCCTGTACGCGCCTGCGTTTTTCCCGAAACAGATTCGCGACCCCAACTACGGTCTGGGCGCGACGTTCGGCATGAAGGAAGGTTTCTACACCGACCTGATGCAGTCTGTGATGCCGAAAAATCGTCCCGGGGACACTGACCTGGCCTACGCCTTCATCGACCACTCCCTGGACCCGGTCGTGCAGGGCAAGATGGCCGAAGACATCTACAACGGCCCGGTCAACGCCAAGGCGGTGATCTCCGCCGAAGCGCGCAAGAGCCCTTACATCCTGACCCCCGAGCAGATCGCCGACAAAGCGATCATGCACGACAACGCCTTCCTGGCGACGGTGCATGACCAGTGGATTCGTCGATATACCGAGATTTTTTCGTCCTGATTGCCTTTTGACCGGGGAGCGTCAGCAGTCTGTTCTGGTGGTTGACCTGGCCTCTCGCGGGCAAGCGCGCTCCTACAGTGATCGCGGTCGCCCGTAGGGGCGCGCTTTCCGGCGAAGGATTGTAACCGGCGACAGATGCATCTCTGACTCACCGCAAAATCCGAGATCACACACACATGCAGAACCCACCTATAACGCGCCAGGAAGACGCGGCCAAACCGCGGCGAAACCGGCCTTTCTCGCTCACGGCTCGCGCGTGGCTGTTCCTCACCCCGTCCATGCTGTTTCTCGCCGTGCTCATCGTCGCCAGCCTTTTGGTGTTGCGCATGAGCGTCGGCACCAAAGGCGCGGAATGGAGCGGTTTCAGCCTCGACAGCTACGCACAGCTGTTCGAGCCCTACTATCTGAAATCCCTACTGCTGACCTTGCGTTTGGCCCTGATCAGCGCAGTCATTGCCGTGATCCTTGCGATCCCGGTTGGCTATACCATGGCGCGTCTGAAATCCCCCTTGGTCAGGCGTATTTTCCTGGCCGCCGTATTGTTGCCACTGCTGGTCAATCTGTTGCTGCAGAGCTATGGCTGGCTGGTGATTCTCGGTCCGGCGGGCATGCTCAATCAGGCGCTCAAGGGCCTAGGCTTGATTACCCGCCCGATCATGATGCTGTACAACCAGAACGGTGTGCTGATGGGCCTGGTGCAGACCGCCTTTCCGCTGGCGGTTCTACCGATTGCCAGTGCCATGCGCGGTATTTCCCGCAGTTATGAAGAAGCGGCGTCGACTCTCGGCGCCAGCCGATTTCAGGTGTTTCGTCAGGTGATATTGCCGATGAGCCTGCCGGGGATCATTACCGGCGCAACGCTGGTCTTCGCCTATAACGCCAGCAGTTTCGTCGTACCGCTGCTGCTGGGCGGCCGTCGCGTGCCGATGCTCGCAGTCATGGTTCACGATCAGATCGCACCCCTGATGAACTGGCCTGCGGCTTCGGCGGCAGGTGTCGTGCTGATCGTCACCACACTGGCGATCATGACCCTTTCCGAATTCGTCACCGGTCGCCGTCGGCGCATGCTGGAGGCTTCGCAATGAGCCGGAAACTGCTGCGTTCCCAACCGCTGCTGCCGGGAGAAACCGGACGCTTCGCGGCGATTCTCTCAGGAGTCATCCTGTTCCTCGCTGTCACCCCGATCCTGACCATGATCGTCATGTCCTTCAGCGGGGCGGCCAACCTCGACTTCCCGCCGAGCAGCTACAGCCTGCAGTGGTACAGGGCGGCCTGGCAGACTTTCGTGTCACCGGATCAAAGCGATGTTCTGAGTCTGGGCAAGGCCATGACCACCAGCCTGATGGTGGCGTGCCTGACGATGATCTTCGCGACGCTTATTGCGGTGCCGGCCTCCTACGCGCTGACTCGCTGCGAGTTCCGCGGCAAGGCATTCGCCATGCAATTGATGTCGTTGCCGTTGGTGTTTCCGATGGTGGTTCTGGGGTTGGCCTTGCTGCTGGTGTTCGACAGCCTGCCGTTTCACCTGGACACCTCGCGACTGGTGATCGCTCATGTGATCCTCGCGCTGCCGTTCGTGATCAAGAACTGCACCGCGTCGATGATGACCATTGGCAGTGAAGTCGAGGAAGCCGCGCAAATGCTTGGCGCTTCACCGACTCGCGCCATTGTCGATGTGGTGGTGCCGTTGATGAAATCGGGGATTCTCGCTGGAATGCTCCTGGCGTTCATCGTCTCGTTCAACGAGTTCACGGTGACTTACTTTCTGTACAACATCGACGTCATGACCGTGCCGATCTGGATGTACAGCCGCACCGTTTCCTCGCTCGATCCCACCGTTTTCTCGTTCGCCGTGCTGATCGTGCTGATCGACTTCGTCCTGATCTGGGCGCTGGAGAAGCTGGTCGGTGAAGGTGGTGTTTCGTTCTGATTTGAGGTTTGAAGAAATGACCGGACTTATTCTGGAAAACGTCGAAAAGTTCTACGGCTCGGCCTGCGCCGTCACTGACGTCAATCTGCACCTGCCGCAAGGCAAGCTCGTCTGTTTTCTCGGGCCGTCAGGCTGCGGCAAGACCACGCTGCTGCGCATGATTGCGGGCCTTGAAACCATCACCAGCGGCGAGATTCGTCTGGATGGCGAAGACGTCAGCAACACGCCGGCACACGAGCGAAATTTCGGCATGGTGTTTCAGTCGCTGGCACTGTTCCCGCACATGACGGTTGGCGAAAACATCGCCTATCCGCTCAAACTGCGTGGTGTCGACAAGGCTGCCCAGAAGGCTCGCGTCACCGAGTTGTTGGCGATGATTCAACTGCAACAGATGGTCGACCGCCCGGTGGCGAAGCTTTCCGGTGGTCAACGCCAGCGCGTCGCGATTGCCCGCGCAATCGCCTCGCACCCCAAGCTGTTGTTGCTCGACGAGCCACTGTCCGCGCTCGACGCCAAACTGCGAGAGTCGATGCAGGTGGAAATACGTCAACTGCAAAAGCAGCTCAACATCACCACCATTCTGGTGACCCACGATCAGCGCGAGGCCATGACCATGGCGGATATCGTGGTCGTGCTGGGCGAACACAGGGTGCAGCAGGTTGGCACGCCCATCGAGATCTACCGCAACCCGGCCAATGCCTTCGTCGCGGACTTCATCGGCTCAGGCAATATTTTTCCGGCAACGGCACTGGGGGGAGGGCGTGTGCAATTGCCAGCGGGCGACTCGTTGGATGTACCGATCAGCGACACCATCAAGGCCGGTGCCGAAATCAGGATGCTGGTACGCCCCGAAGACTTGCAGCTGTCGCGTTCGCCAGCGGCAGAGGGCAATCGCCTCGATGGTACGGTCACGTTCATTCGCGACATCGGCGCGACCATTGAAACCACGGTGGATTGTGGTGGTGTGTCGCTGACCGCGTTGAGTACGCCGAATCAGAGCCTGGGTCTGAGCATTGGCCATCCTGTCTCAGTCATGATTCCGGCCGAGGCGTGTCGGGTGCTGAGCGCCTGATGCGCGCTGGTCCGCACAAGATCACAGCGTCTTGCGCAGGCGCGCCAGATCCCGCAAGGGTGGCGCGCCGAACAGACGGCTGTACTCGCGGCTGAACTGCGAAGGGCTTTCATAGCCGACCCGATACCCGGCCGCCGAGGCCTCGATGCCGTCCGCCAGCATCAAGCGGCGGGCCTCCTGAAGGCGCAACTGTTTCTGGTATTGCAACGGACTCATCGCGGTCACGGCCTTGAAGCGATGGTGCAGCGTCGAGACGCTGAGGTTCACTTCCCGCGCCAGTTCCTCGATGCGCAGCGGTTGTTGGAAATTGTGGTTCAGCCACTTGATCGCTTGAGTGACGCGATGGGTCTGGCAGTTGGAAATGGCAATTTCATACAGCCGATAGCCTTCACTCCCGCGCAGCAGGCGGTAAAGGATTTCACGGGTGATCAGCGGCGCCAGCATCGGAATGTCTTTCGGGCTGTCCAGCAGCCGAATCAGGCGAATCACTGCATCCAGAAGTTGCGAATCGATACGCTCGACGTACATTCCTCGGCCGCTGGGGCGAGTCGGGACGCTCATCGGACCAGCTTCGGCGATCAATGCGTTGATCTCGGCAGGATCGATGTCCAGGCGCATGGCAAGGTGCGGATCGTCGGGGGTTGCGTAGATGACCTTGCCGCTGATCGGCAGCGCCACCGACAGCACCAGATAGTTGAGCGGGTCATAGGTGAACAGTTCGCCGCCCAACGTCACATCTTTCCGGCCTTGGGCCATGATGCACAAGGCGGGCTGCACCAGCCCTGGCACCGATTGCAGGGGGTGGTCGTGGCGGACCATGAACAAGGGTTTGATCAGCGTCTGGAAACTGCCATCGGCAGGGGCGTGACGACGGATCAGCTCCGCCAGTTCGGCACGCTGTTGTTCCATCTGCGCGCTCAGCTCGGGCATGGGCCGGGTGTCTGGCAATGCACTGGTGGCGGCGGGCTCAATGGCGGTAGGCAGCATGGGTGGGTCCTCTGACGGAGCGTCGATGTAGCACAGCTTATTTTTGTGCAATCGCAAGCGTTAGGCGAATCCTGCAGGATGATTGCCTGATTCTGCAGAGGGTTCACGTCTGAAGCGACAAAACGCCGTGTTCGATAGGCCCGATTGCTCGAAAGTCCCACCTCATGTGCTTCGAAGCAGCGCACTCATGACTGAGGTATAAACTGGATCCGCGCAGAATCAGGCAATAACCGGGCAGTAATCGGCTAACGGTGCTTGCGTTCCGGCCCCTAATCTTCATTTCCAGCCGCACGTCCCATTTCCGATCGCGGTTGATTCAAGGCCGACCAAAGGAGCAGGACCATGCACAGCACTTCAGTCGTGAGCCATCAGGTAACGATTCGCGCCAGAGTCGGGTACAGCGAGCAAGTGGGCGCGCGCTTGAGCACGTTGATCGCTTCATCTTCCAGCGCCGCAGGTTGTCTGCATTTCGTTCTGCAACGATCCATGTCCGAGGATGATGTCTGGGCAATCAGCGGAATGTGGGCTGACAAGTCGGCGATGAACGACTGGTTGGCTGCGCCGGAGCTTGAGATATTTTCCGAGCTGGTCACTGAGCTGCTTGTCCGGAGTCTGGATTTCCAGACCTTTGCCATTGTGGCCCCAGCCCAGGCTGAACAGGCTTACGGATTTGCGTCCGCGAGAAAGGCGGGATGAATATGCGTAGCAGAAGCTGCCAGTAACCAAAATTGACCCCATCCGTTTAAAATCCTCGCCTTTCTCCTCTCAAGGCAGGACCTTCCTCCCATGGCACGCAAAGAATTCCAGCATTACGAAGCCGTTTCCGCCGCTGTTCCAGGCGAGGGTGGCTATAGCGCCGCGATTGCCGTCAAGGGCCTGGGGGCGGGCGGTGCGCCCGCTTTCCATCGCGTATTGCACGATCAGTCATTCAAGACCGCTCTGGCTGCCGATCAGGCCGCTGTCCAAGAATTGGAGCGGCTGATCGACGTGACTTCCGAGGGCGAACTGATGTTCGCGCAGGACTGATCAGGCTTTCGGGCGGTACATTTTGAACAACGCTTCAGGGCCCAGCTGGAAATAGTCGGCCGGGCCGCCGCCGCGCAGGATCGGCTCGCCGGCTGCGGTGTCATAAACCCCGTCCTTGAGTAGCCGCCTGGCGATATGGATCGCTACCACTTCCCCCATGATCAACCAACTCGGCACGACCTCTTTGTCGGCGCGCTGCAGCTGGATGATCTGCGTCACTTTGCACTCGAACGCTACCGGCGTTTCCTTCACCCTCGGCACCGAGACGATACGCGAGGGTTCAGCGGTGAGATTTGCCAGCTCGAACTCATTGACGTCCGCCGCGACAGGTGCGCAGCTCATGTTCATTTGCTCGGCGAGCGGCCGTGTCGCCAGGTTCCAGACGAACTCGCCGGTCTGCTCGATGTTATTCAGGCTGTCCTTACGGCCGATGCTGCAGAAACCAATGATCGGCGGCACATAGTTGAAGGCGTTGAAGAAGCTGTACGGGGCCAGATTGAGTTTGCCTTGCGCATCCTGCGACGAGATCCAGCCAATGGGGCGCGGGCCAACAATGGCGTTGAAGGGGTCGTGGGGCAGCCCGTGGCCTTTGGAGGGTTCATAAAAATGGATATCGTCTGACATGGCGCGTTTCCTGGAAGAGATGTAAGCGACAGGTCTGCATCAGCGAAGCCTGTCTGCACAGAATGAAGGTCGTCATAGTGCAAGGCCTTGCGGATGGATTCCAGACCTCGCCGTTCGGCAGGCAAAAAAAAGCCTGGCATAAGCCAGGCTACAAAGGGAGTTCGAGAGGTGAAACATGTGAAGCGGTATTAGCTGACGCGGTTGTTACCAACGCGGTCAGCGCCGTCAGCAGCCAGGCGGTTCGCACCGACGTGGTCGGAACCGTCGGCAGCCTGACGGTTGTTACCTACGCGGTCAGCGCCATCGGCGGCCAGACGGTTTGCACCGACGTGGTCGGAACCGTCGGCAGCCTGGCGGTTGTTACCAACGCGGTCAGCGCCGTCGGCGGCCAGGCGGTTTGCACCGACGTGATCGGAACCGTCGGAAGCCTGGCGATAAGTACCGGTGTGCGAAGCATTCGTATGAGAAGAACCACCTTCAGCGACGACACTGCCGTTCAATACAGCGTGGTTATCGGAAACCGGCAGAGCGAACGCGCTCGATGCCAGGATGGAAAGACTAAGGCCAAACAGAATGTTCGAAGTTTTCATGATGATTGCTCCATCAAAGTTCAATAATTTTTCAACTTGGGTATGGAGCTAATGTTACGCGCGTACGCATTAAGTAGAAGTTAACAAGATTGCTATCCACCATCGTTGAAAATGATAGTTGCCCGTAGCGCCCGGTTTTAAAGCGCTCCAGCGGATTTTGTTCTGAAACGGGGCATTTTCTGTCTAATCTGACAGATTAGGCGCTTGACTTATATGGTTTTGTGTGATTTTGAAATTTTCCCGCACTGGCTTGCAAGATTGTGGCGAATGCGAGGCAATGATGGTCAGGATCGGGGATATCAGGGACATTAGTTCCTGACAAAAGACAGAAACCCTTCAGATACGGGGCTTGTAACGATTTGTTGCGCCGAAAAGAATCAAGCCCGGCAAAGGCCGGGCTGGGAAGGGAACCATAAAGCGATCAGCTCAGGCGGTTAGCACCGACATGATCAGCACCGTCTGCAGCCAGACGATTTGCACCAACATGGTCAGCGCCGTCAGCGGCAACACGATTGGCACCTACGTGATCGGAGCCGTCAGCGGCAAGGCGGTTTGCACCTACGTGGTCGGAGCCGTCAGCAGCAACGCGGTTTGCACCAACGTGATCGGAACCATCAGAAGCAAGGCGGTTGGCACCTACGTGGTCGGAACCGTCAGCGGCGACACGGTTGGCACCAACGTGATCGGAGCCATCAGAAGCAAGGCGGTTGGCGCCTACGTGGTCGGAACCGTCAGCGGCGACACGGCCGATGTTGGTGTGGGAGGAACCGTTTTCTGCAACTACCGGTGCGTTGATATGGTTGCGTGCGTCAACAGCTGGAAGTGCGAAAGCGCTAGTTGCCAAGATTGAGAAAGCGAGGCCGAAGATCAGTTTGTTAGTTTTCATGGTAGTTGCTCCAGATCGATTCAATGAGTGGGTAACTCGGTATGGAGTTAACTTTACTCGGCTCTGGATTATTAAGAAGTCAATCGCATTAGTAGCGATCATCGCTGAAATTGATATTACGAAAAGCCACCGATGATTCAGCCACTTAGCTGCCATAACAGCGAAAAAAGGGCAGCCCGTTCCCGTGGCTGCCCCTTGGTTGTTCACCCAGCTCCCCGCAGCCCGGCTTGCCGGCGGTAGCGATTTTGATGGCGCCGCCGCCGGCAATTCGGACTGCTGCAGGTCAGAAACCGGTCAGTCGCTCTCGATCCGTGAGTGCTTGCGGGTGTCCTTCATGAACACATAAACCAGCAGCGAACAGGCGATACAGGCGGTCACGTACCAGTAGTAGCCTGTCTCCATTCCGATGCTCTTGAACCAAAGGGCGATGTACTCGGCAGTGCCGCCGAAGATCGATACGGTCAATGCGTAAGGCAGGCCGACACCGAGCGCGCGGATTTCAGTCGGGAACAGCTCGGCTTTCACCACCGCGTTGATCGAGGTGTAACCGCTGACGATGATAAGCGCGGCCATGATCAGGAAGAACGCGCCCCACCACGTCTGAATGGTGTGCAGGGTGGTGAGGATCGGCACCGTGCACAGGGTGCCAAGCACGCCGAACGCGATCAGGATCGGACGACGCCCCA
>Ga0160447_100557_pt1 | contig 17204 bp, 14 predicted proteins | sample HID1973K_E1MG_FD_108222 | JGI IMG/M metagenome (GOLD analysis project Ga0160447, IMG submission 108222) | Enriched mosquito-associated microbial communities from UW Madison campus, WI, USA - HID1973K_E1 MG | ecosystem: Host-associated > Arthropoda: Insects > Digestive system > Unclassified ...
CATCTACGCCGGCTGGATGCCGTGGGAATACGCCGGCACTCAAGGCATCGTCGACAAGTGGGCGAAGAAGTACAACATCAACATCAAGGTCACCCAGCTCAACGACTACGTCGAATCGATCAACCAATACACTGCCGGCCAGTTCGACGGCTGCACCATGACCAACATGGACGCCCTGACCATTCCGGCAGCCGGCGGCGTGGAAAGCACCGCCCTGGTGGTCAGCGACTTCTCCAACGGTAACGACGGCATCGTCATCAAGGGCGACGGCAAGAAAGTCGCTGATCTGAAAGGCATGGACGTCAATCTGGTCGAACTGTCGGTTTCCCACTACCTGCTGGCCCGCGCCCTGGATTCCGTTGATCTGACCGAGAAAGACCTGAAGGTCGTCAACACCTCCGACGCTGATATCGCTGCTGCTTTCAACACCAGCGAAGTCAAGGCCGTCACTACCTGGAACCCGATGCTTTCGGAGATCAAGGCCAAACCCGGCGTCACTGAAGTCTTCGACTCGAGCAAGATCCCCGGCGAAATCATGGACATGATGGTGGTCAATACCCAGACCCTCAAGGACAACCCTGCGCTGGGCAAAGCGCTGACTGGCGCCTGGTTCGAAGTGGTCGCACTGATGAACGCCAAGTCAGCTGAATCGACCAAGGCACTGGAACACATGGCCAAGGCGTCGGGCACCGATCTGGCCGGATTCCAGTCGCAACTGGACACCACCAAGCTGTTCGCCACGCCCAAGGAAGCGCTGGAATTCGCCAACAGCAAACAACTGCCGACCACCATGCGCAAGGTCGCCGACTTTTCCTTCGAACATGGTCTGCTCGGCGAAGGCGCCAAGGACTCCAGCGCGGTCGGCATGACGTTCGCCAACAGCGTGACCGAAGGCGACAAGGGCAACCTGAAGCTGCACTTCGACCCGAGCTACGTGCAAATGGCCGCTGACGGCAAGTTGTAAAACCCGCTTCGCCTCAAAGGTCACTGCCATGCGCCTGATAAACCGCCGCCCGGATCGCGCCAGCCGATTGATTCTGGTGATCCTGCCGTTCGCCCTGTTGCTGTTCGCCTACTTCACAGGCTCGGCAACGCGGCTGACGGAAAACCCCAACGACAAGCTGCTGCCCAGTGCCGTACAGATGACCGACGCGATCAAACGTGTGGCGATCGTTCCCGATCAACGCACCGGCGAGTACCTGCTGTGGCAGGACACCGCGTCGAGTCTGCAACGTCTGGCCATCGGGCTTGCGATCAGTGCCGTGGTCGGGCTGTGCCTGGGTATCGCTTCGGGCGTGCTGCCGCTGTTCGGCGCGCCGTTGTCGCCGCTGCTGACGGTGCTGTCGATGGTGCCGCCGCTGGCGATTCTGCCGATCCTGTTCATCGTCTTCGGGCTGGGTGAGTTGTCGAAGGTGATGCTGATCGTGATCGGCATCACCCCGGTGCTCGCCCGTGATCTGGAGCAACGCGCCCGAGAGATTCCGGTGGAACTGCTGATCAAGGCGCAGACGTTGGGTGCTTCGACCTGGACCTTGATTCTGCGCGTGGTGCTGCCGCAATTGCTGCCGCGTCTGCTGATCTCGCTGCGGCTGGTATTGGGGTCGGCGTGGCTGTTCCTGATCGCGGCCGAAGCCATCGCGTCGACCGATGGCCTGGGTTACCGGATCTTTCTGGTGCGACGCTATCTGGCGATGGACATGATTCTGCCCTACGTGGTCTGGATCACCCTCCTCGCCTGGCTGATGGACTGGGGCCTCAAAGCCCTGACCCGCAAGGCATTCCCTTGGTACGAGGGGGCCCGCCCATGAGCTTCATCACCGTCAATAACGTGTGGCAACAGTACGACGAGCAAGTGGTGCTCGAAGGCTTGAACCTGAGCATCACCGAGGGCGAGTTCTGCACGCTGGTCGGTGCGTCGGGTTGCGGCAAATCGACCTTCCTGCGCCTGCTGCTGGGTCAGGAGGTTGCGAGCAAAGGCTCGATCCTGCTGGACGGCCAGCCGCTGGCGAAGGAACCGGACGCCAGCCGTGGCGTGGTGTTTCAACGCTACTCGGTGTTCCCGCATCTGTCGGTGCTGGACAACGTCGCGCTGGGTCTTGAACTGCCACGCTCAGCCTTGTTGGGCCGGCTGTTCGGCCAGGCCAAGCGCGACGCTCGAGAGCAAGCCTCGGCGCTGTTGCACAAAGTCGGCCTCGGCCATGCGCTGGACAAATACCCGACGCAGCTCTCCGGCGGCATGCAGCAACGTTTGGCGATTGCGCAGGCGCTGATCATGAAGCCTCGCGTATTGCTGCTGGACGAGCCGTTCGGCGCGCTCGATCCGGGCATCCGCAAGGACATGCACGCCCTGCTGCTGGAGCTTTGGCGCGAGACGAAACTGACGGTGTTCATGGTCACTCATGACCTGTCCGAAGGCTTCAATCTCGGCACGCGGCTGCTGGTATTCGACAAGGTGCGCATCGATCCGCACGCCCCCGGTGCCTATGGCGCCCGCATCACTTACGACATTCCCCTGAACAGCGATCGCCGCGCCGCCCGGGCGGCCATTGAATCGCTGCAAACGGCTTGAAGGATTTTAGACATGACTGATTTAACTGCTGTGTTTCCGGTATTCGCCGAAGAACTGCTGCCCGGTGGCGGCCACTTGTCATTCGTACTCAAGCGCGGCGAGCTGCTGCGTCTGACCGACCTCAACGGCAACGCCAACGTCAGCCTGACGATGTTCAACGCCCATGAGAAAACCGAGCGCCTGAACCTGCCTGACAGCCTCAAGTGCCAACACACCGCCAAGCTCACCAGCGGCCATTGCCTGTATTCGGACATGGGCCGCGTACTGGCCGCTATCACGGCCGATACCTGCGGCTGGAGCGACAGCATCGGCGGCGTGTTGTGCGCCGAAGAAGTCAGCGAGAAATACGGCGCGGGTCGCTATCAGGAACTGCGCAACGGTTTCTTCCGCAACGGCACCGACAACCTGCTGGTGGAGATGGGCAAATGGGGCTTGGGCCTTTCCGATCTGCTGATGACGCTGAACCTGTTCAGCCGGGTCAACGTCGATGACAACGGCGCATTGGCCTTCGTCGCCAACAACGCCAAGGCCGGTGACTACATCGAGCTTTACGCGCCGATGGATACGCTGGTGGTGCTCACGGCCCTGCAACACCCGATGGACCCCAACCCCGACTATGCACCGCAGCCGGTCAAGCTGAGCTGGATGAAGGCCGACGCCAGCGTCGCCGAACACTGCCGCACCTCTCGCGAGGAAAACGTGCGCGGCTTCATCAACACCGATCGCCTGTTCGCTTAAGGAGGCCTGACATGAGCATTGCACACTCTCACACCCACACCAGCGCGCCCGTTTCCATCACTCACATCCCGGCTGGCGAGCCTTCGCTGACCGAACTCAAAGCCGGGCAAACCCTGCGACTGCTAGACCTTGAAGGCAATCAGGCGGTCGACACGCTCTTCTACAGCCTCGCCAACCCCCGCGAGCGCTACGACGTGCAGCGCACGCTGCGTCGGCAAAACAACGTCTACCTGAGCAAAGGCAGCGTGCTGTATTCCAACCTTGGCAAGCCCATGCTGACCATCGTCGAAGACACCTGCGGACGCCACGACACCCTCGGCGGCGCCTGCGCGCAAGAGAGCAATACCGTGCGTTACGCCCTGGAAAAACGCCACATGCACAGCTGCCGCGACAACTATCTGCGCGCCTGTGTGCACGACGGTCGTCTGGGCAAACGAGACATCAGCCCGAACATCAACTTCTTCATGAACGTGCCGGTGACCGCTGAAGGCGGCCTGACCTTCGAAGACGGCATTTCCGGGGCGGGCAAGTACGTCGAACTGCGCGCGGAAATGGACGTGATCGTGCTGATTTCCAACTGCCCGCAACTGAACAACCCGTGCAACGGCTACAACCCGACGCCGGCTGAGTTGCTGGTCTGGGACTGATCGTCCGCGATCACCGATTCGACGTTTTGGCGCGAGGGACGGCCTTCGTGCAACCAGTACTACAGCGGGACGGCCCGCTACCCAGTTTGAGATCGACGCAGGTCAGTCTCCGGGGTCAAAACCATGTTCGACACTCTGCTGATCGCCAACCGCGGCGCCATCGCCTGCCGCATTCTGCGTACCCTCCGTGCCTTGAACGTCGAGGGCGTCGCGGTTTACTCCGAAGCCGACGCCGCCAGTCTGCACATTCTTGAAGCCGATCAGGCGCACAGCCTCGGGGAAGGGGGCGCGGCCGGAACCTATCTGGCAGTGGACAAGATCCTGGCCATCGCCCAATCGACCGGCGCCAAGGCGATACACCCCGGTTACGGATTTCTCTCAGAGAACGCAGCATTCGCCCAGTCCTGCGAAGACGCAGGCATCGCCTTCGTCGGCCCGACGCCTGAGCAACTGCGCGTTTTCGGCCTCAAGCACACCGCGCGCGCCCTCGCCAAACAGCACGGCGTACCGATGCTCGAAGGCACCGAGCTGCTGGACAGCGTTGAAACGGCAATGAGCGCGGCTCAAGCCATCGGCTACCCGGTGATGCTGAAAAGCACCGCAGGTGGCGGTGGCATCGGCATGCGCGTATGCCGTAGCGCCAGCGAATTGAGCGAGTCGTTCGAGGCGGTCAAACGTCTCGGCCAGAACAACTTCAGCGACGCTGGCGTGTTCATCGAGAAGTACATCCAGCGCGCACGTCACCTGGAAGTTCAGGTGTTCGGCGACGGTTTCGGCGAGGTGATTGCCCTTGGCGTGCGCGACTGCTCAGTGCAGCGCCGCAACCAGAAAGTCCTTGAAGAAACCCCCGCGCCGAACCTGCCGGAAGGGATGGCCGAGGAGCTGTGCGCCGCGGCGATCAAGCTGGCGAAAGCAGTCAGTTATCGGAGCGCGGGCACCGTGGAATTCGTGTTCGACAGCGACGATCAGCGCTTCTATTTCCTTGAAGTGAACACCCGCTTGCAGGTCGAGCATGGTGTGACCGAGCAGGTCTGGGGCGTGGATCTGGTGAGCTGGATGATCCAGCTGGCAGCGGGTGACTTGCCGCCACTGGCGGAACTTCAAGCCAGCCTCAAACCGAGCGGCCACGCCATTCAAGCGCGCTTGTACGCCGAAGATCCGGGCCGGGATTTCCAGCCGAGCCCCGGCCTGTTGACCTCGGTTCAGTTTCCCCCCGCCGATGGCAAACACCTGCGTATCGATACCTGGGTTGAGGCCGGTTGCGAGATTCCGCCGTTCTTCGATCCGATGATCGCCAAGGTCATCAGTTGGGCGCCTGATCGCGATGCGGCCAGCGCAGGGTTGACTCAAGCGCTGGGCGACACGCGCCTCTATGGCGTCGAGACAAACCGCGATTATCTGCGTCAGATCATCATCGATGCCCCTTTTGCCAGCGGTCAGCCCTGGACCCGCTGCCTGGAGGGTCTGGTGTATCGCGCCGACACCTTCGAAGTGCTGAGCGGGGGTACGCAAACCAGCGTTCAGGACTATCCGGGGCGTATTGGGTACTGGGCCGTTGGCGTTCCCCCTTCGGGTCCGATGGACAGCCGTTCGTTGCGCTTGGGCAATCGGTTGCTCGGCAATCCGCAAGGCTGCGCTGCGCTGGAAATCACCATGAGCGGCCCAATGCTGCGCTTCAACACCGACGCGGTGATTGCGATGACTGGCGCGGTGATTCCAGTGACACTGGATGGCCAAGCGCAGCCGATGAACCAGTCGTTGCGGGTCAAGGCAGGTTCGACATTGGCGCTTGGCACTATCGCAGGGGCTGGCGCTCGCAGTTATCTGTGCCTGCGCGGCGGGCTGGATGTGCCGGATTACCTGGGCAGCAAAAGCACCTTCACCCTCGGGCAATTTGGCGGACACGGCGGTCGAGCGCTACGCGCCGGGGACGTGCTGCACCTCTGGCCGCTGACTGATTTTAGCGACGGTCAACAGCTGCCTGCCGAACAGGTCGCCGCGTTGTCAGCGGTGCGTGATATCCGGGTGATCTATGGCCCGCATGGCGCGCCGGAATATTTCACAGAGAACTACATCGACACGTTCTTTGCCACGGAATGGGAAGTCCATTTCAACTCCAGCCGCACCGGCGTGCGCCTGATCGGGCCGAAGCCTGAATGGGTGCGTGCTGACGGTGGCGAGGCAGGGCTGCATCCCTCGAACATTCATGACAACCCGTATGCCATCGGTGCAGTGGATTTCACGGGCGACATGCCGGTGATCCTCGGGCCGGACGGACCGAGCCTGGGTGGATTCGTGTGCCCGGTGACGATCATCGAGGCCGATCTTTGGCAGCTGGGGCAGCTCAAGGCTGGGGATAAAGTGCGCTTTCATCCGGTCAGTGTCGAGACAGCCCGCACGCTTTTCTGTAGGAGTAAGCTTGCTTGCGATAGCGAGAGTACAGACGACAGAGATGGGGTGAACGTCCCGGACGCATCGCGAGCAAGCTCACTCCTACAGGGAGGGGGTACATCCGAAATATCTTCATTTGGAGAAACGTCGCAATCGCGGGCAAGCGCGCTCCTAAAGGAAGCGGGTACATCCGAAATATCCTTGCAGGATGAAATGGCAAGCGCGCTCCTGCAGTCGCCGATTGTGCTGGACATCGGGGAAAGCGACACCCGCCTCGTCGCTCGTCTCTCCGGCGATACCCATTTGCTGTTGGAAATCGGCGCACCTGAACTGGATCTGGTCCTGCGCTTCCGCGGCCATGCCCTGATGCAGGCGCTGGAAAACAAAAGCCTGCAAGGCGTGATCGACCTGACGCCGGGCATCCGTTCGCTGCAAGTGCACTATCAACCTGAGCAACTACCGCTCGCTGACCTGTTGAACATCGTCGCTGGTGAATGGGACGACGTCTGCGCCAGCAAGAACCTCGAAGTGCCGTCACGCATCGTTCACTTACCATTGTCCTGGGACGATCCGGCCTGTCAGCTGGCAATCGAAAAGTACATGACCACGGTGCGCAAGGACGCCCCCTGGTGCCCGAGCAATCTGGAGTTCATCCGGCGCATCAACGACCTGCCGAATCTGGACGAAGTCCAGCGCACGGTGTTCGACGCCAGCTATCTGGTGATGGGCCTTGGCGACGTCTACCTCGGCGCGCCGGTGGCCACGCCACTGGATCCACGTCATCGTCTGGTGACCACCAAATACAACCCGGCCCGAACCTGGACCGCCGAGAACTCGGTCGGCATCGGCGGCGCCTACATGTGCGTCTATGGCATGGAAGGCCCCGGGGGTTATCAGTTCGTCGGTCGCACGCTGCAGATGTGGAATCGCTACCGCGCCGTCGAAGCCTTCGGTGGCAAACCGTGGCTGCTGCGCTTCTTCGACCAGATCCGTTTCTATCCAGTCAGCGCCGATGAACTGCTGAAGATTCGTCGCGACTTCCCCTTGGGTCGCTACCCGCTGCAAATCGAAGACAGCACACTCAATCTGGCTGACTATCAGGCGTTTCTCGCCAAAGAGGCCAAGAGCATCGCGGCCTTCCGCAGCCAGCAGCAAGGCGCATTCAACGCCGAGCGCGAACGCTGGATCGCCAACGGTCAGGCAACCTTCGAGAGCGACGAAGCGGTTGCCGAACCCACCGAAGAAGCCACGTTGCACGCAGGCCAGACCAGTGTCGACAGCCATATCGCCGGCAATCTCTGGCAAGTGCAGGTCAGCGTCGGCCAGCATGTCGAGGCCGGTGACACGCTGGTGATTCTGGAGTCGATGAAAATGGAAATCCCTCTGCTTGCGCCGGTGGCTGGGGTGGTCGGCGAAGTGCGCGTACAGCCCGGCTCTGCGGTGCGCGCCGGGCAACGCGTGGTCGTGCTGGAGCCGTGCGACTGACCAGGGCAAACACGTTTGTTGACGCTATAGATAGCTAGCACCTTGTAACCCCCTGACAACGCCATAGTGAATCCTCATTCACTTGGCGTTGTTCCCATGCCCCACAGCCATCACACCTCCCCGGCCGTGACAGCGTGCAAGCCCGGCCACGCCCGTTTACCGAATTGAACGAGGCACACCGCTTGCTGGCCCGCACCTCACTCGCGGGTCACATCAAGAACTACAGACTGAGCAACCACACTACAAACGGCCATGGCGCAAAAGGGTGGCCGCAAGCTAGCATGTGAAACTCAATGGATTACTTATTCAATCGGACTGGTCATGCCCCTTCGCTTCACGCTCCACTCACGACGCTCCCTGCTGTTGACGTTGGTGATCCTACTGGGGAGCGGTTTTCTCGCGACATCCTTGCTCAGCTACTTTGCCTCTCGAGACGCGATCCGCGACAGCATCGTCAACACCGAACTGCCGCTGACGTCAGACACGGTGTACTCCGAGATTCAGAAGGACCTGGTGCGACCCGTGTTGCTGTCCTCGATGATGGCGCGCGATACGTTCGTGCGCGACTGGGTGGTAGCGGGTGAGAAAGACGAGCAGCAGATGACCCGTTACCTCAAGGAGGTGATGGATCACTATGGCGCCTTCACCGCGTTTTTCGTTTCCAATCACAGCCTGACCTATTACCAGGCCAAAGGCGTGCTGAAGAAGATCAGCCCCGATGAACCCAGAGATACCTGGTATTACCGGGTTCGCGACATGGCCGCCCCGTACGAAATCAACGTCGACCCGGACATGGCCAACAAGGACAACCTGACCTTCTTCATCAACTACAAGGTCTTCGACTACAACGACAACTTCATCGGCGCCACGGGCGTGGGACTGACCGTAGATGCCGTGATCAAGCTGATTGACCGTTACCAGCAGCGCTACCAACGCAGCGTGTATTTCGTCGACACCTTCGGCCGGCTGGTGCTGACCGGCGCCGAGGGTGGCCCCAATGGCGCGAAGATCGGCCAGGTGCTGCGCGAACTGCCCGATCTCAAGGCATTGCAGGAACAGATGCCCAAACCGCAGAGCGGCAGTTATCAATATGAATCACTGGACGAGGCGCACTTTCTCAACGTGCGCTACATCCCGGAGCTGAACTGGTACCTGTTCGTCGACAAACGCGAAGACGGCGCTCTCAACGAGATTCGTGAGTCGCTGTACGTGAACCTGTCGATCTGTCTGGCGGTGCTGGTATGGGTGCTGTATCTGCTCAACCGGGTCATACGCCGATTCCAGTTGCGCATCGAAACCCAGGCCATGCTCGACAGCCTGACCGGCTTGCCCAACCGCCGTGGCTTCGATCAAATGGCCATGGACGCCATCGAGAACGCTCGACGTGAACACAAGGCGCTCTCGGCGATGCTGCTGGACCTCGATCATTTCAAGCGTCTGAACGATACCCATGGCCACCTGGCCGGCGATGAAGTGCTCACTGGCTTCGCCGATGACGTCAGGCGCTGCCTGCGTGACAGCGACATCATTTGCCGATGGGGTGGCGAGGAGTTCATCATCCTGCTCAAGGACACCAACAGCAGTGGTGCCCGACGCGTCGCCGAGAAGATTCGCCTGCTGGCCGAGCAACACACCTACGTGTTCACAGGCTCCGCCCTGCAAGTCACTGTCAGCCTTGGGCTGACCGAACTGCATCCCGACGACACCCTGCAAAGCCTGATTGCCCGGGCTGACCAGGCGCTCTACAGCGCCAAGCAGAACGGCCGCAATCGGGTGTGTACGGAAATGGCAGAACCGGCATGAACCCTACGCCAACTGGCTCCGATATCTGTCCTGTCTGTGGTCAAAGCAACCGCTGTTCGCTGGCCGATCCGCGCACTGTCGGTCAGGCGTGCTGGTGTTTTACAGAAACCATCGATCCTGCTGTTCTGGCGGCATTGCCTGAAAAGCTGAAAGACAAAGCGTGCCTGTGTCCGCGGTGTGCGGGGTTGGTTGAATCGCAGTCACTCACCAATTGATTGAGTACAAGCAGCACGGCTTGCAGGCGGTGACTCCCTGCAATTGCCACCGCCGGCAAGCCGTGCTGCTACAGAGACCGCAGATCCTCCGTCAGAACCGCCAATGGCTTAACATCCACCTACCTCAAATATCCGCACGAAATCACCATGCGCCTCGACCGCTTCCTCAGCAACCTCCCCCGTTTCAGTCGAAAGGACGTGCGCCTCGCCCTGCTTGCTGGCCGGGTCAGGGTCAATGACCAGACGATCAGAGACCCGTTGCATGAAGTCCGCGAGTTCAGTCGGATCCTGCTTGACGATGAAGTGCTCCAGATCGGCAAACCCGCCCGCTACTTCATGCTGCACAAACCGCAGGGCTGCGTCAGCGCAACGGTCGACCCGGAGCACCCAACCGTTCTCGACCTGATCCACGAGCCCGACAAGCACGATCTGCACATCGCCGGTCGCCTGGACTTCAACACCTCGGGCCTGATGCTGATCACCAACGACGGCCAGTGGTCACGTCGCCTGACCCAACCAGCGACCAAACTGCCGAAGATCTACTTCGTCGAAACCGAGCAGGAAATTGGCGAGCACTACATCAATAAGTTCGCCGAAGGCTTCTACTTCACGTTCGAGAACCTGACCACCCAGCCTGCGCACCTGACCCTTCTCGACAGCCACCACGCACGGCTCAGCATCGTCGAAGGCCGCTATCACCAGGTCAAACGCATGTTCGGTTTCTACGACAACAAAGTGACGCGCCTGCACCGGGAAAGTATGGGACCGCTGGCCCTGGACCCCGCGCTAGAGCCCGGTGAGTATCGGGCTCTGACGGCTGAAGAGATTCAGCAGATCTGACGTCTTTCGACCGCCCGGCAGATCATGTAGGACAATTCGCGAACGGCACTTGCGGCTTCCTCCATCCCCTGCTTGAATCCAATCATCGGTCCACATGTGACCGGAGAGTCACGAACGCATTCTAAGAAACCCTTTGTCGTCACGAGCGCCCTCAGACGCCACGTTCGACAAACAGCCCGCCAATAACAATACCTGTCGGACAGACCGTCCCGGACCGACATGGGCCCCTTTTCAAGGCACTGCCTACCTGTCACGAAACTCGTGCAACGACGTTGCGCGCACACCTGTTTTAACGTCAGGAGACATGGATATGAGGCCAGAAATCGCTGTGCTTGATATACAGGGCCAGTTTCGGGTTTACACGGAGTTCTATCGCGCAGATGCCGCAGAAAAGACCATCATCATGGTCAACGGCTCACTGGCCACTACAGCATCTTTCGCACAGACCGTCCGCAACCTGCACCCGCAATTCAACGTGGTGCTCTACGACCAGCCTTACGCGGGCAAATCAAAGCCTCACAACATCCACGAAAAGCCGCTGACCAAAGAAACGGAAGGGCGGATCCTGCTGGAACTGATCGACCACTTCAACGCCGAACACATCATGTCGTTCTCTTGGGGCGGCGCTGCGGCACTGGTTGCATTGGCCCATCGGCCGAAGCGGATAGAGAAGGCCGTCATCAGCTCGTTCTCGCCAGTGATCAACGAACATATGCGCGACTACCTCGAGCGCGGCCAGCAACATTTGGGCGCCTTCGACCGTTTCGAAGTCGGCACACTGATCAACAGCACCATCGGCAAACACCTGCCATCGCTGTTCAAGCGTTTCAACTACAAGCACGTGAGCTCCCTGGACCTGCACGAATACGCGCAGATGCACCACCACATCAACCACGTCCTGGACGCCAGCACCCACAATCAGATCAAGGCCGCCAAACGCATCAACGTGCCGGTCATGTTCATGAACGGGGAATGGGACGAATACACCGCCGCACCCGATGCCAGGCTGTTCGCCAATCACATCCGTGATTGCCACTTCACCACGATCCAGAACGCCGGACATTTTCTGGACATGGAACACAAGGCCGCTTGCGTGGAGTCACAGAGCGCCCTGATGAGCTTCCTCACCCCGGCACCGGAACCGAGCCGCAACCGCTACCGACAGGTACAGACGCACCATGCATTTGCAATCTGACCGTGAAGGTCTCAAGGAACGGATTCATTCGCCAGCGCCCGTCCCGCAGCCGTCGACGAATGAATCCCGAACCTTCCCTCTTTTATACCCGTAATCCCCACTGATTTCCCCGCGCAGCATTTAACGCTTCAAATCACCGGCCACTTCTGGTACAAAGTCGCCGCTGAAAGCGTCAAAAGCGGGTGTCGTATAATGGCATTACTCCAGCTTCCCAAGCTGATAACGAGGGTTCGATTCCCTTCACCCGCTCCACGTTTCAAAGGTTTCATCCTCGAAAAATCTCCTTCTAGCTTTGTCTGAAGCTGACTGTCCCCTCGCCTCCTCAACCTTCTCGCCAGCAGATTCGGTGAGGGCATCCGCAGACGAACAACCTCGTCATATCCTGCTAGATTAATGACGAGTCAATTTGTTTAAACATCTGTATCCCACACAATGCCAATGAGTGCACGCGGGGCGCGCCCAGAGCGCCGTTAGAAAACGTGGGCCAGTGCTATTCCCGTTTTGAGTACGATACGCAGCAAGGCTTACGTCATCCATGCTGATAGAATTGAACAGGCTTCGAACCCTCCTGCACCGAGACACTCCATGAATCAAGAACTGACCGAAGAAGAAATGCGTCGTGCGCTTTTCGGTAACGCGCAGATTGCTGCTCCGATTGTCGCCCCCGTAGCGAAGGAAACCGTTCCCGATGTGGTGATCGTTCCACCCGCGAAACCAGCGAAGAAAAAGGCAGCGAAAGCGTTTACTCCTCGGCTAAAAGTCACCCTTCGCGTAGGAAATATCTTCGAGGGAGAAACCCAGGAGATCACTCATGAAGCTGACACGCTGAGCACGCTCCTCGCTGAGCAGGAAGCGGTGAAAGCTGCTCGCAAAAAATTCAAGTATGTCGAGGTCGTCTCGGTCAAGTCTATGTAGCGGCGATACGGTGGGTAAGTCGCAAGTGAACCCGTAAACGAAGTGTGTCTTCCTCAGGCAAATTTCCACAGAAAGCCCCGATTGAATCGGGGCTTTCACTGCCGTTGACGGGTTATTTCTTCGCTGGGGATTTCGCCTTGGACGGCTCTTTTTTCAGCGTCGCCGGCTTCGCGGCTTTGGCCGAATCCTGGGGCTGCGCAGCCATCGCCGTTCGCTCTTGATAGGCAGGCAGCGACGCAGCAAACGCCATGGCCTCCTCCCTCGAATCAAACGAACCGAGTCGGTCGTGATGGGTGCAGACCCGCCATGGGCCATTGTTGACGTTGATGACGTCGTAACCATTGAAATGCGTCTTGCTGAGCATCGCAGTTTGCATGCTGACCTCCCTCTCATTCAGAGAGTGTTATGGGTTATCTGCAAAAGACCTTACACCGGGTCGTCGACCTGCAAACGACCGTTAGACAGACGGCGATCAGGGCTTAAGCGGTATTTCTTCGTCTTTTTCTGACAGGCTTTTACCGTCGTCCGGATGTTTCCAGGTCTGCGGCGGCGGTGTATCACGCTCTTGCTCGTCGGTGTTTTCAACGCGTTCGAACGCTTCGGGAGTCTGCTCCGCGCGGTCGTGACGCGTCGTCTCCATGGGGCTTGGATGAGGGCCGGGGCTTTGCGCCGCTGGCGTATTCACTGGTCTGGTTGTCATGGTTACCTCTCAGCGAACCGGGTTTGCGGTTCAAGGGTTAGAAACATGCCCGGCGCAGGGGTTCGAAATATTTTCCGGAAGGTCATCCGAACCTCAAGCGTTGACAACGCTGGCCTGGCTTCCTATAAGTCCACTCCGTTCTGGCCTGTCGGTCAGCACCTGCTCACCTGAAAGCGAAGCGAGACGATGGAATTCACGGATTTTGATGCCGAACTTGCCGACTGGAACCCGTTGCAGACCGCCCTCCCGTGCACAGGCTTGCTGTTGGGCAATGGCGCCAGCCTTGCGGTGTGGAAGAACTTTGCCTATGACTCGCTGTTCGAGCTGGCGCAGACGACCCGCAACAAGCCGCTGAGCCCGACAGAACTGGCGCTGTTCAAATCCATGGAGACCGAGAACTTCGAACCCGTGCTCAGTGGTTTGAAGGTCGCAATGCGGGTGAATGCGGCGCTGACCATCAGTTCGTCTTCGCCGCGCAACCGTTACTTCGCCATCAAGGAAGCGTTGATTCACGGTATTCGCTCGGCGCACATTCCGTGGCGATTGATGCAAGCCTCGACCATCGCACACATTAGCCAGGCGCTGAGCCAGTACGAAACGGTCTACTCCACCAACTATGACTTGCTCGCTTATTGGGCAGTGATGCACGGCGCGCAGCCATTCGACGATCTTTTCGATGAGGACGCGATATTCAACCTGCACCGAACCGATAGCCACGCCACCCGCATCCTGTATCTGCACGGCGGCATGCATCTGGTGAAGAACTTCGACGGCACGGCGCGCAAGCTGTTGTCATCAGAAAGCACACTGCTGGGCAGTTTCGCGGTAAACGCACTGGAAGATGTGCCGTTGTTCGTGTGTGAAGGCCGCAGCACCGACAAGATGAAGATCATTCGCGGCTCGGATTATCTGTCGTTCTGCCACGCGCAGTTGGCAGAGCATCAAGGCGCACTGTGCATCTTCGGCCATCAACTCGGCAAACAGGACCGGCATATCCTCGATGCCGTCCTTCAGGCCAGACCGAAAACCGTCGCGATCTCGATCCTGCCGCGCAACGAAGCCTTCATTCAGCACCAGAAGCGGCACTACCACGCGTTGTTCGACGGGCAGAATATCGAGTTGAAGTTTTACAACGCCAAGACGCATCCGTTGGGTAATCCGGAATTGGCTGTGCCTGTCGCGCGATTGAAGGAAGCGGTGGAGCTCAGGAAGGGCTGACCCTTCACCAAACGACAGTGGGGAGTAAGCCTTGACGCCGATGATCACGGCGTCAAGGTCACGCCGGCAACGTCGAGAAACGGCTTTACGGATCCCGCGCAAAATCCTCAACGACCTCACCCCATCCCCTGAAAGGCAAGTGTACGGTCGATTCTGTCGGTAGCTGTTAAGGGGCTTTGTGAAAGATCTGTGGCTGAATGGACACCTGTCTGTCCCCCCAAATAAGAACAAGGCAAGATTCAGCATGTCCTCTCGCGAAAACACCGGAATGCTCCTCGGACTGATCGGGGTGGTGATCTTCAGCCTGACCCTGCCCATGACCCGCATCGTCGTTCAGGAGATCCACCCGCTGCTCAACGGTCTTGGCCGAGCGCTGTTTGCGGCAATTCCAGCGGCGGCATTACTGCTGTGGCGCCGAGAGAAGTGGCCGACTCGCGCACAGTTCAAGGCCCTGATGGTGGTCTCGCTTGGCGTGATCATCGGCTTTCCGGTGCTCTCTGCCTGGGCGATGAAAACCCTGCCCGCCTCCCATGGTGCCTTGGTCAACGGCTTGCAGCCGCTGCTTGTCGCGATCTACGCCGCATGGCTGTCCCATGAACGCCCCTCGAAAGCTTTCTGGCTGTGCGCGGCAATGGGCAGCGTTCTGGTGCTGGGGTATGCGCTGATCAGCGGCGCAGGCAATCTTCAAGCAGGGGATTTGCTGATGGTCGGCGCGGTCGCGATTGGTGGCCTGGGTTATGCCGAGGGAGGCAGGCTGGCCAAACAGATGGGCGGGTGGCAGGTGATCTGCTGGGCGTTGGTGATCTCGATCCCGGTGCTGATCATCCCGGTGGGCTATCTTGCCGCGCAACACGAAGGACCGATTTCTGCAGGCGCATGGTGGGCATTCGGTTATGTGTCGCTGTTCTCACAGTTCATTGGCTTTTTCGCCTGGTACGCGGGGCTGGCCATGGGTGGTATCGCCCGCGTGAGTCAGATCCAGCTGGTGCAGTTGTTTTTCACCATGGCGTTTTCGGCGCTGTTCTTCGGTGAACATATCGATCCGATTACCTGGATCTTCGCCGCAGGCGTGGTCGTCACATTGGCCATCGGGCGCAAGACGGCTGTGATCGCGCCCAAACCGGTAGTCGCGACCCGGGTCTAACCGAGCAGACCGTCCGCCTGGAGCAGCGTCTCCAGGCATTGTTCATTGATGTTGTAGAACGTCTTCAGGTCCTGAATCTTCGCCAGCAGCTCGGTCGGGGCCGTTGGCGATGCGCGTTTTACCGCCAGGATCATCTTGTTCTTGTTGGTGTGTTCCAGCGAAATGAACTCGAAAACTTTGGTTTCGTAACCGCAGGCTTCCAGCAGCAAGGCGCGCAAGGCGTCAGTGACCATCTCCGCCTGCTGCCCCATGTGCAGACCATATTGCAGCATCGGCTTGAGCAACGTCGGGCTCTGGATCTGCAGGCGGATCTGCTTGTGGCAGCACGGCGAGCACATGATGATCGACGCGCCGGAGCGAATACCGGTGTGAATCGCATAATCGGTGGCGATGTCGCAGGCATGCAGCGCGATCATCACGTCCAGCTCACTAGGCGCCACGGAGCGCACGTCGCCGCATTTGAACACCAGCCCCGGATGCTCGAGCCGTGCCGCCGCGTTGTTGCACAAGGTCACCATGTCTTCACGAAGCTCCACGCCGGTCACATTACCTTCGGCCTGCAAGGTGTTACGCAGGTAATCGTGAATCGCGAACGTCAGGTAGCCCTTGCCCGACCCGAAGTCGGCGACTGTCACCGGTTGGTCGAGCTTGATCGGCGAAGTCGTCAACGCGTGGGAGAACACCTCGATGAACTTGTTGATCTGCTTCCATTTGCGCGACATGGCCGGGATCAGCTCATGTTGCTTGTTGGTCACGCCCAGATCGGTCAGAAACGGCCGGTTCAGCTCCAGATAGCGCTTCTTCTCGCGATCATGCTCGGCAGAAGGCGCTTCGCGCTGCTGCTGGGATTTGTTGCGGAACAGCGTGCTCTTGCCCTTTTTGCTGAACTCCAGCTGCACCTCATCGGTGAGCGACAGCAAATGTGCGTTCTTGAAGGACTCGGGCAACAGCTCGGCGATCAGCGTCTGCGCTTCGGCTAGAGGATGATTCTTGGTGATGTCGCGGGTCTTGTAGCGATAGACAAAGGACAGGCAAGGCTGATCCTTGATCGTCGTGGGCTTGATGATGATTCGCTGCAGATCCGCTTCGCTACCCACATATTTGGCCAGCACCAGTTTGATCAGCGAGTTCTGCGTCAGGCATGTGTCGAGCAGGCTCAGGAACTGGGCGCGGTGATCCTGCGCTGGCGTCGCGGTGGTGGCAGTAACGGACATCGGGTGCAGCCTCGGGAAGCGAAAAATGCGAGGCCGGTATTTTAGGCGGGTTAAGTGGCCGAGGTGGATTTAATTGTTAACCACCACAAAGCCGTGGATCGGATTTCGCTAATCCAGCACCACCAGCCGA
>Ga0160447_100560_pt1 | contig 17169 bp, 15 predicted proteins | sample HID1973K_E1MG_FD_108222 | JGI IMG/M metagenome (GOLD analysis project Ga0160447, IMG submission 108222) | Enriched mosquito-associated microbial communities from UW Madison campus, WI, USA - HID1973K_E1 MG | ecosystem: Host-associated > Arthropoda: Insects > Digestive system > Unclassified ...
GAGCCGACCGCGCTGCGGCTCGTGCGGGCCAGCGAGTCGACGTTCGCGGACGCGATGGCGTACGACGACGGACGTCGGGGCGCCCCGAGCCTGCCGCCGGTGAGCAAGCCGCCCGTCACCAATCCGCCCGTGAACACCAAGCCGTGGACCGACCACCCGTCCTCGGGCGAGCTGCGGTCCGTCCCGTCGCCGCCGCCGATGCCGCGACCCGCGCCGCCCAGCCCGCTCACGCCGCGGACCTCCGACACGCGTCCCAACCGGACCGTCGAGCCGCCGCAGCAGCCCGCGACCGGCCTCGTGTCCTCGCCGGTCGCTCAGCCGTCGCCCGCCCAGCCGACGCCCGCCCAGCCGTCGCCCGCCCAGCCGACGCAGGCCCGGCCGACGACGGGCGTGGGACCGGGGGCGTTCCCGGCGGCCTCGCCGGTGGCGCAGCCGAACCAGCCGTACGCCCCCGAGCGCCGCTCGCACCCGCGCGGCGGCGCTCAGCCGCCCGCCGCGCTGCCCGTGGTCCCCGGCCCGATCGTGCCGCGCCCCGACACCTCCCCGGAGGCGCGTCAGCCGGAGCCCGATCCCGTGACGCCGACCGAGCACGACCTGGTGCCGGCCGTCCCGACCACGCCCGCGCAGCGCGCGAGCCTGCCGCCCATCGCGGAGGCCGGCCTCGTCGACGTCCCGAACCCTCGCCTGGCCACGCTCGCCAAGCAGCGACGGGCCATGACGACGCTCGTCTGGCACCGGGAGCGACGCAACCAGCGCGTGCTCGCGATGCTGCGCCGCGACGGCCTGATCCAGCTCGAGGCGGGCCGCGTGTTCGCCGACCCGGGGCACGCCGCGGCCGCCGCGATCGGCACCGACGGTGAGATCGACGGCTGGCGCGCGTGGCGCCTGGGCGACGGTGGGCCGACACTGGGAGAGGCGACCGGGTTCAACCCGAGCTGACGGTCGCCTCCCCGACACCACCCTGGAGGTCTGTCCGTGCCCGTCGCAGTCCCTGCCCTGTCCGTCCCGTCCGCCGGTGCCGCGTTCGAGCGCACCACCATCGAACGCCGCGACGTGGGCGAGCACGACGTCCGCATCGAGATCGCGTACTCCGGAATCTGCCACTCCGACATCCACCAGGCGCGCGCCGAGTGGGGCGCCGGCCTGTTCCCGATGGTCCCCGGTCACGAGATCGCGGGCGTCGTGAGCGAGATCGGCTCCGACGTCACGAAGTACGCGGTCGGCGACCGCGTGGGTGTCGGCTGCTTCGTCGACTCCTGCCGCGAGTGCGAGAACTGCCTCGACGGCGAGGAGCAGTTCTGCCTGCGCGGCATGGTCGCCACGTACAACGGCAAGTTCTACGACGGCGAGCGCACGTACGGCGGCTACAGCACGCAGATCGTGGTCGACGAGAGCTATGTGCTGCGCATCCCCGAGGGCCTGGAGCTCGACGTCGCCGCCCCGCTGCTGTGCGCCGGCATCACCACCTACTCGCCGCTGCGCCACCACGGCGTCGGGCCCGGCTCGCGCGTCGCGGTGGTCGGCATGGGTGGCCTCGGCCACATGGCCGTGCAGATCGCGCACGCCATGGGCGCCGAGGTCACGGTCCTGTCGCAGTCGCTGTCCAAGCAGGAGGACGGGCTGCGCCTGGGCGCGGACCACTACTTCGCGACGAGCGACAAGGCGACGTTCCGCGACCTGCGCCGCTCGTTCGACCTCATCCTGACGACGGTCTCGGCCGACCTCGACCTCGACGCCTACCTGGGGACGCTGCGGCTGGACGGCGCGATGGTCTTCGTGGGTCTGCCCGAGAACCCGCAGAGCTTCCGCGTGTTCTCCCTGACGGGTGCGCGGCGCTCGCTGGCCGGCTCCAACATCGGCGGCATCGCCGAGACCCAGGAGATGCTCGACTTCTGCGCGGAGCACGGCATCGGCGCGGTGATCGAGACCATCAAGGCCGACGAGGTGGGCGACGCCTACGAGCGCGTCGTGCACTCCGACGTGCGCTACCGGTTCGTCATCGACGCCGCGACGATCGCCTGAGGATGGCTGCTCCCCGCACCAGCGCGGGGCTGCTCCTGTTCCGGCGCCGCGACCGGCTCGAGGTCCTCGTCGGGCACATGGGCGGTCCGTTCTGGGCGCGCAAGGACGCGGGCGCGTGGACTGTCCCCAAGGGTGAGCCGGAGCCCGACGAGGATCCGCACGCCGCTGCCCTGCGCGAGTTCGCCGAGGAGATCGGGGTGCCCGCACCACCGTCGGGCGTGCCGGACCTCGACCTGGGCGAGGTGCGCCAGAAGTCCGGCAAGGTGGTGCGCTGCTGGGCGCGCGAGGGCGACCTGGACGTCACGACGATCACCAGCAACCTGGCGGTCATCGAGTGGCCGCCGCGCTCGGGTCGGACGATGGAGGTCCCGGAGCTGGACCGCGCCGCCTGGCTGCCCCTCGACGAGGCGGCAACGCTCCTGGTCAGCGGCCAACCCACCTTCCTGACCCGCCTGGAGCACATGCTCGCCGCACCGTGACGCCGGCCGGGCGCCGCGCGCACCCGCGCCCAGAGACGGCTTCGCCGGTAGTCGGGTTCCCCGCGAGGTAGTCGGTTGCACCCGACTACCTCGCAGGAGATCGACTACCGGCGAAGGGAGACCGACGACGCGGTCGTCAGGACTCGGGACCGGACGGCTCGGTGTCCGTCGGGTCGGCGGTGGTCGTCGGGGCGCCGGTCGGCGTCCCGGTCGTCGGCGCAGCGCCGGCGAGGATCAGGTACAGGTCGCGGCGCGCGGCCTCCAGGACCGCCAGCGCCGCGGTGGTCTGCTCCTCGGTACCCGTGCGGGCGACCTGGCCGGCCGCCGCGCCGAGCGCCTCCATCGCGCCGCGCAGCGCGCGGCCCGGGTGCTGGGGACGGGTGGCGGCGTCGTCGAACGGGGTGCCGAGCTGCTCGGCGTTCTCGGTGACGTACGTGGTGCCGGCCTCGGTGAGCGAGGCCAGCTTGCGGCCGCCCTCCGCGGTGATGAGCACCAGACCCTCGTCCTCGAGCATCGCGAGCGCGGGGTAGATGGCGCCCGGCGACGGCCGCCACCGGCCGCCCGACCGCTCCGCGATCTCCTGGATGAGCTGGTAGCCGTGCATGGGCTGCTCCGAGAGCAGCAGCAGGACGGCGGCGCGGATGTCGCCGCGACCGGCTCGCCGGCCGGGCCCGCGGCCGGGGCCGCGGTGGCGGCGGCCGTCACCGCGCTCGTCGAAGGGCGCGCCCTCGAACGACGGGCCACGGAAGGACGGGCCGTCGAACGCGGCGCCCTCGAACGAGTGGCCGAACGGCCGGCCGCCGGGGACGCCCTCGCCGCGGGGGCCGAACGGGCCGCGCGGGCCGAGGTCCTCGGGGCGCCGCATCCGGCGCTCCCACGTGCGGTCGCTGACCGGGTCGGAGGCCTGCGGGCGGCGGTCGTCGCGGCGACGTGAGCCGGGGCCGAAGGGACGGAATCCGGAGTAGGTGATGTGGTCGTGCTTCATGGGGGTTCTCCTCGATGTGGGTTCGTGGGCCGCGGCGAAGGTGCCGGCGACCGGTCCGGGAGGTGCGGGCCCGAGGGGGCAGGACTCGACCGGACACGTTAACGATATATCGAAGATACGACGAAGACAACCCCCGTGATCCTTCATTGGTCGCCGAGCGCGCCGAAGCGGCCCGGGTTCCTCAGGAACCAGCCGCACTTGTGACAGGAGTTGCCTGGTGGGGCGGGAGATCGACCCACACGTGCGCTCGGGTCACAGCTGCGGCTGGTTGCTGATCGGTTTCGGCTGCGCGGCGGTCAGCCCCAGCCGTAGGCCGCCGTCCAGCGGTCCACCTCGGCGTAGAAGCGGTCCCGGGCCGGCTGCGCGGACAGCGCCAGGTCGTGCACACCGCCGTCGATGCGCACCACGGTGACCTGCGGCCCCAGCTGGACCGCTCGGCGCGCGATCTGGTCGACCTCCAGCACGACGTCGGACCGCCGCATGTCGTCGTGCCAGCGTGGGCTGATGAGCGAGCGCGCGGAGGCCAGGACCAGCACGGGGACGGAGATCGCCAGCCCGCGGGCCACCTGTGCGTGCCCGGTCATGATCGCCCGCAACCACCCCGCGCGGACGGGGAACGACGGCGTCGGCCGCCACTGCTCGTCGAACGTCCACTCCCCGCCGGACGACACCGCGAGCGTGCGCGAGTAGTACCCGGGGTCGACGTTGGGCAGCGGCGCCTTGGGCTGGAACCGCGCGAGCTGCCCGACGGCCGGCCCGGACAGGTGCCGGATCACGGACGATCCCTGCAGCTCGAGCCACGGGCTGTTGAGGATCAGGCCGTCGATCGTGCCGGGGTAGTGGTGTGCCCACAGCGCCGCGACCAGGCCGCCGGTCGAGTGCCCCATCACCATCACGCGCCCGTGCAGCCCGATCTCCGCGCGCACCACGGACAGCGCGGCCGCGAGGTCCTCGCGGTACGCGGACAGGTCGTCGACGTACCCGGGGGTCTGGTGGGGACGCAGGCTGCGGCCGTACTTGCGCAGGTCCAGCGCGTAGAAGGCGACGCCGCGCGCATGCCAGAACTCGGCGAGCCCGGTCTGGAAGAAGTAGTCGGACCAGCCGTGCAGGTACAGGACGGCGCGGGCGGGGCGCAGCGGTTCGGGCGTCGGCGGGGCGTAGCGCACCACGGAGGCGACGACCGGCCCCTCGTCGTCGGGCGCGAGGGTGAGCGTGGTGACCTCGTACCCGTCACCCAGCACGTCCGGGACCCAGTCGAGCACCACGCCTCCTAGGGGACGACGACGATCTTGCCGAACTGCTCGCCGCCGGCCAGCCGGCTCAGCGCGGAGCGGGCGTCGGCGAGGGGGAAGGTGGAGTCGACGAGCGGCCGCACGCCCGTGCGGGCCAGGAACGCGAGCAGGTGGCGCAGGTCGTCGCGCGAGCCCATGGTCGTGCCGCGCACGGTCAGCTCGGAGAAGAAGATGCGCGTGAGCTCGGCGGGCGGCGCGTCGCCGCTGGTCGCGCCCGCGACGACGACGGTCCCGCCCGGCCGCAGCGAGCGGATCGAGTGCGCCCACGTCGCCTGCCCGACGCTCTCCAGCACCAGGTCGACGCGCCCGACGCGCGCGCCGGGCTCGACGGCCTGTGCGGCGCCCAGGCCCAAGGCCCGCTCCCGACGATCGGCCGAGCGGCTGGTCACCACCATCTCGAGCCCGGCGGCCGCGCCGAGCGTGATCGCGGCCGTCGCCAGCCCGCCGCCCGCGCCCTGCACCAGCACGCGCTGCCCGGGTGTCGCGGCGCCGGTCGTGAACAGCATCCGGTACGCGGTCAGCCATGCGGTCGGCAGGCACGCGGCCTCCTCGAACGACAGCTCCGCGGGCTTGTCGACGAGGTTCCACGTGGGCACCGCGACCTGCTCCGCGAGCGTCCCGTCGTAGCGCTCCGACAGCAGCGAGCGCGGCTCGTCGGGCCCGACGCCGTGCCCCGACGCACCCCCGATGACACCGTGCACCACGACCTCGCGCCCGTCCGCGGTGACGCCCGCCGCGTCGGTGCCCAGGATCATCGGCAGCTGCTCGGCCCGCAGGCCCACGCCGCGCAGCGACCACAGGTCGTGGTGGTTCAGCGCGGCGGCGCGGACGTCGACGACCGACCAGCTGTCGCGCGCCTCCGGTGCCGGCCGCTCGCCGACCTCCAGGCCGGAGACGGCATCGTCGGCGAACCGGGCGGCGTAGGCGGCGATCACGGGTCCAACGTAACCGGGCGGACGCGGGTCTGGTGGTGTGCGGCGCGGCGCGCCAGGGTGGTGGCATGACGCATGGTGGCGGCGGAGCGGTCGACGACGGGTCGGGTGGCGCAGGGTCGGGTGGCGGCGGGTCGGGCGCGGGCGGACAGGTCGTGGCCGGCTCGGCGGTGATCGGGGCGGTCGTCGCGACCATGGACGGGCTGCGCGACGGCTGGCCGCCGACCGACGGGCTTCGGGTGTTCCTCGACGTCTACCGCACGGTCACGGCGCTCGTCGCGGTGCGTGTCACCGACGCGACGTTCCACGACCCCGCGTTCACCGAGGACCTCGACGTCCGCTTCGCCGACCTGTTCCTGGCGGTCCCACGCGACATCGACGCGCAGCGCCCGGTGAACAAGGCGTGGGCGCCGCTGGTCGAGCGCCGCGCCCTGGCCGGCATCCTCCCGGTGCAGTTCGCACTCGCGGGCATGAACGCGCACATCAACCACGACCTGGCGCTCGCGGTGGTCGCGACGTGCGAGGCGCGCGGGGTGAGTCCCGACGACGGGAGCGTCCACGCCGACTTCGAGCGCGTGAACGGCGTCCTGGCCGAGGTGGTGCGGCCCATCCGGCAGTCGTTCCTCGACCAGCACGTGGTGGCCGCGGGCCGACCGCTGTCACCGGTCGCGGACCTGGTGTCGAACTTCTCGATCGACAAGGCACGCGACGCCGCGTGGGCGTCCGCGCTGCTGCTCTGGGCGGTGCGCCGCAGCCCCGTGGCGAGGGTCGCGCGCGATGCGCTCGCGCGGACGGTCGGGCTGGTCGGGCGGCAGCTGCTGGTCAGCGTCCCAGCGGCCTGAGCGACAGGGCCGGCCTGAACTACAGAACCGGCAGCATCCGGCCCAGGTCGGGCACGCCCTCGGACGTGTACCGCGCGTGCAGGGCGTCGGCCAGCTCGTCGACGTCGTACGGGGTCCGGCCCGCGGCCAGCCGCACCCAGCGACGCTCGTCGGCGACCTCCAGGTCCCAGCCGCCCCGCGCGACCACGATCGCCAGCAGCGTGTCGGCGACGAGGCGCAGAGCGCCGGGATCGAGCGGGTCCGGACCCGACCCGGCGCCGGGCGCCCGCCGCACGGACCGGGCCAGGTCGTCGGCGTGGACGACGAGCTCGATCACGCGCGACGCCGTCATCGTGGACAGCAGCACGGGCCCGCGCCGTGCCTCGACCACCAGGTCGTGCGGACCGAGCTCCTCGAGCTGCGCGAACGCGGCCGCCGCGCGGGCGTCGACCCAGCGCAGCGGGTCGCCGGAGATCTCCGTGGCGAGCTGGCGGGTGGTCTCGGCGATGTCCGTGGCGCGCGCGACGTAGGTGCCGAGGTACTCGGCCAGGCTGAGCGGGACCGTGCCGGCGGGGCTCGGGGTGCAGAACGCGAGCGCGTCCATGGCGCGCCCGAGGTGCGCGACGAGCTCGGCGACGGTCCAGCCGTCGAGCACGGAGGGCGCGGCCGCCACGTCGTCGTCGACCACCTCACCCACCCATGTGCGCAGCCGGGACCACTGGGCGTGCAGGGCGGTCGATGCCTCCGTGAGGGTGACGCTCATGGCGCCATCCTGCCGGGAACGGGCCCGCGGCGGGGGGTGATCCTGCGACGCGGCGCGTCAGCGGGTGCGGACGTGCTCGCTCAGGAACTCCTGCACGTACCGGCCCACCTGGTCCTCCTCGATGAGGAAGCCGTCGTGACCGTAGTCGGAGTGCACGGTCCGCACGGGCCCCGCACCGGGGACGCCGTCAGCGATCCGCTCGGACTGCGCGGGCGGGAACAGGCGGTCGGAGTCGACGGCGATGACGAGCCCACGCGCCGTGATGGACGCGAGCGCGGCCGCCACCCCGCCGCGGTCGCGGCCCAGGTCGTGCGTGATCATCGACCGCGTCAGGGCGACGTAGGTGTTGGCGTCGAACCGGCGCGTGAGCTTGTCGCCGTGGTGGTCCAGGTAGGACTGCACCGCGAAACGGCCCCCTTCGAGCGGGTCCTCGCCGCCCTGCGGGATGCGGCCGAACCGCTCGTCGAGCTCGAACGCGCTGCGGTAGGTCTGGTGCGCGATCTGCCGGGCCAGCCCCAGGCCGACGTGCGGGCCCTCGCCGTCGGCGGCGTCGTAGTAGTCGCCGCCGCGGAAGCGCGGGTCCGCGGCGATGGCCGCGAGCTGGGTGTGGAAGGACGCGATCTGGTCGCCCGACGTCTGCGCGGCGGTCGCGATCGCCGCGAAGGCCTCGACCCGCTGCGGCTCGGACGCGGCCCACTCGAGCACGCGCAGCCCGCCCATGGAGGCGCCGATGACCAGCGCCCACGTATCGATGCCGAGCAGGTCGGCGAGCCGGACCTCGGCGGCCACCTGGTCGCGGGTGGTGACCAGCGGGAAGCGGCTGCCCCAGGGGCGGCCGTCGGGCGCGGGCGACGCGGGTCCCGTCGACCCCTGGCAGCCGCCGAGCACGTTCGGGGCGACGACGAACCACTCGTCGGTGTCGATGGGGGCGCCGGGCCCGACCATCGTCGACCACCAGCCGGCGGTCGGGTGCCCGTCCTCGACGTCGCCGGTCACGTGCGAGTCACCGGTCAGCGCGTGCAGGACGAGGACCGCGTTGGTGCCGTCCTCGTTGAGCGTGCCCCACGTCTCGTACGCGAGCCGCACGGCCGGCAGCCGGCCGCCGGACTCGAGCGCGAACGGTCCGAGGTCCGCGAAGTGCCGCCGGCCCGCGGGGTCGCCGGAGCGCCACGCGGAGGACGCGGGCACGGGCGCGCGCGCCGGCACCGGCACCCGGCTGGCGCGCGTGGTGGCGCGGGCGCGGGAGGGCGCGAACAGCTGCTCGTCGGACATGGTTCACCAATCTACGTGCGTCGGGCGACGACAGTCCGCGCCGCCCATCCTCCGGACCCGCCACAACCTCCCCGAGCGTCCGAGCAAGTGGCTGCTACAGCAACCACTTGCTCGGACGCTGGGTGTGCTGCGGGGGTCAGGCGGACTTGGCGGCGCGGAAGCCCGCGTCCAGGTCGGCCAGGATGTCGTCGATGTGCTCGATGCCCACCGAGAGGCGGACCAGGCCGGGCGTGATGCCGGACTGCGCCTGCTCGTCGGGCGTGAGCTGGCTGTGCGTCGTCGACGCCGGGTGGATCACCAGCGAGCGCACGTCGCCGATGTTCGCGACGTTCGAGTGCAGCTCGAGCGCCGAGACGAAGGCCTGACCGGCCGCCGACCCGCCGTCGACCTCGAACGCGATGATCGCGCCGGCGCCGCGCGGCGCGTACTTGAGCTGGGCGGCGTGCCACGGCGACGACTCGAGGCCGGCGAAGTGCACGAAGTTCACGTCGTCGCGCGCCTCCAGCCACTGGGCGACCTTCTGCGCGTTCTCGACGTGCCGCTCCACGCGCAGCGACAGCGTCTCGATGCCCTGCGCGATGAGGAACGCGTTGAACGGGCTGATCGCCGAGCCGAGGTCGCGCAGCAGCTGCACGCGCGCCTTGAGGATGAAGGCGAGGTTGACGCCGAAGATGCCGCCCACGCCCAGGTCACGCGCATACACCAGACCGTTGTACGACGGGTCCGGGGTGTTGTAGTTGGGGAACCGGTCGGGGTGCTGGGCGAAGTCGAAGGAGCCGCCGTCGACGATGACGCCGCCGATCGCCGAGCCGTGCCCGCCCAGGTACTTGGTCGCCGAGTGGACGACGATGTCCGCGCCCCACTTCAGCGGGTTGATGAGGTAGGGCGTGGCGACCGTGTTGTCGACGACGAGCGGGACGCCCACCTCGTGCGCGACCGCCGCGACAGCCTCGATGTCGAGGATGTCGGCCTTCGGGTTGGGGATGGTCTCGCCGAAGAACAGCTTGGTGTTGGGGCGGACCGCGTCGCGCCACGCCTGCGGGTCGTGCGGGTCGGTGACGAACGTGGTCTCGATGCCCAGCTTCGGCAGCGTGTAGTGCAGCAGGTTGTAGGTGCCGCCGTAGAGGGACGGGCTCGCGACGACGTGGTCGCCCGCCTCGGCGATGTTGAGGATGGCGAACGTCTCGGCGGCCTGGCCCGACGACAGCAGCAGCGCACCGACGCCGCCCTCGAGGCTCGCGATCCGGTTCTCCACCACCTCCTGCGTCGGGTTGGTGATGCGCGTGTAGATGGGGCCGAGCTCCTGCAGCGCGAACCGCTTGGCCGCGGTCTCGGCGTCGGGGAAGACGAACGACGTCGTCTGGTAGATCGGCAGGGCGCGGGCGCCCGTCGCCGGGTCCGGCTCCTGGCCGGCGTGGATCTGGCGGGTCTCGAAGTTCCAGCTCTCGTTGCTCATGGCTTGCTCCTCGCGTGGGGTGGGGTCGCGGGGGAGCTGTGCGCGCACGGCTGCTCGTCCCGCGGAGGGATGAGTGGGGCGCACGGTTCGAGCCTGGGCTCGTGGCGGGGACGTCGTCGTCAGACCGTCGGCATCGACGTCGACGACCTGCCCGCGGGCACAGCCGAACGTGCGCGGGTCAGCGGCACATTCGGCAGGTCATGTCGCGACCATAGGACGTCCATCCCTGATGGTGGAACCGACGTCTCACGATATGGACGCAATTCGTCTCGTTCCTGCTCGCCGCGCCACGCCTGCGGAGCCGCGCGACGCGCTGTGCCGGGGTCGTCGGCCGATCGTCACCCGGCGTTCGTCCAGTCGTCGCCCCGGCGATGCCTGCCGACCGGAGGGGCAGGGTGCACTGGTTCTCCTGGGCTGCGGGGATCGGCGGCCGTGACGGAGGGGTCCGCGTTGTGCCGGCGACGTTCCAGCTGTACCAGTTCTCCGACGACGACCTCGTCTGGTGGCGGCTGGTCAGCCCCAACGGGCGCGGGGTCGCGCGCATGCCGCACGGTGTCGACACGTTCGACGAGGCGCGCCAGGCCGTCGACACCATCGTCGCGCGTGTCGGCGACCTGACCACCGTGCTGCGCCTCACCGACGCCTACCGCTGGCAGTGGCAGGTGCAGCTCGACGGCGTCCCCGTGGCGCAGGGCATCGGCGACCAGGACCGACGTGTGCGTTGCGAGTACGCGTGCCGCACGTTCTCGACCCTGGCCCTGACGGCCGCGATCGACCCGGCGCTCGTCACGTTCCGGCGCGTCGGCGCCCCGAGCCGCCCCCGCTGACGCCCGCGCCGTCGGGCCGGCCGCGCCGAGCTCGACTCTCGACGCGCCCCTGGGCTCGATACCGCGGCGAGGCTCGAGCTCGACGTCGCGCCGCACTGGGTCCGGGCGCGATGTGGCGAACGGGTGATTCGTCGGCGTGCTGTCCGGTATGTCCCGGCTGTGACGGGTGTGACGGGTGTGACTCGTGTGACTGGTGTTCACTTATGGGACTCGGTTGGGTAGCGTCCCCCGAGGACGATCCATCGGCAGACGAAGCCGCGGCCATGAGGCGGCGCGGGCGTCTGACGGGGCAGGCGCCGGACCCGGCGCGGTCCGGGTGCCGGACGACGACGAAGGAGCACACGGTGATGCGACGCGACCGCCGCACCCTCACGGGTGGCCTGGTGACGGCCGTCGTGCTCGGCGCGCTCCTCGTCGGCGGTGCGCCGCTCGCGCAGGCCGACCCCTCGTCGCCCTCCGACCAGGACGTCCAGGACGCCCGCAGCGCCGTCGACGCCGCGTCCGACTCCGTGGCCTCGATGGAGGTCCGGCTGGCGCAGCTCAGCGTCGCGGGCGACCAGGCCGACCTCAAGGTGCAGCAGGCCGGCGAGGCGTACACGCAGGCGCTCGTCGACGCGCAGGACGCGCAGGACGACGCCGACGCGGCCGCTGACGCCGCGGCGAAGGCGGCCGACGAGGCCGAGCAGGCCCGCCGTCGCCTCGTCGCGCTGGCCCGGGAGATGGCCCGCTCCGGCGGTTCCGCGGACGCGATCGAGTCGCTTCTCTCCGCCGACGGGTTCGAGGAGGTCGCCGAGCGCACCAGCGCGCTCGACCGCGTGACCGGCAAGGCCGACGACACCGTGCAGGAGTACCGCGCGGCGCTGCTCGTCGCGGACACGCTGCAGCAGCACGCGAAGGACACGGCGGCGACGGCGGCGGCCGCGGCCGCGACCGCCAAGAAGTCGCTCAAGGCGGCCCAGAAGACGCAGGACGACGCCGACCAGGCCGTCGCCTCGGCCGCGGTCGAGCGCGACGAACTGCTCCAGAACCTCGCCGACGCGCGCAAGACCAGCGTGGACGTCGAGCGGGCACGTCAGGACAAGCTCGACGACGACCGCCGCGAGCGCGAGAACGACGACGCCCGCAAGCAGCGCGAGCAGCAGACGCAGGACGACTCCTCCGCCCCGGCGCCCGCCGACGACCCGGCGGACGACCCCGCCGACGACCAGGGTCCGGACGACGAGCCCACGCAGCCGTCCTCGGACCCGAGCCCGACGTCCGACCCGGAGCCCACGACGGCCCCGAAGCCGACCAAGGCGCCCGAGCCGACGACCGCCCCGAAGCCGTCGTCCTCCCCGAAGCCCACGAGCAAACCCAAGCCGACGACGGCACCCAAGCCCACGTCGACCCCGAAGCCGACGCCCAAGCCGACGTCGACGCCCAAGCCGACGACCCCGTACGGTCTCGGCACCGGCTCGTCGCAGGGCTCGGCGTCCGAGGGGCGGGCCGCGCTCGCCTGGGCCAAGACCAAGATCGGGCTGCCGTACATCTGGGGTGGCGCGGGACCGGACGGGTACGACTGCTCCGGCCTGACGATGTCGGCGTGGAAGTCGGCCGGGGTCTACCTCAACCGCACGTCGCGCGACCAGTACAAGCAGGTCCTGAAGATCAGCTACGACAACCTGCGCGTCGGTGACCTGGTGTTCTGGTCCACGGACCCGAGCAACCCGAACGCGGTCTACCACGTGGCCATGTGGGCCGGGAACGGTCAGATCATGGAGGCCCCGTCACCGGGCAAGGCGCTGCGCATCACGTCGATGCGCTGGGCCAACACCATGCCGTACGCCGGCCGCCCGTAACCCCCAGCGTCCGAGCAACTGGCTGCTATAGCGACCACTTCCTCGGACGCACCAACACTCCCCTCCCAAGCGTCCGAGCAAGTGGTCGCTATCACGACCGAAAACTCGGACGTTGTCAGAGGGGAGGGGACCAGCCCGCCTGACGCAGGGCGCGCTAGACGAGGGCAAGATTGCGGTCCGGCTGGAGGCGCAGACCGATGCTCGTCACGTGCAGGACGACGTCACCACCGAGCGCGATCTCGTTGTGGCGGACGGAGTCCTCGATCCAGCGGTCTGGCCGCAGGTGGCCGATGCCGTCGATCTCGACGACGACGCCCCATCGTCGCCAACGCACGTCCAGGTGGGCGTTTCCCCCGGCGCGCTGGACGACGACCTGTCGCTCGGGCTCGGGCAGGCCGCGCGCGCGACACATCCGAGCGAAGTCGAGCTCGTTGAGCGAGTGGACACCGTCGGCGAGCTCGTCGACGAGGGAACGCAGCAACGCTCGTCGAGGATCTCGGCGGACGAGGTCCAGGCTCTCCCCCAGGTCCGCTGCCGTGGTGAGCCTCTGCTGCACCGGGGCGCAGAGCAGAAGCGCTGCCTCTCGCGACGTTCGTGCCCAGAGAGCCGCCTGCACTGCGGCGGCGGGGGTCCGCACACGCGGAGGGGATGACGCGATGACGTCCTCGTCGCGCCAGCGCCTGGTCTCGTGCACACGGACGCCGGCCGGCGCGGCGAGCGGGCGTGATGACTTCGGTGCTGCGACGTGGATCAGCCCGTCGCCGTCGATGCCCGAGAGCCCGGCGGCGAACAGCGCCGTCAACCCGCCGAGCGCCGCTCGCGGGTGAGCCCCTCCGGCCGACTGCGGCGCACGACCGAGCACGGCTGCGCACCACGCCGCGTTCTCGTCGGCGGCGCCTACGGCGACGATGCGCGACCCGATCGGCGTCCATCTCTCGGCTGCGACCTCGGCGCGGAGCTGGGAGCGGGTGACTCCCAGCTCCCGCAGCTGCGTCGTCGTGACCAGACCGGACTGCGCTCGGGAGGCGGCGACGACGACCTGGCGGCGCGTGAGGCGATCTCGTGAGGTGGACACGCCCCGAGCGTGCCCCCGCTCCGGGCGACGTCGTCGTCGCCCGTCACCGACCTGGGGACGCAGATGCGCCGGCAGGCCCGTGTGGTCACCTCGCGCCCTTCCCCGTCCCTCCCGCAACGTCCGAGCAATGGGTCGTTATAGCGACCACTTGCTTGGACGTTGGGTGGGGTACGGCGCGTGCGTCAGTGGTTGTAGCCCGCGTCGATCGCGCGCTGGCGCGACCGCTCGATCTCGGCCTCGGCCTCGGCGCGACCGGTCCAGTGCGCACCCTCGACCGACTTGCCGGGCTCCAGGTCCTTGTACACCTCGAAGAAGTGCTGGATCTCGAGGCGGTGGAAGTCGGAGACGTCGTCGATGTCCTGCCGCCACGCGGCGCGCTGGTCGCCCGTCGGGACGCAGAGCACCTTGTCGTCGCCGCCCGCCTCGTCGCGCATGCGGAACATGCCGAGCGCGCGGCACCGGATCAGGCAGCCGGGGAATGTGGGCTCCTCGAGCAGCACCAGCGCGTCCAGCGGGTCGCCGTCCTCGCCGAGGGTGCCCTCGATGAACCCGTAGTCGTCCGGGTACCGGGTCGAGGTGAACAGCATGCGGTCCAGCCGGATGCGGCCGGTCGCGTGGTCCACCTCGTACTTGTTGCGCTGCCCCTTGGGGATCTCGATCGTGACGTCGAACTCCACAGCTCTCCTCCACCGCGTTGGACGGCGTCCGGGTCCCGGGGCCTGCTGCACGCGACATCTCGTGGTGACGGCGCGCCTGGGTGTCGGGGGCGCCTTTGTCTCGCACAGTAGTCTGACGCACCGCCGGGGGACTTGCCCCGAAGTTCCGCAGAAGATCAGGTGATCATGGCCACAGGCGCACGCGTCGTCGGCGCGACGACGCTGATCCTGCTGCTGTGCGGGGGCGCGTACCTGACGGCGGACGCGCACGACGTGGTGCCGGGGCCGCTGACGCTCGAGCCCGTCCAGTCGCCCCCGCCGCCGTTCCCGACGGCGCCCGGGGCGGTCGAGGCTCCCGACCCCGACCCGGCCCTGACGGACCTCGACCCGCAGGCGCCGGTCCCGACGGCCGCCAAGATCCAGCCCCTGGTGAACGCGCTGGCGTCCGACGAGCGCCTCGGGTCGGCCAAGCACGTCGGCATCGTCGTCTCCGACCAGCTCACGGGCGACGTCCTGGGGTCGCACCTGCCCGATGACGGTCGCACGCCCGCCTCCAACGCCAAGCTCGTGACGGCCGTCGGCGCCCTCAGCGCGCTGCCCGGCGACACGACGCTGCCGACGCGCGTGGTGCGGGGGTCGGCGGACCAGATCGTGCTGGTGGGCGGCGGCGACATGATGCTCGGGTCGGACAAGGGCGACGACGACGCCGTCCTGGGCCACGCCGGGATCGGCGACCTGGCCCGGGCGACGGCCAAGAAGCTCAAGCTCGCGGGCACGACGAGCGTGAGCCTGGGGTTCGACGACTCGCTGTTCACCGGCCCGACGCTCAGTCCCGGCTGGGACGACAACGACATCGCCGCCGGGTACGTCGCGCCCGTCACCGCGCTCGCCGTGAACATCGCCGCGACCCGCCCCTTCCAGGGCATCGAGGACTACCCGCCGCGCTACCCCGACCCGTCGGCCGCGGCCGCACGGACGTTCGCGCAGCGGCTCGAGGCGGCCGGCATCACGGTGCAGGGCACGCCGACGCGCACCACCGCCCCCAGCGGCGCGCAGCAGCTCGCGGTGGTGCGCTCCGCCCCGCTCGAGCAGATCGTCCACTTCTTCCTCGACACCTCCGACAACACGATCACCGAGGTCGTCTCGCGGCTCGTCGCGATCCAGGCAGAGCTGCCGGCCAGCTTCGACGGCGGGACGCAGGCCGTGCTGCGTGCGGTGCAGCTGGCGGGCGTCGACACCAAGGGTGCGCACCTCGCGGACGCGTCGGGCCTCGGCTACGACTCCAAGCTCCCGGCGCGCATGCTCGCCGATCTGGTGAAGCTGTCCACGGACCCCGCCAACCCCGAGCTGCGCTCGGTCGCCATCGGCATGCCCATCGCGGGTCTGACCGGCACGCTCACCGACCGCTTCACGCTGTCCCCCGCCCGCGGCTACCTGCGCGCCAAGACCGGCAGCCTCAAGCACGTCACCGCGCTGTCCGGCACCATCCTGGACAGCGAGGGGCGTCAGCTCGTGTTCTCCGTGATCGCGGACGGGACGCCCGACGGCGGGCAGTGGGCGCCGCGGCAGGCGATCGACGCGTTCGCGACGACGTTGTCGAAGTGCGGCTGCCACTGAGCGTGTCCGTGGAGCGCCGCGCAGTTCCCTGTTGCGCGCTCGGCGCAATCCGGTCGCGTGCGCGCGGGCTCGGGTTAGTTTGGCCCGATGGAGCAGCCGCCGGTCGACTGGGACGCCGCCGCGAAGGTCGCCGGGCGGTTGGCACCCCCGGGCCCGCGCGCGGACCGCGCCGAGCTGGAGGAGCTCGTCGCCGGGCTGCGCGGCGTCGCGGCGCCGGCCGCCGAGCACGCGTCGGCCAGCACGGGTCTGGTGCCGGCGGACGGGCGGGCGCCGGCCGACGTCTCGCGCGTGCTGGTCGTGGACCGGCCCGGCTGGGCGCGTGCCAACACGCAGATGTTCGCGACGATGGCCGAGCCGCTGTCCGCGATCATCGGCGACAAGCGCAACACCGCGGCCTCCCGCCTGGCCGCCGCGACGCAGGTCGGCGGCGTGCTCGCGCTGCTGGCGGGCAAGGTGCTGGGCCAGTTCGACCCGTTCACGGCCGGTCCCGACGGCCGGGGCCGCCTGCTGCTCGTCGCGCCCAACGTCCTGCACCTGGAGCGCACGCTGCGCGTGGACCCCGCCGACTTCCGGCTGTGGGTCGCGCTGCACGAGCAGACGCACGCGCTGCAGTTCGCCGCCGCGCCCTGGCTTGCCGACCACCTGCGCACCAGGTCCGCGTCGTTGCTGCACGACTTCGACGAGGACCGGCGCAGCGAGCTGGTCGCCTCGGTCGCGAACGTCCTGCGCGGCGGGTCCGTGCTGGACGTGCTGTCCGACGAGCAGCGCGTCGTGTTCGAGGAGGTCGGCGCCGTGATGGCGCTGCTCGAGGGCCACGCCGACGTCGCCATGGACGAGGTGGGCCCGTCGGTGGTGCCCACCGTCGCGACCATCCGCAAGAAGTTCGAGGCCAAGCGCGACGAGGGTGCGTCTGCCGGCGGTGGGCAGCGGGTCCTGCGCCGACTGCTGGGCCTGGACACCAAGCTGGCGCAGTACCGCGACGGCGCCGCGTTCGTTCGCGCGGTCCAGGAGCGCGTGGGGCGTGACGGGTTCAACGCCGTGTTCGTGTCCCCCGAGAACCTGCCCCGCGCCACGGAGATCGCCGACCCGGCCGCCTGGGTCGCCCGCGTGCACGGCTGACGCGATGGCCGGACC
>Ga0160447_100561_pt1 | contig 17158 bp, 17 predicted proteins | sample HID1973K_E1MG_FD_108222 | JGI IMG/M metagenome (GOLD analysis project Ga0160447, IMG submission 108222) | Enriched mosquito-associated microbial communities from UW Madison campus, WI, USA - HID1973K_E1 MG | ecosystem: Host-associated > Arthropoda: Insects > Digestive system > Unclassified ...
CCGGCCCGCTCAAAAGCAGCAGTCAGAACACGTACTCCTGGGAAGTCAACTATCGCGAAGGGCTCGGCCGTTACGCCGCCTGGAGTTTTTCGTGGCTGAACGAAGGCCATATTCCCGATCATCACCGCGACGGGCAGGCCTTCCAGCTCTGGGGCAGACTGCCGCTCCGGGACGACCGGCTGGAACTGTCGGCGGGTGCGGGGCCGTACCGCTATTTCGACACGAGTCAGGCGAAGGCGGGCGGCAACTATTCGAACACGCACGGCTGGGGTGGCATGTTCACGCTGCGCGCGGCGTATTACTTCGACAACCGCTGGATCGCGGAGATGAAGCTCAATCGCGTGCAGGCTTTCGGCGGCCCGGACACGACCGCGTTGCTGTTCGGCATCGGCTATCAGTTGGACGCGCCCGAGGGCCGCGGACCGCGCGCGCGCGCCGTGCCGCGCACGACGAACGTCACGAACAACGAAGTCACCGTGATGCTCGGCACGACGATCCTGAACAGTCCCGATTCTGAAACGAATCTGGCGGAGAGCATCGAGTATCGGCGCGGGCTGTGGCATTACGTCGATTTCACCGCGTCGTACCTGCATGAAGGCGGACACGTGCAGTCGCGTCGTGACGGTGTCGCTGCGCAGATCTGGGCGACGCGGGCGTTCTTCGACGACAGGCTCACGCTTGGCGTCGGGGCTGGGCCGTATCTGTCGATCACGCAGAACGACGACCTGCCGCAGAATCGCACCGGCGATGGTCGATTTTCGGGGCTGGTATCGGTGTCGGCGAGTTATCGGCTTACGAGTCGATGGCTCGCGCGGGTGACGTGGAATCGCATGGTCACGCGGTATGACCGCGACGCGGATATCATCGAGGCGGGGTTTGGTTTTCGCTTCTGACTCAGAACAGCTCCTTCTGCCCTGACATCAACGCGATGAAGTCATCGCGCAGAAACGGCAGGATGCCATCAGCAACCGGCTGAAGCTGCTTGCTCACATAATGCTCGTAGTCGATCGCCGCCTGACGCGCCTCCACCGGCTCGGGACCGGCGACGGTCATCACGTAGCTGATCCAGCCGCCATTCTGATATTGCAGCGGACGCCCGGCGCGCGCGTTGTATTCATCCGCGATGCGCGCGGCGCGAACATGTGGCGGCACATTACGCTGATAATCGCCGAGCGTGCGGCGCAAGCGCTTGCGATAGACCAGCAATTCATCCATCTCGCCACGCCGCGTCCGCCCGACATAATCGCGCACGAAGTCCTCATACGCCCGGCCCTTGAACACGCGCATGTAAAGCTCCTGCTGGAAACGCTGCGCGAGCGGCGTCCAGTCGGTCCGCACGGTCTCGAGACCCTTGTAGATGATTTCCTCGCTGCCGTCCGCGCGCGCGGTCAGCCCTGCGTAGCGCTTCTTGCTGCCCTCTTCCGTGCCGCGGATCGTCGGCATGAGGAAGCGTTTGAAGTGCGTCTCGAATTGCAACTCGAGCGCGCTGTCGAGGCCGAATGTCTCGCGCAGATGCTCGCGCCAGTATTCGTTCACATGCGCGACCAGCGCTCGCCCGATCCGCGCCGCGTCCTCTTCGTCGCGCGCGCGCCGCAGCCAGACGAAGGTCGAATCCGTATCGCCATAGATGACGCTGTAGCCGCGCGCCTCGATCAATTCGCGCGTGCGATGCATGATCTCGTGACCGCGCATCGTGATCGACGAAGCGAGACGCGGATCGAAGAAACGGCAGCCGCTCGACCCAAGCACGCCGTAAAACGAGTTCATGATGATCTTGAGCGCCTGCGACAGTGGCTTGTTGCGCTGGCGTTTCGCAGCCTCGCGCCCTTCCCACACCTGCGCCACGATCGCCGGCAGGCAATGCGTGTCGCGTGAAAAGCGCGCGCCGCGAAAACCGGGCACGGTGGCGGCGTCATCGGGCATGGCCATGCCTTGCGCGAGCCCGGCCGGATCGATCAGAAACGTGCGGATGATCGACGGATACAGGCTCTTGTAATCCAGCACGAGCACGGAATCGTAGAGGCCGGGGCGCGAGTCCATCACGAAACCGCCGGGACTCGCTTCCTCGGGAACGTCGCCGAGATTCGGCGCGACATAGCCCAGCCGATGCATCCGCGGCATGTACAGATGCGTGAACGCCGCGACCGAGCCGCCGCTGCGATCGGCCTGCAAACCGGTCACGGTCGCGCGTTCGAGCAGAAACGGCAGCAACTCCGTTTTCTCGAAGACCTTCGTGACCAGTTCGCAATCGTTCAGGTTGTAACGCGCGAGCGCGGGCTTGTCCTCCTGAAAGCGGCGCTCGATTTCGTCCATGCGCGCGTACGGACTGTCGATCGCCTTGCCCTCCCCCAGCAGCGACTGCGCGACATATTCCAGACTGAACGACGGAAAATTCCACGTCGCCGAACGCAGCGCCTCGATGCCGTCGATGACGAGCCTGCCCGCGATCGACACAAAGAAGTGATTGCGCTTCATGCCGTGCTCGCGCCATTCGACCGCGCTGCCGTCGCGGCCCAGCGCGAGCGGCACGCCGTAGTCGTCGGCGTGTCGCTGAAGGATGCGCAAGTCGAATTGCACGACGTTCCAGCCGATGATCGCGTCCGGATCGTACTGCGCGATCCATGCGTTGAAACGGCGCAGCATGTCGGCGCGGGTTTCGCAATAATCGAGCGCAAAATCGGTTTGCGCGGAATCGCCATTCGGCGGACCGAGCATATAAACCTGACGCGCGCCGCAGCCTTCGAGCGCGATCGAGTAAAGATCGCCCTTCACGCTCGTTTCGATATCGAGCGACACGACTCTCAGCGACGGCCGGTAATCCGGCGCGGGTTTCAACTCACTGGAAACGTCGCGCCCCGCGCCTTCGAACAGGACCGGCGCCGTGATGAAGCGTTCCATCAGATAGCGCTCGTGCGGACGGATATCGGCTTCAAAGACATTGACGCCCGCGCCGCGCAGATTCTTTTCGAGCGCGAGCAACTGGCGATACTGCGGGCAATAGAGTCCGAGCACCGGCTTCTGACGAAAATCCCTGAGCGGCAATTCGCGTAAATAAGCGTCCCGCACGCCGGCCACGACCGGCTCGGCCTTCGCGCGATCCTCCGCACGGATGAACGCGACGCTCGTCTGCAAGCCGATGCGGATTTTCCTCGGGCCGTCGTCGGTGGCGAGCCAGAAATCGACCTCCGCACCGGCCGCGGTGTCGCGCCAGTGACGAGTCAGCAGAAAACCCTGTTGTGCGGAAGCCAAGCCGATACCTTCGAGAGCGCGTGCCATCGACGTATTTTACTTGGCGGCAAAACAAAACAGCCCGGCTCGCCAATCGGCGCCGGGCTGCGGCATTCATAAAAGGATTCGGGAAAAAGACAAGCGAAGTAAAACGCGGTAGCGGCAAGCCGGTCGCCCACCATCCTTGCGGACGGTCCCCGGAGAACGGCCGCCGCCGCTACCGCCTAAGCAGCCTGTGCGACCAGGCCTGCCCGTTGCGGCTGTAACGCCGCTACGTTACCGAGTACCGTGTGCTCCGCATGCTCCGGCACTTCGTTCTTCGACATCACCACCTCCAGAGCGGCTTCTTGACTGGCCTGTTTCGCGGCCGCCGCTTTCTTGGTCTTCCCCGCGCGTGACGGCGGCTGGCAGGCCCCGCACACCACGTTGTTCTGCAAATCATGTTTGTGTGCGACAAACTTCCCGGTGCAGCGGCAGCACGGCGTCATCTGCAGCATGCCCGCGTCGAAGAAGCGCACAAGAGTCCAGGCCCGCGTAAGGTCGAGTACCGCCTCGGCGCCGCTATGATTGCAGTGCTCGAGATACAGCCGATACCCTTTGGTCAACGCATCGAGATGCGAACAGCCAGCTTCGTTCTTCAGGAACGTATAGGTGTTATAGAAAAGCGATGCGTGGATATTGGCCAGCCACGTCATGTACCAGTCGGCCGAGAACGGCAGCATGCCCTTCGGCGGCGATACACCCTTCACTTCGCGATACAGACGGATCATGCGGTCGCGCGAGAGCGTCAGTTCGCTCTCCAGCACTTGCATGCGCGCGCCGAGCTCGATCAGCGCGATGGCGCGGAATACTTCCTGGGCGTCTTCAGTGAGGCTCTTCTTCAGCATGGCTCGCTCCGTCACCTTGGTCACCTTAAGCGAACTGTTCGGCCGGCTGGCCAGCCAGCAGGATTGCCGCGTGCGTCGGCGCGATGTCCGCATTCTTGGCGGGTTGCGTCAAGGCCGACAGCATCGTGTGATCGTTGAAGCGGAAAGCGCAAAGCAGGTTATCCGACGACGCGAGCTTGACGACCTGTGCGAGCGTCAGCCCCGACAGCAGATCGGCGAGTTCCGCCGAAAGACCGAGCCGGAACATGCCGATGGCGCGGTCCTCGCGCAACAGACGCTGCGCGAGCATGATGTACGACAAGTTGATTTCCCGGATCGATTCCAGCGTTTCGCGACCGTTCATGGTTGCAACTTCCAGTAAATCCCCGAATTTCCCGCCGGCTTTTTGCCGATATCTTTTTTGTGCCTCACCGGGCTTGTCCTGCCCCGGCTACGTACTGCGTAATCTTTGTTTCAGTGAGTTACATCTTGTAACAACCACCGTGAGACGAATTCTAAGTACGGTCTAAATCCAAAGCAAGAGCATCTCAATAATATTTTGTTGCAAACAACACTTTGGATCGGTAATTTTTTCGGTCTGTCGAATTCGGTCGCTTTTGCCATGCGATTTCTATTCTTCTGATGTTTTACGCGGCAAATCGGCGCGGCTTTGTTTTGATCGTAGTAATCGCGTGCCGCCAGCAATAACGGGGGATTGCGCGATCCGGTTGACACCCCGGACCGCTATTTTTGAGATGATTCATCAGACGAGAAATAGCCAAAAACAGCCATCTTGACCGCCTTTACCGATAGACGATCGATGAGGTAATAATTTCTTATGGCTTGTTACGTCGATGTTACGGGCTTTGTTACCCGAGTTTGTAACGTGGCTTGTTACCTTTGCGGTACGCCCTTTCGCCAGGCGTCCCAATGTGTAACAACATCCTGTACGAATGGATTACCGGCCCTGTACAGGTTTTCGATGGCCGGCGTGAAGCCGCCCTGCGCCGCGTAGTTCAAAAGATTGTCGGCTGCGGATTGACCCTTGTAAGGACGGTCGAAATCCGAGCCCGCACGCAACACGGCCACCCGCGACACATCCACCCGTTGCACGCTCGCCGCGCGCTTGAGCGCCTCGTAGGTCGCGTTATCCTCCTGCTGCGTCGTGCAATAGACGCCGCGGCCATCCGTCAGGAGCCGCGTCCACGCGCGCGCCCGCTCGCCGATGTATTTACCCGACCACCACGTATCGCCCGCGAGCGTGTCGCACTGGATCACGCGCGGCGGCCGGTTCGCCGGCGCGTAATTGAACTTCGCGCGCGCGGCCCTGGCCTCGGCGCTGTCGGAGAGCGCGACGTTGCACGAGAGCGCGAAAGCCGTGTCGGCGAGTGTCGCGTTCAGCGCGAACATCTCCGTGCGATAGTCGGGCGCCGGTTTCTCGTTGGGCCCTTTCGTGTTGATGCCGGTGAATCCGCTCGGCCAGCGAGCGGGCTTTTCGCGGGCGTCGAGCTCCCATTGCGGACCGAAATCGACGAGATACTTCGCCCATGCCGCCGAGCCGACCGTGCCCTGCGCCGGATCGATGCCCGCGATCCCGGCGATCAGGAAGTACGTGCCGCGCAAGTCGAAACGGTCGGAGAACGCGAGCGCCATCGTCGAAGCGGCCGCGTTGGTGTGGCCCATGCCCGTCGTGACGACGCACACGTCGTCGCGGTTGCAATGCACCTCGGGATAATCGGGCGACAGGCCGGCCACCTTGACCGCGTCCCACGGGCCGAGCCTGTCGAGCCAGGGTTTGGCCTCGGGCGCGAACATCGTGACGATCATGACCTTGACCGCACGCGCCCCGCCCGCGCTGTCGGACGATGGCGGCGCGGAGGCGCATCCGGCGAAACCCGCCGCGACGGTCATCGCGACGACGGCGTTCCCGAGTTTCTTCGTTGTCTTGTTCGATTGCGATGCGGCGACTGTCATGGCAGGCGTGACCTCGTGAACGTTCGACCTTCGAAAGAAGATCGCGCCCGTCGACAGTACGAGGGGCGCGATCAGGCCGAACGATTATAGGATCACGACCCGCCTTGCGAGGCCCGTGGCGGCGGCGCATTCGAGGCGACGTTCGCCGAACCCGCCGCCTCGTTCGTCGGATGCTGCGCGGCCTTCGACGGCTCGCCGCGCTGATCCGCGCCGGCTTCGTCCGCATCCGGCACGGGCGCCTGATCGCCGCCGTTCACGATCACGAAGTTGCGCTGCGGATTCGCGATTTCGATGCCGCGCGCCGTGAACTCGTTGAGAATGCGCCGGTTGAACTCGCGCTGCACCGGCCAGCGCGCGCTGTCGCGGCATTGAATCTGGCCGGCGAGCGTGACGGTCGAGCCATCGACGGCATCGACGCCCCAGAAGCTGAAGTCGGAGAGAATGCCGTCGCGGAACGCGTCGTCTTCGCGCAACGCCGCGCCGATTTCCTTCAACGTGGAGATCGCGAGATCGACATCCTGGCCGAGCGCGATCGACACGCGCACCGCCGCGTTGCCGATGCCGCGATTCGTGTTGTTCACCGTCGACACCGAACTGAACGGCACCGTGTAGAGCGAGCCGTCGCCGCCGCGCAGGCGCACCGTGCGGATCGACAGATATTCGACCGTGCCCGAGACGCCCGCGAGCGTCACCCAGTCGCCGACCTGCATCGCGTTTTCCATCAACAGGAAAATGCCGGTGATGAGATCCTGCACGAGCTTCTGCGAGCCGAAGCCGAGCGCCACGCCGAAGATGCTCGCGCTCGCGAGCAAAGGCGCGGTGTTCACGCCGATCTCCGAGAGCCCCGTCAGGACGACGACCATCGCGATCACGATGAACAGGCCCGTACGCATCATCGGCAGCAGCGTGCGCAGGCGCGCGGCGCGCACACGCTCGCCGCTCGCGGTCCATTGCTCGAGTCGCTGCTCGACCGCGATGTTGGCCGCCTCCCACACGAGCACGGCGAACAGGGCGGCGAACACGATCGTGACGAGCGCCGACGCTAGCCGGTTGCCGACCCCGCCCGACGTGAAGAAATGCACGATGTCGATGTGCCATACTTGCAGGAGCGCGATCACCGTGACGACCGAAATGAGCGCCTGCACGACACGCCGCAATACCGGGTAATAGCGATACGCGCGGCGGCGCAGGATCGACTGGCCGGCGAAATCGTCCTCGTCTTCGCGATGGAACAGGCGCCCGAGCGCGCCGAACGCGACGATCGCCACCACGCGCGCGGCGACGAGCACGAGCAGCGACAGCCCGCCCAGATGAAAGAGCGTCCGGTAGCCGTTCTGCACGTCGAGCGCCCACACGAACCAGAGCGCGAGCACGAAGAAGATCGCCACGCCCGCCCAGACATCGGCCACCCAGTTGCCGAAGAGCCTGAAGGAACGGTTCGCCCGCGAGCCGCCGCGAATGCGCTCGGCCACCGGCGTACGGCATTCGAAGATCATGTACGCGATCATCACATGCACGACCAGCAGCACGGCCTTCGTAATCGCGATGCGCGCGTCTCCGGACAACCCGAGCGGCTCGGCCGCGTTGGCGAGCGCGAGGCCCGCGCCCGCGACGCACACGATGCGGCACACCCAGCGATGCGTGTACGTCGCGTAGACATCGCGCATCTGGATGAGACGCAGGCCGGGCGCACGCGGCGCGACGAAGAAGCCGCTCACGATGACGATCGCGCGGCACACGAGATAAACGTCGATGAGCGAGCCCGCGACGTGCGCTTCGAGCGTGTTGTCGTCGATGAAAACCGACATCAGCAGCGTCACGGCAGCGATGAACACGACCAGCGGAACGAGCGACAGCAAGCCATACAGCAGCGCGCTCGGCAGGCGTTGCAGCAGCGTCCAGTGACGCGCCGCATGACGCTGACCGCGCGCGCTGTCGACATTGCGCTCGGCGAGATGCAGCGCGGTTTCGTCGCCGCTTCGCTCGGCGGCGTCTTCCGCGCGCTCGGCGGCGCGTTGCTGGCGCACGAGGTCCGGGTCCTGCTCCTCCGCATCGGCGACGCCCCGCGCCGCGATCCGCGCGCGTGGCCGCCTGAGCAGCCGCGAGCACAGGAATTCGAGCAGCAGCGCGGGCAACAGCGACGCGAGCACGGTCCATGCGACGTGCCCGATGAGCGCGCGTCCGCCATCGGTCGATGTGCGGTCGCGCCACCACGACGTCACCGAGCCGAAATCGAGCAGCGCGACGGTCGAATGCCGCAGTCCTCCGCCGATCTGCACGAGCCAGTGCCCCGCCTGTCGCGACAGTTGCGATGCGAGACCGTTCGCGGTCAGCGAATGCGCGAGCACGCTGGACGCGCCCGATGCGGGCGTCGCGGCCGCCGTCGATGTGGGCTGCGGCGCGCTCGCGGGCGCGGCCAGCGCGCCGGCTGCCGCAATGGCGCGCAGCGTGTCCGCGACCTGCGAGCGGCGCGCTGGATCGTTGAGCACCGAGAGGGCGTCGCGCGCCTGTTGCGGCGTCAGCGCGACGGCTGGCTGCGACGCGTGCTGCGCGGCATCGGCTGCGGCGAAGCAGGACTGCGAAAGGATAGGTAAGACGCTCGACACGACGACGAGCAGCACAGCAAGGAGCAATTTGCGCATATGTCGGATGAAGATCACGAAATGTCAGGGACTCGATGCGGACGACGCGCACGCCATATGCTAGCGCGATGCCGACAGCGCGGCAGAAACGGTCCCGGTAGCACGTGGCGCGCCTGCTCTTGTGTGCGCTGTGTGAATCAGAGCGTCGCCGGTTGATCGCGATCGCGCGCAATATCGGGTTCGAAAAACACCCAGCGCACTTGCGGAAACGCACGCTGCAGATCTTCTTCGATGACGTTGATCGCATCAATCATCGCGCGTCCGCTGGCGTAGTCGATCATCTCTGCCTGCACCGCGACGACCACGTGTTTGCCCCATTGCAGCGTGATGAGGCTGATGATGCGCGTGATCTCGGGACGCGCATTCAAGTGTGCATCGATTGCCTTGCGCACTTCGGGACTCGCGGATTCGCCGACGATCATCGACTTCACTTCGCGCGCGACGAGATACGCGACGATCATCAGCAGCACGCCCACGCCGATCGAACCCGCGGCATCGTAGGCCGGATTGCCGGTGAGCATCGTCATGAGCACGGCGGCGAACGCGATCGCGAGACCGAGCAGCGCAGCGACATCCTCGCCCGCGACGACCAGCAGTTCCGACTCGCGCGTTTCGCGGAACCATCGCCATAAGGTCTTGTTCGGCGCGCCCTTGCGAATCTCGCGGATCGCGCCCGCGAGCGAGAACGCCTCCAGCACGACCGACACGCCGAGAATCACGAGCGCGACGAGCGGATTGGACAAGGGTTCGTGATGCAGCAGCCGATGCGCGCCTTCATAAACCGAGAACGCCCCGCCGACGAAGAACAGCAGGAGCGCGACGATCAGCGCATAGAAATAGATCTCGCGCCCCGAGCCGAGCGGATGCAGCGCGTTGGCGGGCTGCTGCGCGCGCTTCAGGCCGAACAGTAGCAGCAACTGATTGCCGCAATCGGCGGTGGAATGGATGGCTTCGGCGAACATCGCGCCGGAACCGGTATAAGCCGCCGCACCGAACTTGCAGACGGCAATGCCGAAGTTCGCGGCGAGCGCGTAGAAAATGGCTTTCGGGGATTCTTCCTTCATGCGCTTTTATCTTCGCTCAGATCACGTCGACGCGGCTCGGGCCATCCACCATCTCGCCGATGACCGCCGCATCGTCGAAGCCGTCGGCGCGGAAGATCGCGAGCACGTCGTTCACGGCTTGCGGCGCGCACGATACGAGCAGGCCGCCCGATGTCTGCGGATCGGTCAGCAAGGCGCGCGCCTCGTCGCCTTCGATGTTCAACGAGATATCGTTGCCATACGCGGCCCAGTTCCGTCCCGATGCGCCCGTGTAGATGCCCGCGCTGACGAACTCGCGCACCTGCGGCAGCCACGGCAGGTCCGCATAGCGGATGCGCGCCGTCAGCTTCGCGCCGCGCGCGAGTTCGAGCGCGTGGCCGAGCAGACCGAAGCCGGTCACATCGGTGAGCGCGTGCACGGCGTCCAGTTGCGCGAGTTCCGCGCCGGGGCGGTTGAGCTTGGTCGTCGCGTCGATCATCGCTTTGTAACCCGCCGCGTCGAGCTTGTCCTTCTTCAGCGCCGCCGACAGCACGCCGACGCCGAGCGGCTTGCCGAGCACGAGCACATCGCCCGCGCGCGCGGCGGCATTGCGCTTCACGCGCGACGGATGCACGATGCCGAGCGCCGCGAGCCCGTAGATCGGCTCGACCGAATCGATCGAATGGCCGCCCGCCACCGGAATGCCCGCTTCCGCGCACACTGCTTCCCCGCCCTTCAGAATCTGCGCGATCACTTCATGCGGCAGCACGTTGATCGGCATGCCGACGAGCGCGAGCGCGAGTATCGGCTTGCCGCCCATCGCGTAGACATCGGAGAGCGCGTTGGTCGCGGCGATGCGGCCGAAGTCGAACGGATCGTCGACGATCGGCATGAAGAAGTCCGTCGTCGCGACGATCGCCTGTTCGTCGTTGAGTTGGTAGACGGCGGCGTCATCGGCGGTGTCGTTGCCGACGAGAAGATTCGGAAACGCGGGCAGCGGCGTCGCGCGTTTAAGCAGATCGGCGAGCACGCCGGGCGCGATCTTGCAGCCGCAGCCGCCGCCGTGGGAAAGGCTCGTGAGACGGGGGGAAGTCGTATCGTTCATCGTTTGAAAGTCAGTTTGAGGCGTTAGGGTAGCTCACACGACGCGCTTGTAGAGGCCCGGATAGTCGAGCACGAGGCCGCTTTCGTCGACGGTGATGTCCGCCGTGAAGCCCGTATCGAGCCCTTCGTAACGATAGCGATGATTCGGCTCGATGCACGTATACGCCTGTTCGACCGCGCTCACGCTGAGTTCCGGCACGCGCACGTAGACGACGCGAATCACGCGCCGCTCGCCGCGCTCGAGTTGCAGCCGGCGGATTGGCAACGTGTTGGTGAAAGGCGTCGCGGTGATGTCTACGTCGATGCAGCCGCGCAGCAGCTCCTGCGGCTCGCCGTTCGCATCGCTCCATGCGTGCGCGTCGCCGTTGTCGCCATCTCTTCGATGCAGATCGAGCGTCGCGCCGCCCGCGAGCTTCAGCGCGAGACGCGTGACCTGCCAGCGCGCATCGCATTCGATCCGATACACGAGGCCGAAGGGATGCGACTCGTCTTCGCCAACGACCGCGCTTTCTGTCACGACGCCATCGCTCGTCTCGTTCAGAACGAGATGCTCGAGCCCCGTGCCGTCCTGTTGCGACCATCGAACCGCTTTCATCGCGCACCTCGTCGACGTGTGTTCATCCACATCAAAGGATACAACGCGGCGCGCAATGCTTTCGATCGGCATTCGAAATGCGCTATTCGCTCGACGTCACAAAACTTCACACGGTATACTTCGCGCCATTCCTGCGCAGGCGTCCGTGTCTGCCCGAACGCCCCTTTTGCCATCGCCCATCGCATGAAGAACACTCTTGCTCCCGCCTTGTTTGCGCTCGCGCTGTCGGCGTCGATGTTTCAGCTCGCTCAGGCGCAGGAAACGCCGGAACTGCCCGAGGATTACGCGTATCTGACCAGGCTTCACGTGCCGGAGGCCGTCGCGCAATGCGTCGCGGCATTCGATCGCTGGGTGGAAGACGCGCCGAAGTACGACACGCTCATCGTGCCCGACCGGCGCGTGCTCTCCGCGAAGATCGACGACGATACTCCGATCTTTAGTGTCGGCAATCCGATTCCGGTCGATCAGGTCATCGTGATGCGCGCGTTCGCGAAGGCGCGCGGCAAGGCGCAGTGGACGCGCGTGGACAGTCGCTGCGGCGTGCGAGATGGTCGCGTGGTCGGTGTTTCGCTCACGCCGAATATGAAGCCCAGGATCGTGCGTTGATGCTTGACGGTTGTCTCAACTTGGAAAATAGCATTCCTTAGCAAAAGCCCTTTCAAGTTAATTCTTTGAAGCACGCCGCTGACCGGTACGCTCATCGAGCCACTTGACGACTTGCGGCCCGAACGTACGCGGCGCCTTCGCATGCATGCGGCTCGCAAGATCCGACAGCCGATCCGCCGCCAACGCCTCGCGCATGCGCTTCTCCGCGTTCTTCATAACAGCGTGAACGGCGCACACGCCGCTCGTCGCCCACGGCGGCGCGTCCTCGCCGAACACCGCGCAACGCGCGCGAATCTCGCGGCAATCGAACAGCGCCTTGTCGCCATCGATCGCATCGACGACATCGAGCACGCTGATCTCCTGCGACGGACGCGCGAGCGCAAAACCGCCGCGCGCGCCTTCGGTCGCAACGACGAGCCCCGCCTTGTGCAGTTTCGTGAAGAGCTTGGCGACATACTCCGCCGGCACGCCCTGCAATTCCGCGAGATCGCGCACGCTCGCCTCGCGCACGCCGTGCGGCGGCTCCGCGAGATAGAGCATGCAGTGCAACGCGTACTCCACGCCCGTGCTGATATGGGACATATTCACTCCGACAAGATGAATCGTAGTTTAGGATAACGCGTCGCGCGCCCGCGTGCAACGGCCGCCGTGCTTTTACAGACGCCCATCGTAAATATTTCAGGTTACACGTTTGCTTACAAACGATCACGGCTTGTCATTTTGCGGTCCGCTACATTGGTCTCCATGGATTCACACGGAGAAACCCATGAAGAAACTAGCGATCCTTGCAGCGTTGGGCGTGGTGCTGAGCAGCGCGCTATCGGGCTGCATCGTCGTGCCGGGCGATGGCGGGTATCACCATCACCGGGATTACTACCGCTATTGAAGCCTTGCCGAAGCCACACTGAATCACCACGAAACTGCACCCTCGTGAATCGCGGTTTCGACCGAAAAGCAAACGACCAAGGAGCAAACCTCATGAACAAGACGAAGAAGAGCCTGCTGATCGCTTCCCTTGCCGCCGCACTGGGCATGGGCCTCGCAAACGTCGCTTCGGCGGAAGTGCATCACGCCCCGCCCCATCACGTGACCGTGGGCTGGCATGGCGAACGTTACTGGGATGGCCATCGTTACTGGCAACGTCAGGAATGGGAGCGTCATCATCATCCGGCGCCGCCTGCGCATCGCTACTATTGAACGGAGTAGCGCATGAGAAAAGCCGCAGCGAAATGAACCGCTGCGGCTTTTGTATGTTCGCGCGAAACGTTACGCGGAATCACCAACTCTTCGGATCGCCGCCAAGCTCCTTGCAGGTGTCATAGGCGATCGCCTGCAGCTTCGCTTCGCCGATCTGCCCCGAAAGCGCATAGCCGACCCGATCCCACGCCCAATAGAACGTCGTGCGCTGGCCGTCCTTGAGCGTTCGAATCTTGCTGTCGTTGCGTCTGATCGTGGCCGTCGTCATGTAAAGCGTGAGCCGTTCGCCGGCCGCGTTCTGATACATGAACTGCGCCGCGGGTCCCTCTTCATCCGGCAACAGACGCCCGCCGACGAGCTGAAAGCCGTACTCCGCCAGCGACGGAATCGTCACCGCGCGGTTCAGCCGCTTCGACAGCCAGGTCACGAGATGGTCCTGCTGCGACGCCGCCACTTCCACCGCGTGCCGCTGCTCCGGCGCGTACACCGCATAGGCGATATCCGCGCGCTCGGCGAAGCGCGGTTTGTCGCCGAGCGCCGGCACGAGCATGTGCAGCAGGAATCCGCACGCGACGCCCACGACGAGAAAGCACGCCGCGATCAGATAACGCTCGCGGTTGCTCGGGCGCAGGCGCACGACCTGCGGCTCGCCCTGATCGGCGAACATCGCGCGCAGCGCATTGTCCTGCGCGCGATACGCGGCGACGGTCGCCTCGCTGGCCGGATCGCTGGCGATGCGCTCGGCCACGGCGTCGCGCTCGTCGCCATGCAGTTCGTCGTCGATGAAAGCGGACAGCGCCTGCAGATCGCGATCGGGTTTGGGCGGACCCATACGGTCGCCGCCTTCGGATGGACGGTCTTGATTGGTCATGAGCGGCTCACCACTTTCAGCGACGACGGCGACGACTTGCGGCCCGATTCCTCACCGAGCAGAACGCGCATATGCTCCCGCGCCCTGGACAGGCGCGACATCACGGTTCCGGTCGGCACGTTCAACACCACGGATGCCTCCTGATAACTCATTTCCTCGACGCACACGAGCAGCATCACCTCACGCTGCTCGACAGGCAGACAGTAAAGCGCGCGCTGCACGTCGCGCAGCACGAGGCCGTCGACTTCCCCGCGCGGCGCGGCCATCTGACGCCAGGGCGCGGTTTCGTCGTCTACGGCGATATCGCGGCGCCCGCGCAACTGGTCGATATACAGGTTGCGCATGATCGTGAACAGCCACGCTCTCAGGTTCGTGCCCGCCTGGAACGACTTCGCGCGGTTGAGCGCGCGCTCGGTCGCGTCCTGCACGAGATCGTCGGCCCACGCGCGATCGCCCGTCAGCGCGCGCGCATAGCGGCGCAACTGGGGCAGATGCGCGAGCAGATCGCTCTCGAAGCTCAAAGCCGTGCCCTCGCTTGCCCGTACGAAGCGTCGGTGGCGCGCGCCATCAGTAGCTGCCTCCGCCGGCTGGCCCGCTCGGCGCACCCGATGAATTCGGTGCACTTTGCGTGCCACTCGCGCAACCGGTCGTGCCGAGGGCCAGCCCGAACGCCAGCGCGATCAGGAGCATCGTCACTCCGATCGATCGTTTCATGATCGTTACCTGTTTCATTGATTGACCGGCGCGCGCGCCGTTTTATTCCGCGCGCGCGCCGAACCGCGGGTTTTCCGTTCCCTTGCGCGTGAACGCTCAAGGCTTCACGACGTGCCAGACGTCGCGGAAATTGTCCCCGTTCTTGTCGCCGGCCTTGGTGTCCTTGGCGAAGCGATAAACGCGCTTGCCGTCGTAGGCCCATTGCTTGCCGCCATCGGCCGCTTCCATGGTCCATTTGCCGGACGGCTTGTCGGAGTCGCTCGCCATCGCGGCGGGCCAGGCCTGCGCGCAGCCGCCGGTGCAGGCGCTCGCACCGCCCTTCGTATCTTTGTCGAAGGTATAGAGAGTCATGCCGTTTTCATCGACGAACATGCCGTTCGCTTCTTTCGGCGCCGCAGCATAGGCGGACGAAGCGAGCGATGCGAAAGCGGTTGCGAGCGTTGCGGCAGCGGCGAACATCTGGATGCGCTTCTTCATTTCATCTTTCCTTTTTTGTAGAAGTATCCGTAGAACGTTCGGTAGCGCTGCACTATTCCGCGGACGATGAAATAAATCGATGCGGCAGCGCCGTCGCATCGCCAGTCGGCAATCCATTCAAGACCATTCGCGCGCTCGTGAATAGTGGTTCATCGAAATTTCTTCGTCAGACGCCGGCTGCGGCTGCGGCTGCGGTCGCATCGCGCCAGCGGCGCGTGTCGCGCAGCGGCGGCGCGCCGAACAGGCGGCTGTACTCGCGGCTGAATTGCGACGCGCTCTCATAACCCACGCGATGCGCGGCGGTGGCGGCATCGACGATATCGAGCATCATCAGGCGGCGCGCCTCCTGAAGCCGCAACTGCTTCTGATACTGCAGCGGACTCATCGCCGTGACGGCCTTGAAATGATGATGCAGCGACGACACGCTCATGTGCACGTCGCGCGCGATATCCTCCACGCGCAACGGCTGGTCGAATTGCTGACGCAGCAACTGGATCGCTTTCGCGATGCGCTGCGTCTGGCTGTCCTGCAACGCGATCTGCCGCAGCCGCGCGCCCGAGCCGTTCATCAGCAGGCGATAGAGAATCTCGCGCTTCACGAGCGGCGCGAGGATCGGCACGTCCTCGGGCGCGTCGACGAGGCGCAGGAGGCGCAGCACGGCATCGAGCATCGAGTTGCCGAGGCGGTTCACGTACAGGCCGCGCGAGGCGTCGGCCTGGGTCGCGGGCGGCAGGTGTTCGTCCTGGATCAGCGACGTGATTTCCTCGACGTCGAGCTCGAGCCGCATGCCGAGATACGGCTCCGACTCGCTCGCCACCGATACCTGCCCGCAAACCGGCAGATCGACCGACGACACCAGATAGTGCATCGGATCGTAGATATAGACCTCGTCGCCGACCATCAGGCGTTTGCTGCCCTGCGCGATCAGCGCGAGCGCGGGCGTCTGGATGCCGTGCTTCGGGCCGCCCGGATTCATGATGCGATGCAGGGCCAGTCCCGGCACCGGCGTTTCGACCGAGCCCTCGCAGCCGGCGGTGAAACGATCGAGCAGCGCGACGAGATCGAGACGCGCCTGATCGAGCGCTGGGTCAGGCGCGCTGTCGTGGCGGATTTCCTTCGGCGAGTCGTGACTGTCTTTTGCGGCGAGACCGGGCGTGTCGTTCAAAGCCATGATTTCCGGACCATTTTCGAGATGAGATGGGTTTGACTAGCTTACTCGCGCGGGCGCGAGATTGCTCGCGGCCGCCCCCAGCGTTTGCAGGAACAGGCAAGGATTGAACAGGATCAGGCTATGAGCCGGCCGCGCGCCGGGACGATACTGCATTGCCGGCGCTGATCAGCTCGTGCAGTTCGGGCGATGCCGCGCCTTTCCAGTCAATCGGGAGCAACCATGCGCTACAGGAAATTCGGCAATACCGGCCTTTTCGTCTCTGAACTGTGCCTGGGCACGATGACGTTCGGCGGCGGCACGGGCGGAATCTGGGACAACATCGGCCAGTTGCAGCAGGCCGACGCGGACAAGCTGATCGGCCGCTCGCTCGACGCGGGCATCAATTTCATCGACACCGCCGATGTCTACGCCGACGGTCAATCGGAAGTCATCACCGGGCAGGCGCTGAAGAATCTGAAGGTGCCGCGCGAGAACGTGGTCGTCGCGACGAAGATTCTCGGCGAAACCGGCACCAAGAGCGCGAATTCGCGCGGCGCGTCGCGCTATCACATCATCGACGGCGTGAAGGCGAGCCTCAAGCGCCTGCAACTCGATCACGTCGATCTGTACCAGATTCACGGCTTCGATCCGGCGACGCCGATCGAGGAAACGCTGCGCGCGCTCGACAATCTCGTGCAGCACGGGCATGTGC
>Ga0160447_100562_pt1 | contig 17083 bp, 16 predicted proteins | sample HID1973K_E1MG_FD_108222 | JGI IMG/M metagenome (GOLD analysis project Ga0160447, IMG submission 108222) | Enriched mosquito-associated microbial communities from UW Madison campus, WI, USA - HID1973K_E1 MG | ecosystem: Host-associated > Arthropoda: Insects > Digestive system > Unclassified ...
GAGTTTCTGATGCAGTTCAATGGCGAAGGCATCCAGCATGTGGCGTTCTTTACCGAAGACCTGATCGACACCTGGGACCGGCTCAAGGCGTTGGGCATGCGCTTCATGACCGCGCCGCCGGATACCTACTACGAGATGCTCGAAGGCCGTTTGCCGAATCATGGCGAGCCGGAAAATGAGCTGAAGGCCCGTGGCATTCTGCTGGATGGCAACTCGGAAGGGGGCAACAAACGCCTGCTGCTGCAGATTTTCTCTGAAACCCTGATGGGGCCGGTGTTCTTCGAGTTCATTCAGCGCAAGGGCGATGACGGTTTTGGCGAGGGCAACTTCAAGGCGCTGTTCGAATCCATTGAACGTGATCAAGTGCGGCGAGGGGTCTTGACGGCGGATTAATGGGCCAACCGCCTTGTAGGAGTGAGCTTGCTCGCGATCAGGTCAGATCAGTCACTGATAATTTGACTGACACACCGCAATCGCGAGCAAGCTCACTCCTACAAGGTTTTGTGATTGTCAGGCCAGCGGCATTTCCCCACCCATCCGCGCGCTGATAGCCCGAGCCGTGCGCGACAGCTTCTGCGCCGCCATCGATTGGCGTTCATCGGTAAACACCGACGCCGAACCCACCACCGTGACGACGCCCACCAGTTTGTTGCCCATGGCGAATACCGGAGAAGACACCGCGTTGACCCCTGCCATCAGCAGGCCGTGGATCTGGTGCACGCCGGTGCTGCGGATTTCCTTGAGGTGACGATCGATTTCTTTCAGCTGTTTTGCGTTCAGCAACGCGGACTCCGCTTCGCGTAGCGATGCCGTTTCTGCATTCAAAAAGGTGTCGAACACCAGGCCCGTGGACGAACTGAGCAGTGGCAACACCGAACCGATCTGCGTGACCAGCGTCACCGCGCCCAGTGATTGTTCGACGTAGACCACGGTCGGGCCCTTGTTGCCCCAGACCGCAAGAAAACAGGTTTCGTTGAGGTCGTCGCGTAGTGCGATGAGTTCCGGCGCGGAGATTTTCAACACGTCCAGCTGGCTCAACGCCGCCAGACCGACCTGCAATGCAGAGCGGCCCAGACGGTAATGGTTGGTGACCGGATCCTGCTCGGCAAAGCCGCTGTCCACCAAGGCCTGCAAGTAGCGGTGCACTTTGCTGGCGGGCATGGCGACGTAATCGGACAGCTTCGACAACGAGGTGGCGGGCGCGAGCTCGGCGAGCGCCTTGAGAATGCCGACGCCGACTTCGGCGGACTGCACTTTCTGTTGGCGGGGGGAGGCAGGAGAGGGGGATTCTTCGGTCATGAGCGAGGCGTGCGCCGGTCTGGAAAGGCTGCTTTATAGCTTGACCGTCCCGTAAACTCAAATTACGTTATGCGTAATCAGTTTACGGAAATGATCTCTGTAGGCGTGAGCTTGTGTGCGCTCGTGGTCTATCCGCGAAGAATGCGTAACCACCAAGCCATGATCGCGATCACACTCACGCCTACAGGGGCGGATCACTCAGATCAATAAAAACAAGAGGTCGAGATGTTCACAGCACCCGCACCCGCACCCGAGGCGTTGAGGTATCAACCCGGCTTCGGCAATCAGTTCAGCAGCGAGGCCATGCCAGGCAGTTTGCCGGTGGGGCAGAACTCGCCGCAGCGTCATCCCCTCGGGCTCTATGCCGAGCAACTCTCCGGCACCGCGTTCACCGTTCCCCGCGCTGAAGCCCGGCGCACTTGGCTCTACCGCATCAAGCCATCTGCGGCGCATCCTCGATATCAACGCCTCGAGCGACAGATCACAGGCCAGCAACAAGGTCCCGTCACCCCCAATCGGCTGCGCTGGAACACCTTCGATTTTCCGGCCGAACCCACCGATTTCATTGACGGGCTGATCACCCTGGCCAGCACCTCGGCGGCGGATCAGGCCGAAGGCGTCAGCGTGTACGTGTACGCAGCCAATCGCTCAATGCAACGGGCGTTCTTCAATGCCGACGGCGAATGGCTGATCGTTCCGCAGCAGGGGCGTCTGCGTATCGTCACTGAACTCGGCATGCTGGACATCGAACCACAGGAAATCGCCGTGCTGCCACGGGGGCTGAAATTCAGCGTGCAACTGCTCGATGACACGGCCCGCGGCTACATCTGCGAGAACCATGGCTGCGCCTTGCGTCTGCCGGATCTGGGACCGATCGGCAGCAATGGCCTGGCCAATCCTCGGGACTTTCAGGCGCCGGTCGCGCATTTCGAAAACAGCGAGCAGCCCACCGAACTGGTCCAGAAGTTCCTCGGTGAACTGTGGGCAACGCAATTGGAGCACTCGCCGTTCGACGTCGTTGCCTGGCATGGCAATAACGTGCCGTACAAATACGACCTGCGCCGGTTCAACACCCTGGGTACGGTGAGTTACGACCATCCGGACCCGTCGATTTTCACCGTGCTGACCTCACCGAGTGCGATTCACGGTCAGGCCAATGTAGATTTCGTGATCTTCCCGCCGCGCTGGATGGTGGCGGAAAACACCTTCCGCCCGCCGTGGTTCCATCGCAACCTGATGAACGAATTCATGGGCCTGATCGACGGCGCCTACGACGCCAAGGCTGAAGGATTCATGCCTGGTGGCATGTCGCTGCACAACTGCATGAGCGCCCATGGCCCCGACAACGCCACCGCCGAGAAAGCCATGGCTGCCGACCTTGCACCGCACAAGATCGAACAGACCATGGCCTTCATGTTCGAGACCGGCAAGGTCCTGCGCCCCAGCCGCTACGCGCTGGAATGCCCGCAATTGCAAAGCGACTACGATGCCTGCTGGAACGGCATCGCCAGAACCTTCAAACCCTTCGATCCGGATAGCCAACGATGAGCACCTCAAGACACCCGCGCAGTTGGGTGACCTCTGCCAACGATCACCCTGATTTTCCGCTGCAGAACCTGCCATTCGGCGTGTTCAGTCGGCTGGGTAAAGGCACGGGGATGGACAAGCGCGGCGGCGTTGCCATCGGGGACTGCATCTTCGATCTGCGGGCTGCCCTCGAGGCCAGCTTATTCAACGGCGCGGCGCGCGTGGCGGCGGAGGCGGCGAGCCGCGGTCAGCTCAACGATTTCTTCGCCCTCGGCCCGGTATCGCGGCAGGCGTTGCGAAATGAGCTTACGCATCTGCTGGATGAACAGAGCCCGCAGCGCGAGCACCTGCAAGGGCTGGGTAAAACCCTGCTGTTACCGATGAGCGAATGCCGGATGCACTTGCCTGCGAAGGCCGGCGACTACACCGATTTTTACGTGGGCATTCATCATGCGATGAACGTCGGCAAACTGTTCCGGCCGGACAACCCACTGCTGCCCAACTACAAATACGTGCCCATCGCCTATCACGGCCGGGCCTCGACGCTGTGTGTATCGGGCACGCCGGTCAAACGCCCCAATGGCCAGACGTTGGCACCGGGCGCTGAGGTGCCGACATTCGGCCCGAGCAAGCGTCTGGATTACGAACTGGAGGTCGGCGTGTGGATGGGACAGGGCAACGAGGCGGGTGAGCCGATTTCGATTGCCGAGGCTGGCGAACACATCGCCGGATTCTGCCTGCTCAACGACTGGTCGGCCCGCGATCTGCAAGCCTGGGAATACCAGCCGCTGGGACCGTTTCTGTCGAAGAGCTTCGCCACCAGCCTTTCACCCTGGGTGGTGACGGCTGAAGCCCTGGCGCCATTTCGTAGCGCGCAACCGCAGCGACCGGAGGGTGACCCGAAGCCGCTGGATTATCTGTTCGATGAACAGGACCAGAAGCACGGCGCGCTGGACATCGAGCTGGAAGTGCTGTTGCTCACCGCGAAGATGAAGGAGCAGGGCATGGCGCCGCACCGTCTGGCGTTGAGCAACACGTTGAACATGTACTGGACCGTGGCGCAGATGGTCACCCATCACAGTGTCAATGGCTGCAAGCTACAGCCGGGTGATCTGTTCGGCACTGGCACCTTGTCCGGCCCGCAGGCGGGTCAATACGGTAGCTTGCTGGAGATGACCGAAGGCGGCAAACACGCGGTGGATCTGCCGGGGGGCGAGACGCGCAAGTTCCTTGAAACGGGAGACGAGGTCATCCTCAAGGCGCGCTGCCGCAGGGATGGCGAGGTGAGTATCGGATTCGGCGAGGTTCGTGGGGTGGTGGTGGACTGACATTTACCTTATCTCTGTAGCAGCCCGGCTTGCCGGCGGTGGCGATCTTGAATACGTCACCGCCGGCAAGCCGTGCTGCTACAGATGGAGTGCGTGTTCCAACAGCAGGCGTGTGCTCAGATGAATCCCGAAACCAGCGACCCTTCACGAGGCAAGAACCGGCCCTGACGCCCACCCTGCGGCTTACCTTCGGCATAGCTCAAATGCCCGTTGACCCACACCCCATTGATGCCTTCCGCCGCCCGCTTGGGCGCTTTGAAATCCGCGACATCGCGCACGGTCTCGGCGTTGAACAGCACCAGATCCGCCCAGTAGCCCTCACGCACGAAGCCTCGTTGATGCAGCCCGAAACGCGTGGCGGTCAGGCCGGTCATCTTGTGGATGGCGGTGTGCAGCGGGAACAGTCCGAGGTCGCGGCTGAAATGCCCCAGCACCCGTGGAAACGCTCCCCACAGACGCGGGTGCGGAAACGGATCTTCCGGCAGACCGTCCGAGCCGATCATCGACAGCGGATGCTTCATGATGCTCTGCACGTCGTTCTCGTCCATGCCGTAATACACCGCGCCGGCCGGTTGCAGCGCGCGGGCGGCGTCTTCCAGGGACTGGCCCCAATCGGCGGCGATGTCCTTGAGGTCGCGCCCGCCCTGATCCGGGTGCGGCGTCGACCAAGTGATGGTGATGCGATGAGCGTCAGTGACTTGTTTCAAGTCCAGCGTCGAGGAGCTGGCCGCGTAGGGGTAGCAGTCGCAGCCAACCGGTTGGGTCAGTGCGGCCTTTTCCAGCGAAGCCAGCAGTTGCGGACTACGGCCCCAATTGCCGGCTCCGGCGCATTTCAGATGGGAAATCACCACCGGCGATCTGGCGTGGCGACCAATGTCGAACGCCTCGTCCATGGCCTCCAGCACCGGCTCGAACTCGCTGCGCAGGTGTGTGGTGTACACCGCGCCGAATGCCGTCAGTTCTTCGGCCAGTTGCTTGACCTCATCGGTGTCCGCCGAATAGGCCGAGGCATAGGCCAGACCGGTCGAAAGCCCCAGTGCGCCATCCTCCAGACTCTCGCGCAACTGCTCGCGCATGGCGCTGATTTCATCGGGTCTGGCGGTGCGGAACAGATCGTCGAGATGGTTGCTGCGCAGCGCCGTATGACCGATCAGCGCGGCGACGTTGACCGCCGGGCGTGCCTTGTTCACGGCATTGCGATAGTCGCTGAAGCGTGGATAAACGAAGGCCTTGGCCGGGCCCAGCAGGTTCATCGGATCAGGCGGATCGCCAGCGAGCGTGACCGGTGAAGCGCTGATTCCGCAATTGCCGACGATCACCGTGGTCACGCCTTGGGTAATCTTCGGCAGCATCTGCGGCTGGCCAATCACCACCGTGTCGTCGTGGGTATGCACGTCGATGAAACCCGGCGCCAGCACCCGGCCGGCCGCATTGACTTCTTCCGTGGCCGAGACCCCTGCAAGGTCGCCGATGCGCTGGATGCGCCCGTCGCGAATCGCCACGTCGGCGCGGTAGCCTGGCGTGTCACTGCCATCGATCACCAGCGCGTCGCGAATGATCAGGTCGTAAAGCATGGTTCAGTCTCCAAGCGGCAGGCCGTCGTCGCCGCCGCGGTAATCATCGAGGGCCAGCTTGATGCGCCGCAGCCGCTCCTGGTTGTCGTCAGGGGCGGTCAGCGCCAGTTCGGTGGCGAGCACGTCGATGGTCAGCAGCATGCCGTAGCGCGCTGCCGTGGGTTTGTAGATGAAATTGGTTTCGGCGATCTGCAACGGCAACACCACGTCAGCCAGATCCGCCAGTGGCGAGTCGGGAAGGGTGATCGCCAAGGTCTTCGCGCCATAGCTGCGGGCCAGATTCACGGCATCCAGCAGCTCCGGCGTGCGGCCGCTCAACGAGCAGACGATCAGGCTGTGATCGGGGCCAAGGGTCGCGGCGATCAAACGCATCATCACCGGGTCGCGGCTGGCGGCGATGGGGTAGCCAAGGCGCACCAGCCGGGTCTGCAATTCTTCGCTGCACAGGCTGGAACACCCGCCCATGCCGAAGCTGTGGATCATGCGCGCCGGGGTCAGCAAGGCGACGGCAGCCTTGAAGCGTGCGTCATCGAACCCGGCCAGATGCTGGCGCAGGGTCGACTCGATATCGCCGACAATCTGCGTAAAAAAACCCGACTGCCCCGGCGCCTGTTCCGGGTTGAGAAAGCGATTGCCGACGCCGCTGGCTTGAGCCAATTGCAGGCGCAGGTCACGCAGATCCTTGCAGCCGACCGTACGCGCGAAACGTGACAGCGTCGCGCTGCTGACTTCAGCGCGGGCCGCCAGCTCGTCCAGGCTGGCACTGGCCGAAAACGCGACATCGCTCAGAATCAATCTGGCGATGCGACCTTCACCGGCGCTGAACGAGTTCTGACGGGCGCGGATCTGGTAGAGAATATCCACTCAGAGCACCTGCGCCAGGCCGAGGGTGAGGACGAAAGCGATCACGGAGATCAGCGTCTCCAGCACCGTCCAGGTCTTGAAGGTCTGCGCCACGGTCATGTTGAAGTACTCCTTGATAAGCCAGAAACCGCCGTCATTGACGTGGGAGAAGATCACCGAGCCCGCGCCGGTCGCCAGCACCAGCAGTTCCGGGTGTGGGTAACCCAGGCCCATGGCGACGGGGGCGACGATGCCGGATGCAGTGGTCATGGCAACCGTCGCCGAGCCAGTGGCGATGCGCATCAATGCCGCGAACAGCCAACCCATCAGCAGCGGCGACAAGTGAAAGTCTTGAGCGAGGCTTACGATTTCGTTGGTCACGCCGCTGTCGACCAGAATCCGGTTCAGACCGCCGCCTGCGCCGACCAGCAGCGTAATGCTCGCCGTTGGCGCCAGACACTCCTGAGTGAACTTGAGGATCGAATCGCGATTGAAACCCTGGGCAATGCCCAGCGTCCAGAAGCTTAGCAAGGTCGCCAGCAGCAGCGCGATCACCGAGTTGCCGACGAACAACAGGAAGCTGTTGAAGCTGCTGCCGGGCGTACTGATCAAATTGGCCCAGCCACCGAGCAGCATCAGCAGGACAGGAAGAAGAATGGTTGCCATGGTGATCACGAACCCGGGCAAGTGTTTGCGCGGTTCGCGGTCCAGAAACTGCTTGGCGAGTGGGTTTTCATCCGGCAAATGAATGCGTGGGACGATGAACTTCGCGTAGATCGGGCCGGCGATGATCGCGGTCGGAATGCCGACCAGAATGGCGTAGAACAGCGTCTGTCCTACCGAAGCCTGGTACGCCTGAACCGCCAGCATCGCTGCCGGGTGCGGGGGGACCAGCGCGTGGACCACCGAGAGGCCGGCGACCATCGGCAGTCCGACCATCAGGATCGACACGCCGACCCGCCGCGCCACGGTGAAGGCAATCGGCACCAGCAGCACGAACCCGACTTCGAAAAACAGTGGCAGGCCGACCAGAAACGCAATGCAGACCATGGCCCAGTGCGCATTGCGCTCGCCAAAGCGGTCAATCAGCGTTCGCGCCACCTGCTCAGCGCCGCCGGACTCGGCCATCATCTTGCCAAGCATGGTGCCCAGCGCGACCACCAGTGCAATGTGGCCAAGGGTCTTGCCGACTCCGCCTTCATAGGAAGCCACCACTGATGTGGCGGGCATTCCGGCGACCAGTGCCAAGCCAACGGAAACCAGTGTGATAATGACGAAGGGATTGAGGCGAAAGCGTGCGATCAATACGATCAGGGCGATGATCGCGATGGCGGCGTAGACCAACAGGGACAGGCCGGCGGACGGGGGCATGCAACGGTTCCTTGCAGACAAAAGGGAAAGTCAGGGCGTGGCGATGCGCACATTCAGTCGATGCGCGACCAGGCAGTGAATACAGTCTCGGCAGAGGGCGTTGCTAAAGGCTCGCGGGGCGAAGCAAGGGTCGAAGAGCGACGATCACAGGCAGGCATTATTTTTATCTCTGATTGCGTGATGTAAATTAATCTACACGTAATAGGATAAAAATATCAATTTATGAAAATAAATTTCTCTCTGGTCATTTGACTGTAGCGCCACGGGATTGCCGGTGGGAGCGGTCTCGCCAACGTAGCCACTCGTCCTGCGGCCACATTCAACCCGCGCTGAACCGCTCGCGATACGCCTGAGGCGTCACCGACACGGCCCGCAAAAAGCTTCGGCGCAGGGTTTCTTCGGTGCCGAAGCCGCAGCGATCAGCGATTCGCTTGATTGGCAGCGCGCTGTCTCCCAACAAGCGGCGGGCGGCTTCAACGCGCAACTGCTCGATGGCTCGGGCCGGGGTGTTGCCGGTGTGGGCGCGGTAGTGCCGCACGAAACTGCGTTCGCTCATGCCCACTTGAGCGGCGAGGGTGGCGACGGAAAGATCGCTGGCCAGGTTATCCAGAATCCAGGCATGCAAATCGCCGAAGCGGCTGTCCTGGCTGCGAGTGGCGTGTTGCATCGACAACGCGGTGCTGAATTGCGACTGTCCGCCCGGACGCTTGAGAAACACCACCAGATCCCGCGCCACCGCCAAGGCTATGTTGCGACCCAGATCGGCTTCGACCAGCGCCAAAGCCAGATCGATACCGGCCGTGACACCTGCCGAGGTCCACAATGCCTCTTCGTTGATGAAGATCGGTTCGGGATCGACGTACAGCCCCGGATACCGGCGGGCCAGTTCGTCACAGCTGTCCCAATGCGTCACCACCCGATGCCCGTCAAGCACGCCTGCCTCCGCCAGCATGAACGCGCCCGTGCACACCGACGCCACTCGACGTGCGCTGCTCGCCTGCTGGCGAACCCACTGCAGCAGTGCTTGATCCTGCAACGCGGTGTGAACGCCCCAGCCGCCTGCGATGATCAAAGTGTCCGACGGCGTTTGTGGCAGAGGATGGGTGTGCAGGCCCAGGCCGGCCGAGGAAACGACGCTGCCGTTCTCGCGGGCGATGACTGTGGGGGAATAGGGCGCCGCCAGGCCGTTTTCCAGCATCTGCACATTGGCCGAGGCGAACACCTGCAAGGGGCCGCTGACGTCCAGCAATTGCACGTTCGCAAAGGCCAGGATGTGTATCGGCTTGGTCTGATCGGACATGGCAACGCTCGATAATGGCAGTTGGCGGAAATTGTGGGTGTTATGGCGTATCCGCCAGAGCGTATCTCGCTACATTGGCTTCGTCCACCTCCATAAACACCTATCAAGGAGTCACGCTCATGACCCTGCACATCGGCCTTCTGCTGTTCCCCAAGGTTCAACAACTGGACCTCACCGGCCCTTATGACGTTTTCGCCACCATGCCCGGCGTGACCGTGCATCTAATCTGGAAGAACCTCGATCCGCTGCAGTCCAGCACAGGGCTGACGCTGGTGCCGACCAAGACCTTCGCGGATTGCCCGGATCTGGACGTCATCTGCGTCCCCGGCGGTGTGGGCATCGACGCGTTGATGGAAGATGCCGAAACCCTCGCCTTCATTCGGCAGCAGGCTGCCAACGCGCAGTACGTGACGTCGGTTTGCACGGGGGCGCTGGTGCTTGGCGCGGCAGGCCTGCTGGAAGGCAAGCGCGCCACGACCCACTGGGCGTCCCACGGTCTGCTGGAAGAATTCGGCGCGACCCCGGTCAAGGAACGCGTGGTGCGCGACGGTAACCTGATGACGGGCGGCGGCGTCACGGCGGGTATCGACTTTGCCCTGGCGTTGATCAGCGAAGTATTCGACGCGGACAAAGCACAAACCATTCAGCTGCAACTGGAATACGCGCCCGCGCCGCCGTTCAATGCCGGTCGCCCTGACACGGCACCGGCGCACATCCTGGCCATCGCCACCGAGCGCGCAACCCCCGGATTGGTGGTCCGTCAGCAGATCGTCGAGCGAGTGACAGCGACGCTTCGTTAAGCCGGGCAGGCGGCGGGGATCTCGTACCAGCAGAGGAACAGGTCCAGCGCCGAATTCACGACAGTCACCTGTTCCTCAGACGTCAGCAGCGGTTTGTTGAGCGTGACCTGAGGCCAGAAGGCGAATGCCTTGAGCAGGGCGTGGATCTGCGACGCGGCGAATCCCGGATCGACCGCCTTGAGGCGGCCGTCCTGCTGAGCGCCGCGTACCCAGACGGTAAAAGTTTCTTCGCGCTCGTTGAGGCGATTGACCCAGGTCTGTGCGCGGTCCGGCGAGTGAATCGTGGCACCGATGGCGACGCGGGCCAGGTCGATGAAATTAGGGTCGACCAGTGTTTTCATTTTGCTGTCGAGCAATTCGCGCAATTGATCGCGCAGGGCTACCCCGGGGCGGTAGGCCGCGTCCGCCTGGGCTGCGGAAGTGGCCCACAGTCGGTGAAGCATTTCCGAGAACAGCTCTTCCTTGCTTGGGAAGTGGTTGTACACCGTGCGCTTGGACACTTCGGCCCGTGCCGCGATGCGGTCCATGCTGGTGACCTCGAAACCGTGGTCGCGAAATTCGGCAATGGCTGCCTGAACAATGGATTCACGTTTTCGGTCGGTCAGTCGCAGGGGAGCAGTCATGGCTTCGCTTCTAAAGATTCACGAGGGCCGGAATCGATCCCGGCAAGAAAATTACACCGAGCAGTTTACTTCCCTTTGAAGATCGTGCAAGCTAGAAACTACACTGTGTAGTGTAAAAGACTGTTACAACTTCCCGCTTACTTCTTTCCACCGTATGCAACATTCTGCAAAGCGTTCGCCGTTGCAGAATCCTCCACCCGTTTCATGGAGTCAGCACCTCATGGCCTCGATCGAAAAAAACCTCGATAACGCTCCCGCATTGCCTGTCCTGTCCCGGCAAGAAGGCCGCTATCTCAATCACAAGCCGATGAAGCGCTCCGGGTTTCTCAAGACGCTGCGCATTTTCTGGAATGCGATGGTCAACAAGCCTCGTCATACTCGTCCGGTGGGGGAGATTCCGGTGCAGCCATTGTCCCGTCAGCAATTGCTGGCAGCGCCAAACAACACGGTGTACCGCCTCGGTCACTCGACCGTGCTGCTGAAACTGCGCAATCAATACTTTCTGACCGATCCTGTCTTCGCTGAGCGCGCCTCGCCCATCCAGTGGGCTGGCCCGCAACGTTTTCACCAGCCACCGATCAGCCTGGAGGATCTGCCACCGCTCAAGGCAGTGATTCTGTCGCACAACCATTATGACCATCTCGACCACATGACCATCCAGGTGCTCAAGGACAAGACCGAGCACTTCATCACGCCATTGGGAGTAGGTGACACGTTGATCAAATGGGGCGTTGCCGCGGAAAAAGTCCAGCAACTGAACTGGTGGCAGTCCACTGACATTCATGGCATCCGTTTCGTCGCGACCCCGGCCCAGCACTTTTCCGGGCGCAGCTTCAGCGACACCAATCAGACGCTCTGGGCGTCCTGGGTGATGATCGATGGCCAACAGCGCATCTTCTTCAGCGGCGATACCGGTTATCACGACGGCTTCAAATTGATCGGCGAGCAGTACGGCCCGTTCGACCTGACGCTGATGGAAACCGGGGCCTACAACGTCGAATGGCCGGATGTGCACATGCAGCCTGAAGAGACCTTGCAAGCGCACATCGATCTGCGCGGCAAATGGTTGCTGCCGATTCATAACGGCACGTTCGATCTGGCGATGCACGCCTGGCACGAACCCTTCGACCGCATTCTGTCACTGGCCTGGGACCGCAGCGTTTCCATCACGACCCCTGAAATGGGCCAGCCGTTCTACATCCAGTATCCCAGCCGAGGCGAAGCCTGGTGGATGAAGGTCGAGAAAGCCGTGGACACTCAGTCGGCTGTCCGCTGCGGGCGTCGGTGCAATCGTCAGCAGGCCGCCAGCCGGGGCTGATCAGGGCTTGTTCTGATTGCGATCCTTGTCCCGATCGCCGTCTTCAGGCGGCGTGGGGTGCCGAGGTTGTTCACCCTGCTGGTTGGCTTGCTTGTGCTGCTCGCCGACTTTTCCGGCATTTTCCGGGTGGTGGTCGAGGTCTTCACGGTTCGATTCTTTGGACATTGCCTGTTCTCCGTTGGGCATGGTCATGCGTACTCACTCATCTGCCTGATCAACATCAGCGCTTCGTCTTTGAACAAAGGCTGTTTCATCCGTTCGGCCAGCAGCGCGACTTCACGTTCGCGCTCGCACCCGACAACTGCGGCCACCGCACCTTGTTTGCAGATCAGCGCCAGAAATTCGAAGGACTCCGGCTCGCCGAGATACACGATGTCGTCCCAGTCCTCAGCGTGCCCCAGGTAATCCAGACGCTTCTCAAAATGGTACGTCCAGAAGTACGGCACATCGGTGTAATGCTCGCCGCCACCGAGCATGTTGCTGGCAGCGATTCGCGCCTGCTGCTGGGCCAGGCGCCAGTGTTCGATGCGCTGCGGTCGGTGGTCGAGCGGGAAGGTGGCGATGTCGCCGGCGGCCCACAGGTCCTTGCCCGCCTGCATCCCGGAGTCCACTTTCAGCGAGCCGTCTGTTTCCCGTTCGATCCCATCGATGAAATGCGTCGCCGGGTTGACCCCGATGCCAATCAGCGCCAGGTCAACGGGCAGCCTTTCACCATTGCTCAGTAGCGCAGCCTCAAGACGCTTCTTTCCTTGGTGGCCGTCTCCTTCGAAACGGCTAACGTCGACGTGGGTGCGAAACAACACGCCATGTTGCTCATGGAGCGCGCGAATCGCTTTGCCGATCCGTTCGCCCAATTGCGCCGCGAAGGGCACTTCGTGGCGCGCGATGACCGTCACGTTGACCCCGTGCTTGCGTAACGCCGACGCCGCTTCCAGGCCGATGAAACTGTCGCCGAGGATTAACACATGACTCCCGGGTCGAGCCGCGGCGAGAATCTTCTTCGCATCCTCGCGGCAGCGCAGCGTCAGCACCTGGGGCAAGTCGGCACCGATGACATGCAGGTTTCGCGGTTCGCCCCCGGTGGCAATCAGCGCGGCGTCATAGGCAAAACGCTGGCCATCGACCAGCGTCAGCCTTCTGTTAATGACGTCGAGTTTCATCACCTCACCCTGAATGCGCTCGATACGCTGTTCCCGGTAAAACGCATCGTCGCGCAACGGCGGCACTTGGTCGGGACGCATGTCGGCGGCGAGTACGAATTTGCTCAGCGCAGTGCGGTCGTAACCGGGCGAAGGTTCTCGGTCGATCAACAGCAGGCGACCGTTGAAGCGTTTTTCGCGTAGCGCGCTGGCCGCCGCAGTACCTGCAGCGCCGGCACCGATGATGACGAAGCAACGGTCGTCTGGCGGCAAGGGGTCGGGGAGGGTCTGGATGGCTTGTTCGTCGACGTGAATCTGATCTTCGATCACCTGAACCGGATAGCGGATCAATCCGTCCAGCGCTGGCGGTTCACACAGGCTTCCGTCGTCAATGGCAAACTCGGCCTTGTGCCAGGGGCAGATCAAATGGCCGTTGCAGACTGCGCCGTCTGCCAGCGGGGCACCGGCGTGGGGGCACTCGCCCTGATACGCCCGCACTTCGTTGCCGGCCCGCACCAGTACGATTTTCTTCTCGCCAATTTCAACCTGAATACCGCGATCCCGACGCAGATCGGCCAGGCTAGCGACCCGATGCATGGTCATATGATTTTCTCCCAGGCTTTCTTCTGGGAGTGGGCCGTGAGGCGAGAGGTTCAGAGAATTTGTCAGAGCATGGCACGAGCGCTGCAGCAGTGGGCTTGCTCGCGATGGGGTGTCTCAGGCGACATCTGCATGACTGCACGACCCTGATCGCGAGCAAGCTCACTCCTACCAATCTGTACGCCGCACGGTTGCGGTTGTTAGCGCACCAACCCCAATCGCTCATGCCAATCGGCGATTGATTCCTCGGGATACTGCTCGAACTGTTGATCCTTCGGACCCGCCTCCACTTCAACCCACGACGCCTTAGAGTCCAACAGCAGGTGCGTGTGCTCTGGCGGCGTCGGCAGTGGCGTGTCGATGGCCGAGGCAAATGGATGAATCAGTTCCGGCCATTCCGGGCTGAACAGCCACAGCCCGCTGCCACAGTGTTTGCAGAAATGCCGCTCGGCGCTACTGGTATGGACGTGATGGTTTTGCTCATCGCGCATCTTTGCATGATAAATGGCGATGCTGCTCTTGCCTTTGACCTTCAGGCTTTTGGCGTCGCCGCCGAGGTTGATCGAATAACCGCCGCCGCCCTGAGTCTTGCGGCAGATCGAGCAATAGCAACGCTGATAGGGGTAGGGGTGGGCGCTCGTCAGGCTGAATTCCACCGCGCCGCAATGGCAGGAACCTTCCAGATGCATGGCGTTATCTCCATTCTGTTCATCGAGTCATAGGTCTAGACCGCGCCGTGCCCCCAGGTTCGAAGTTTTCTCGAACGGCTGTTCGGATTCTTCCTGGGTGGCCCACTCAAGAAGCCACGCGCTGCGTCGATATCCGGTAGTCGTACGATGAGTTTTACGACCACTGCCACCAATAACTCAGCGTGGCCTGGCGCAAGCCTTCGTGCTGGCCGAAAGCGGCGACCTGAAGGCCTTGAATACCCTGCTGCTGGCGGACATGAAAACCGCCGTCGACAACTCCGGCTCGCAACTGGCGGTTTTGCGGTGGTGGCCCTGAGCGTCTTCCCCAGCAACCTGGAACACCCTCTTGACCAGATCGACCGCCACTGTCGTACACGCCGCTAGATCGTTTGAAGACAGGGACTGATTAACCGTCGTATTCTTTTTCATGGACTCGCCCTCGCTGTCGTTGGCTTCTTAGACTGCCACCGTGGCGCATTGACGCCTCGGCGTGGGCGAGTCCATCCAATTACAGCAATTGCGGTATCAGCTTAAAGGTTTCACCTCATTCACTTGCCTGCACCTGTCCTTGGCTTGCATGATTCTCCCCGACTAATAATTCCTGGCGGGCTGAACCTGCCGAACAGATAGGTGAAAGGCAATGGATGATGTGAATCGCGGTTTCAGCAGTTGGCTGCGCGCCCCCGGACACAAGGCGTGGCTCATGCAGGAAGGCAATCGCCTGCTGACGTTCGCCAAGGCGGCCAGGCTGCCACAGGGTTTCGGCAATCTGGATGATCGAGGCCGGCTGCCCGCCGACGCCGTCGCCGAGACCATGAACACCGCACGCATGACCCACAGTTTTGCCATGGCCCACATCAACGGCATTCCCGGTTGCGCCGATCTGGTCGATCACGGCGTTGCAGCGCTGGCCGGTCCCCTGCGCGATGCCGAGCATGGCGGCTGGTTCGCCAAGCCCCTCGAGCACAGCACCGACACCGGTAAGGCTGCTTATCTGCATGCCTTCGTTGCCTTGGCCGCATCGTCTGCGGTCGTGGCCCAGCGCCCCGGTGCCAAGGCGCTGCTGGAACAGGCGATTCAGGTCATCTCCCAGCGCTTCTGGAGCGAAGAAGAGGGCGCGATGCGCGAATCCTTCGCTCGCGACTGGAGCGACGAAGAAAGCTATCGCGGCGCCAACAGCAACATGCACAGCACCGAGGCGTTTCTGGCACTGGCCGATGTCACCGGTGATGCGCGCTGGCTGGATCGCGCGCTGTCCATTGTCGAGCGGGTCATTCATCAGCATGCTGCAGCCAACAATCACCAGGTGATCGAACACTTCGACCTGCAATGGCAGCCGGTACGCGAATACAACGCCGACAAGCCTGACGACGGTTTCCGCCCTTATGGCACCACGCCGGGCCATGCGTTCGAGTGGGCGCGGCTGGTGTTGCATCTGGAAGCGGCGCGCCAGAAAGCCAAGCAGGACACCCCGTCATGGCTGGTGGAGGACGCGCGCACGCTGTTCGAAAACGCCTGCCGTTATGGCTGGGACGTCGACGGCGCGCCAGGCATCGTTTACACCCTGGATTGGGAAAACCGGCCGGTGGTGCGCCATCGCCTGCACTGGACCCACGCCGAAGCCGCCGCAGCCTCGGCGGCGTTGTTGCAGCGCACCGGGGAGCAGCAATACGAAATCTGGTACCGCACGTTCTGGGAGTTCAACCAGACCCTGTTCATCGACGATGAGCACGGCAGTTGGCGCCATGAGCTCAACCCGCAGAATCAGCCGAGCACCGACATCTGGCCGGGCAAGCCGGACCTCTACCACGCCTATCAGGCCACGCTGCTGCCGGTTCTGCCGCTGGCGCAGAGTCTGGCCACCGCTCTGGAGCATCTGCAGTGATCCGAATCGGCGATTTCATCGAATCGATGGACACCTCTGAACTGTCGCGCTGGGCTTCGTTGACCCCATGGGAAATGATCGGCCGCGCCCCTGAAATCGTTCGAGAAATAGGCTTGACCCTGAACGACGATTACGAAGTGCGCGGCGACATTGCCGTGCACAAGACCGTGGTGGTCGAGGAGGGCGCCGTGCTCAAGGGGCCGCTGATCATCGGTCCTCATTGCTTCGTCGCCAGTGGTGCCTATTTGCGCGGAGGCTGCTGGGTGGGCGAGCGCTGCATTTTCGGGCCCGGCGCGGAGTTGAAAACCTCGTTCGTGTTCGACGGCACCAAGCTTGCGCACTTCAATTTCGTCGGCGATTCAGTGCTCGGGGCAGGGGTCAATCTGGAGGCCGGCAGTATCGTCTGCAATTACCGTAACGAGCGCGACGACAAGGAAGTGCGTGTGCGCATCGACGGCCGACTGCGCGCCACCGGTTGCGACAAGTTCGGTGCCCTGATCGGCGACCGCTCACGCATCGGCGCCAATGCTGTATTGGCACCGGGGGCGTTGTTGGCCAAGGCGTCGATCATTCGACGGGGCGAAGTGTTCGATGCGGAGCTGGTGAAGGCCTGAGGGCCTTCGCGTGTGGCTGCGCCCGAGTCATGCCAGCCGCTGCGTCACACGAATCACCTGCCGCGCAATGTAGGCGCCGGTAACGATTACGCCGAACAGTCGCAGCGTTTGCATCGCCAGCACGAAGCCCACATCCGAATGGGTGTCGATGGCGATGATCGCCATGGCGTCAA
>Ga0160447_100565_pt1 | contig 16917 bp, 13 predicted proteins | sample HID1973K_E1MG_FD_108222 | JGI IMG/M metagenome (GOLD analysis project Ga0160447, IMG submission 108222) | Enriched mosquito-associated microbial communities from UW Madison campus, WI, USA - HID1973K_E1 MG | ecosystem: Host-associated > Arthropoda: Insects > Digestive system > Unclassified ...
CCCATCGGCTCGGGCAACAGCGTCGACGCTCCGATCGGCTCGGGCAATGACGTCAGCGTCGACGCTCCCGTCGCCAGCGGCAACGAGGTCGGCAACGGCAACGAGGTCAGCCCCGAGGTCGGCAACGGCTCGGGGAACGGCAACGGCAACGGCAACGCGAGCGGCAACGACACCAGCGTGGGCGACGTCGGTGCCGAGGTCGGCGACATCGCCGGCGACGTGTCCTCCGAGGTCGGCGACGTGACGGGCGACATCGGTGCGGACGTCGACGACGCCGTCGGCGACATCTCGTCGGACGTCGACGACCTCGTCGACGGCATCCTGGACAACTGACGCCAGGATCATGCGCCCAGCAGACTGACGGGGCTCAGCCCTTCGGGTGACGAGGCGGCGCCGGGAGATTTCCTCCCGGCGCCGTTCTCGTGCGCGAGGATGCCGCCGAGCCGACACGATTCCGCCGAGCCGACACGTTATTGCGCGCACGGACCCTGTCGGTTCGCACGAACCATGTCGGCTCGCGGAAGAAGAAGACCCGGGGTCAGGGGAGGGCGCGCGTCGAGTCGCGGACGATGAGGTGCGTCGCGATGGGTGTGTCCTCGGTGAGCTCGTGCGGCTCCTCGACGGCGAGGAGCACCTTCTGCATGATGAGCTCGCCGAGCGCCTGGAAGTCCTGCCGGACGGTCGTGAGCGCGGGCAGGAGGAACGGCGCCTCGGGCACGTCGTCGAATCCCACGACACTGACGTCGTCGGGCACGCGAAGGCCCCGGCTCCGCAGGGCCGACACGAGCCCGATCGCCATGTGGTCGTTGGCGACGAACACCGCAGAGCCCGCCGCGGCCGACCCCGCGGCATCCGCGCCGAGGTCGAGTGTCGCACCGATCTCATGGCCGCTGGCGGCCGACCAGTCGCCGTGCCGCGGCTCGATGGCGACGAGTCCGCGTGCCGCCAGCTCGTCGCGCCAGCCGCGGAGCCGCTCGAGGCCGTCCGGGTTGCTCGCCGGACCTGCGAGGTGGAGGATCCGGGTGTGTCCGAGCTCGGCGAGGTGCCGCACGGCCGCCCGGGCGCCGCGGTACTGGTCGATCGAGACGAGATGCGGATGCCGTCGCTGCGTCGCCGCCGCGGCGACCACCGGCACGCTGAGCTCCAGGCCACGGACCACCTCGAGCACGCCGATGTGGTTCACGATGAGCACGATCGCGTCGACCCGCTGGCGCAGGAGTCCCTCGATCACCGTGCGGACGGCGGCGGGATCGGGATCGGGCGAGGTCACGGCATCCACGGAGTAGCGCTCGGCACGTGCCGCGACGTTGAAGTGCATGGCGATCGACGTCGGACCGAAGTCGGCGGTGCCCGGAGTGACCAGGCCGATCGTGCGGGTGCGTCGCGTGACGAGGGCGCGCGCGGCGGGCGACGGGCTGTACCGCAGCTGCGCGATCGCCTGCTCCACGCGGGCGCGCGTGGCCGGCCGCACGTTCGGGAGGTCGTTGAGGACCCGCGAGACGGTCTGGTGCGAGACGCCCGCCAGGCGCGCGACATCGAAGATGTTCGCGGACTTCGCGCCGCGGTCCTCGCTCACGAGGTCTCCTCCGGCTGCGCGACGAGCGCCAGGAGCGAATCGACCGTGAGGTCGTCGGCCGCGATCGTGTCGACGATGCGGCCGCCGCGCAGGACGGCGATCCGGTTCGAGACGCGCAGCACCTCCTCGAGCTCGGCCGAGATGAACACGACCGACAGCCCGTTGTCGGCGAGCTCTCCGACGAGGCGCTGGATCTCGACCTTCGCTCCGACGTCGATGCCGCGCGTCGGCTCGTCGAGGACGAGGACCCGGGGCGACAGCGCGAGGAGCCGCGCGAGGAGCACCTTCTGCTGGTTGCCGCCCGAGAGGGTGCCGGCGGGGCGGTCGGGATCGGCGGGTCGGATGTCGAGCGCCTCGATCCAGCTCTGCGCGAGCTCGCGCCGCCGGGTCGTGCCGAGGCGGTGGAAGACCCCGCGCTCGGCCTGCAGGGCGAGGGTGATGTTGTCCTGCACGCTCAGGCCTTCGATGATGCCCTCCGTGCGGCGACTCTCGGACGAGTACACGACGCCGAGCGCGATCGCGCGGCGGGGCGTCGTCAGCTCCACCGGTGCACCTGCGACGCGGATCGTCCCGGCATCCGCGCGGTCGACGCCCGTGAGGGCGCGCGCGAGCTCGGAGCGCCCCGAGCCGAGGAGGCCGGCGAGGCCGACGACCTCGCCCTCGCCGAGGCGGAGGTCGGCGTCGACGATGCCCGATCCGACGGTCAGCTCGGAGGCGGCGAGGACCGGCGCTGCGACGTCGGCGGCCGGTTCGGTGCGCGCGCGCACCGCCATCTCGTCGCTCGAGCGGCCGAGCATCTTCTCGACGAGGCCGACCCGCAGGAGCTCCGTCGGCACGTACTCGCCGATGAGGCGCCCGCCGCGGAGCACCGTGATGCGGTCGCAGATCTCGTACACCTGGTCGAGGAAGTGCGAGACGAACAGGATCGCGACGCCGCGTTCGGTCAGCTCGCGCATCACGCGGAAGAGCTCGGCCACCTCGTCGAGGTCGAGGCTCGAGGTCGGCTCGTCGAGGACCAGCACGCGCACGTCGATGGAGATGGCGCGGGCGATCGCGACGAGCTGCTGCACGGCGAGCGAGTGGGTGGAGAGGATCGAGTGCGGGTCGATCCGGAGCCCCAGGTCGTCGAGCACCGCCTCGGCGCGCGCGGCCATCGCGCGCCAGTCGACGGCCCCGAAGCGGCGAGGCTCGCGGCCGAGGCAGATGTTCTCGGCGACCGTGAGGTTCGGGAGGAGGTCGATCTCCTGGTAGACGGTGCTGATCCCGGCGGCGATCGCTGCGGCCGGCGTGGCGAACGAGACGGGCTCGCCGCCCACGCGGACCTCCCCGGCATCCGGGCGGAGGACGCCCGTGAGGGCCTTGATGAGGGTCGACTTGCCCGCGCCGTTCTCGCCCATGAGCGAGTGCACCTCGCCGGGGAAGAGGCGGAAGTCCACGCGGTCGAGCACCGTCTCGGCTCCGAAGCGCACCGTCGCGCCGGAGATCTCGACGACGGGGGCGCGGTCGCCCTCGTGCTCGCGTGGATCCATGGTGACCATCATGCCGGGGAGGACTGCCGCGGGGCGCGCACGCCGAACCGGTGTCAGCGCCGGTTCGTGCCCGTGCGCGCCACGATGAGCCGCTGCATCACGACGAAGACGAGCAGGATCACCCCGATGATGATCCGCGTCCACGACTGCTCGGCGCCGAGGAACGAGATGACCGTCTTGATCGTGCCGTAGACGAACACGCCGATCATCGAGCCGAGGACGAATCCGCTGCCGCCCGACAGGAGCGTTCCGCCGATGACGACGGCGGCGATGGTGTCGAGCTCGGTGCCGACGCCGGTGAGCGGGTAGGCCGCCCCGGTGTAGGCGGTGAAGACGACGCCGGCCAGGCCCGCGCAGACGCCGCTGATGACGTAGACGAGGAGCTTCGTGCGGACGACCGGGAGCCCCATGAGACGGGCCGACTGCTCGTTGCCGCCGATCGCGTAGACCGTCCGGCCGAAGCGCGTGTACTGCAGCACGAGGATGCCGACGAGCACCACGAGCAGCGCGATGATCCCGGTGGGCGTGAGGTAGAAGGAACCGGGGGCGCCCTGGAGGCGCGTGGACTGCAGCCAGAGGATCGCCGGGTCCTCGACCTTGATCGAGGAGAGGCTCACCATGAACGCGAGGCCGCGGGCGGCGAACATCGCGGCGAGGGAGGCGATGAAGGGCTGGACGTCGAAGAACTGCACCATCACCCCGACCGCGAGCCCCATGCCGGCGCCGAGGACGACCATCACCGGCACGACGACGACTGTCGGGAATCCCTGGCTGAGCAGGCTCGCCCCCAGCATCCCGGTGAACGCCATCACCGCGCCGACCGACAGGTCGATGCCGCCGGTGAGGATCACGAACGTCATCCCGACCGCGAGGATCAGCAGATAGGCGTTGTCGAGAAGCAGCGCCGACAGCACGCGCGGGGTGAGGAAGTTGCCGAAGTTCGCCTGGGCGCCGATCAGCATCACGAGGAAGATGACGAGCGCGGCGAAGACCGGGATCCACGAGGCGTGGCGGCTCCGGAAGCGGCGGACGGTCTCGACGAGGGGGCGCGCGGGCGCGGCCGGGTCGGCGGTGAGCGTGCTCACGAGGCCACCGCCTTCGATTCGGTGCGGGAGAGGGGTCGGAGGAGGCGGCCGAGGTGGCCGCGGGTGCGCGGGGACTGCACGAGCACCACGATGACGACGACGATCGCGAGGAAGAGCGGACTCACCGCCGGCGGCACGCCGAGGAAGGTGATGGTCGACTTCAGCGTCTGGATCGTGAAGACGCCGACCACGGTGCCGGCGAGCGAGAACTTGCCGCCCATGAGCGAGGTGCCGCCGAGCACGACCGCCAGGATCGCGTCGAGCTCGATGTAGAGGCCTGCGGCGTTCGCGTCGGCGGCCATGATGTTCGAGCTGTAGAGGATGCCGGCGAGCCCCGCGAGCAGGCCGCTCGCGGCGTAGGCGCCCCAGATGATGCCGCGGGAGCGGACGCCCGCGAGCCGGCTCGCCTCGGGGTTGATGCCGACCGCCTCGGTCAGGACGCCGAGCGCGGTGCGGCGCTCGAGCAGAGCGACGATGACGATGGCGATCACCGACACATAGAAGGCGAACGGCAGTCCGAAGACGTACCCCTGGGCCATGAACTTGTAGGGCTCGCTGTTGATCGTCGTGATGAAGCCGCCGGTGATGAGGAGCGCGACCCCGCGTCCGGCGAGCATCAGGACGAGCGTGGCGATGATCGGCTGGATGCCGACGACCGCCACGAGGAACCCGTTCCAGACACCCAGCACGAGGGCGACCCCGACGCCGAGCAGCACGGCGATGATCACGGTCGGCAGCCCGTTGGGGTCGCTCGACCCCGAGATGAAGGTGAGGGCGACCGCGCCCGAGACGGCCATGATCGCGCCGACGGAGAGGTCGATGCCGCGCGTGGCGATCACGAGCGTCATGCCGAGCGCCACGAGCATGAGCGGCGCGCTGTTGCGCAGGATGTCGATCATCGGGCCGTAGAGCTGGCCGTTCTGCACCGAGATGGAGATGAACGACGGCCGGGCGATCGTGTTGATGACGATGAGGGCGAGCAGGGCGGCGACCGGCCAGAACAGGCGGTGCTTCAGGATGGGCTTCATGCCGCGTTCTCCGGCTTCTGGTGAGACGGCGCCGTCTCGGCGTGGATCAGAGGGGATTCCTGGGCGATGACGTCGACCAGATCGTCGACGTGGATGCCGATCGCGTCGAGTTCGCTGATCTTACGACGATCGCGCATGACGGCGATGCGCTGCGAGATGCGGACGACCTCCTCGAGCTCGGAGGAGATGAAGACGACCGCGAGGCCCTGTGCCGACAGCTCGGCGACCTTCCGCTGGATGTCGGCCTTCGCGCCGACGTCGATGCCGCGGGTGGGCTCGTCGAGGATGAGGAGCTGCGGGGCGGTGGCGAGCCAGCGCGCCAGCAGGACCTTCTGCTGGTTGCCCCCCGACAGGTTGCGCAGCAGCGCGTTCGGGTTGGCGGGACGGATGCCGAGGGCCGTCATGTACTCGGCGACGATGGCATCCTGCTCGCCCTTGCCGATCTTCCGCAGGGCGCCGCGCTGGGCCTGGACGCCGAGCACCATGTTCTCGGCGACGGTGAGATCGCCGATGACGCCCTCGGCGCGGCGGTCCTCGGACGAGAAGGCGATCCGGCGGTCGATGGCGTGGCGCGGGGTCGTGATCCGCGCCGACGATCCGCGCACCTCGGTGTCGCCGGTGTCGGGACGGTCGGCCCCGTACAGGAGGCGGACGAGCTCGGTGCGCCCGGAGCCGAGGAGCCCGGCGATCCCGACCACCTCGCCGTCGTAGACGTCGACGTCGACGGGTTCGAGGACGCCCTTGCGTCCGATGCCGGTGGCGCGGAGCACCGGCGCCGCCGACCGGTCGATCTCACGCTCGGCGGCGCGGGAGATGGCATCCAGCTCGTCGAGCTCGCGGCCGATCATCTGGGCGATGAGGTCGCCGCGCGAGAGCTCCGAGGCGAGGTGCTCTCCGATGAGGCGACCGTTGCGGAGCACCGTCAGCCGGTCGGAGATCTCGTAGACCTGGTCGAGGAAGTGGGTGACGAACAGGATCGCGACACCGCGGTCCCGGAGGTCGCGCACGACGGCGAAGAGCTGGTCGACCTCGCCGCGGTCGAGGCTCGACGTCGGCTCGTCGAGGACGAGGACGCGGGCATCGGTCACCATGGCGCGGCTGATGGCGACGAGCTGCTGCAGGGCGATGGAGTGGCTGCCGAGCGCCGAGTGGGTGTCGATGCGGACGCCCAGGGCGCCCAGGTGGCGGGCGGCCTCGCGGTGCGTCGCCTTCCAGTCGATGCGTCCGAGCCGGCGGACCTCGTGGCCGAGCATGACGTTCTCGCCGACCGACAGGTTCGTGCAGAGGTTGACCTCCTGGTACACCGTGGAGATCCCGGCGGCCTGCGCGTCGGCGGTGGAGCGGAACACCCGCTCGCTCCCGTCGACCGTGATCGTTCCACCGCTGATCGCGTAGACGCCGGTGAGCGCCTTGATCAGGGTGGACTTGCCGGCGCCGTTCTCGCCCATGAGGGTGTGGACCTCGCCGGCTCGCAGCGTGAAGTCGACGCCGTCGAGGGCTTTCACGCCCGGGAACTCGACGGAGATCCCGCGCATCTCGACGACGGCAGGGGGAGCCTCGGTCATGGTCTGCACTTCCTGATCCAAGAGAGGGGGGCGAAACGGGGGAGAGGGCGATCGGAGTGAGGGGGCCGGCGCGCGGCCGACCCCCTCGGGCGGGGATCAGTACGGACGCGAGTCCAGGACTTCCTTCGCCTGCTCCTGCGTGAACGACTCGTCGGGGACGATCGTCTTCTTCTCGACGGTCTCACCGGCGACGACCGCCTTCACGAGGTCGGCCGCCTTCTCGCCGAGGAGCGGGTTGCACTCCACGATGAAGTTGAACTCGCCGTTGGCGAGGGCCGTCATGCCGTCCTTCACGGCGTCGATCGTGACGATCTGGATGTCCTTGCCGGGGGTGAGGCCGGCCGCCTTGATCGCGTCGAGCGCGCCGAGGCCCATGTCGTCGTTGTGGGCGAAGAGCACGTCGATGTCGCTGCCGTACTTCTGCAGGTATCCCTCCATGACCTTCTTGCCGCCGTCGCGGGTGAAGTCGCCGGTCTGCGAGTCGAGGACGTTGATGTCGGTGCCCTCGATGGCCTCGCCGAAGCCGGTGGCGCGGTCGAGCGCGGCCGACGATCCGGTCGTGCCCTCGAGGATCACGAGGTTCGCGCCCTTGCCGTCGAAGTTCTCGGTGACCCACTCACCGGCCGTGCGGCCCTCCTGCTCGAAGTCGAGTCCGACCCACGAGGCGTAGAGGTCCTCGCTGGCCGAGACCGTGCGGTCTTCGAGGATGACGGGGATGCCGGCATCCTTCGCCTCGGTGAGCACGTCGTCCCAGCCGTCGACCGTGATCGGGGCGATGACGATCGCGTCGACGCCCTGGTTGATGAAGCTGCGGACGGCGGCGATCTGCGCCTCCTGCTTGTTGTCGGCCGCGTTGAAGACGAGGTCGAAGCCGTTCTCGGCCGAGAACGCCGCCTTCATCGACTCGGTGTTCGCCGAGCGCCAGCCCGACTCCGATCCGGTCTGCGCGAAGCCGACCTTGATGACGTCGCCGTCTCCGCCGTTGCCGCCGGGCGTCTCGCCGGTGGTGCCGGCGCAGCCGCTGGCCGCCAGGGCCAGCGCGCCCAGCAGGGCGACGCCGGCAAGCATGTTCTTCTTCATCCCAGGAACCTCCTCGTTCGGGACCGACGGTGCGACGTCGGTGTCGTGACACAGGTCTGCGGTGAGCCTGTGCTCGGAATGTTAGCCTTCACATTCCGCATCACGGCAAGATGTGAGCGATAACAGTTCGGTAACACCGCCGTTGTCACGGGATGCTCGGATGCCGATCGGCACCGCCCGCGCGCCCGTCCCCGTGAGCGATCACATCCGCCGTCGGTCGCTTGGGCGTCGAGAGTGCGCAAGGTGTCGCGGCACGGCATCCGTCACGACACTTCGCGCAGTCTCGGCGGTGGCATCCGACGCAACGGCGCTAGCCTGAGCGGATGAGCACCCCTGTCGCGCGTGTGGGAATGCGCGAGGTCGCCGCGCACGCGGGCGTCTCGACCCAGACGGTGTCGCGCGTGCTCAACGAGCATCCGCATATCCGACCCGAGACGCGCGCGCGGGTGCTCGCATCGGCCGCCGCGCTCGGGTATCGCATGAACAACGCGGCGCGCGCCCTCGGCACCGCCACGACCCGCACGGTCGGCATCGTGGCGAGCGATGCGGCGCTGTTCGGCCCCGCCGCAGGGATCGCGGCGCTCGAGGCCGCGGCCCGGGCCGCCGGCCGGTGGATCACGACGGCCTACGCAGACGGCGGCCGCGCGGCGGCGGTGACGGATGCCGTCGAGCACCTGCTCACGCAGGGTGTCGACGGCATCGCGATCGTCGCGCCGCACACCGCCTCGCTCCGCCGGCTCGAGCGCGCGTCGCTCGGCGTGCCCCTCGTGGCCCTGCACGGTGGCACCGGCTCCGACCGGCAGGCGGCCGGGGCGGCCCTCGCGATCGACCATCTCGTCGAGCTCGGGCACCGGCGCATCGCCGTCCTGGCGGGACCGCGTGCCTGGAGCGAGGCCACCGTCCGCGCGCGGGGCGTCGCGGCGGCGCTCGATCGCCACGGCCTGGAGGCCGCCGCGACCTGGGAGGGCGACTGGTCGGCATCCGCCGGTGCGGCGCTCGGCCACGAGGTGGCGGATGCCGTCCGCACCCCGGACGGTCCGACCGCGGTCGCCGTCGCCAACGACCAGATGGCGCTCGGCCTCATCGCGGGCCTTCGCGACGCGGGAGTGGACGTGCCGGGCGACGTCAGCATCACGGGCTTCGACGACAACCCGGATGCCGGCTTCTACCGCCCCGCGCTCACGACAGTCCGGCTGGACCTCGCCGGCGAGGCCCGCCGCTGCATCGACGAGCTCCTCGGGGTCGACGTGCCCGCGACCGCCCGCCCCGCCGCCCTCGTCGTCCGGGCCTCGTCCGCGTCGCCCGCGGCCGCCCCCTTTCGTTCGCCCAGACCCCGTGGGTTGGCCGAACCCACATGATCTGGACTGCCCGGATCTTGTTAATTCGGCGAGACCCCGTGGGATGGGCGGCAGCCCAGAGGAGGTGGGGTAGCGGGGGCACGGTGGCGCGCGCGGGGTGTTACCGGTAACATGATCGCGACGTCGAGACCGGCGCACGAGACCAACGGAGGCACCGTGACCCCGCACGACCCCACCGGCGCCGACCCGACCGGCACGAACCCGACCGACCGCACCCGCACCGACCCGACCGGCACGGATGCCGCGGCATCCGACCTCGCCGAGATCATCCGCGCGGGGCGCACCGCCCTCGGGATCGAGCTGGGCTCCACGCGCATCAAGGCGTGCCTGGTCGACGCCGACGACCCGGCCCGCGTGCTCGCCGTCGGCAGCCACGCCTGGGAGAACGCCTTCGTCGACCGGATGTGGACCTACGCGCTCGACGATGTCTGGTCCGGCCTCCAGGCGGCGTACGCGGCGCTCGCGGCCGAGGTCCGCGGCCGCACCGGGGCCGAGATCGAGACCCTCGGCGCCATCGGCGTCTCGGCGATGATGCACGGCTACCTCGCGTTCGACGCGGCGGGCGAGCTCCTCGTCCCGTTCCGGACCTGGCGGAACACCACGACCGGACCCGCCGCCGCCGAGCTGAGCGCGCTTCTCGGCACCAACATCCCGCTCCGCTGGTCGATCGCCCACCTCCGTCAGGCCGAGCTCGACGCCGAGCCGCACGTGCCCGAGATCCGCGCGCTGACGACCCTCGCCGGCTACGTCCACGAGCGTCTCACCGGCCGTCATGTGCTCGGCGTGGGCGACGCCTCGGGCATGTTCCCGATCGACTCGTCGACCCGCGACTACGACGCCGCGCTCGTCGCGCGCTACGACGCGCTCGCCGCGACCCCGCCGCTCACGTCCCTCCTCCCGGAGGTCCTCGTCGCGGGTGAGGATGCCGGATCGCTCACCGCCGACGGTGCCGCCCTGCTCGACCCGACCGGCGCGCTCCGCCCTGGCATCCCGTTCTGCGCCCCGGAGGGCGACGCGGGCACCGGCATGGTCGCGACGAACTCCGTCGCCCCCCGCACCGGCAACGTCTCGGCGGGCACGAGCATCTTCGCGATGGTCGTCCTCGAGCGCCCGCTCGCGCAGCAGCACCACGAGCTCGACCTCGTGACGACGCCGGCCGGCGACGCCGTCGCGATGGTCCACTGCAACAACGGCGCGAGCGAGCTGGCCGCCTGGGTCGGTCTCTTCTCGCGCTTCGCCGCGGCCGGCGCCCCCGATGGCGGACTCACGGACGACGACGTGTACGCCACGCTGTTCGCCGAGGCGCTGACGGGCGACGCGGATGCCGGGGGCCTCCTCGCGTACAACCACCTCGCCGGCGAGCCGATCGTCGGGACGAGCGAGGGACGCCCGCTGTTCGTGCGCACCCCCGACAGCGCACTGACCCTCGGCAACTTCATGCGCGCGCAGCTGTACGGCGTCTTCGCGACGCTGAGCCTCGGCATGCGCGTCCTCGAGGGCGAGGGCGTCGCGCTCGACCGGATGTTCGCGCACGGCGGGATGTTCCGGACGGCAGGAGTCGCGCAGCGCTTCCTCGCGGGCGCGCTGGGCGCCCCGGTGGCCGTCGACGACAACGCGTCCGAGGGGGGTGCGTGGGGCATCGCAGTGCTCGCCGCCTACCGCCTGGCCGCCGCCGCGAACGGATCCGCCGCCTCGCTCGGCGACTACCTCGGCGCGCGCGTCTTCGCGGACGCGTCGCTGCAGGTCGCCGAACCCGACCCGGCCGACGTCGCCGGCTACGCCGCCTACCTCGATCGCTACGCCGCCGGCCTCGCCGCCGAGCGCGCCGCGGTCGACGCCCTCTGACCACCCGCCGAACCGCCCGCCGAACTCCACCGCCGAACCCCACCACCGCCGAACCCCGAACCGCCAGCCAAGGACACGCCATGCCCCTCTCCACCTCTCTCGACGCCTACACCGTCTGGTTCGTCACCGGCAGCCAGAACCTCTACGGCGACGAGACGCTCCGCCAGGTCGCCGAGCAGTCGCAGCAGGTCGTGGCAGGCCTCGCGGGTCTTCCTGTGAAGGTCGAGTGGAAGCCGGTCCTGAAGGACTCCGACTCGATCCGCCGTCTCGCGCTGGATGCCAACGCCGACGACTCCGTGATCGGCGTCGTCGCATGGATGCACACGTTCAGCCCGGCGAAGATGTGGATCTCGGGCCTCGACGCCCTGCAGAAGCCGCTCCTCCACCTGCACACGCAGGCGAACGTCGAGCTGCCCTGGGCCGACATCGACTTCGACTTCATGAACCTCAACCAGGCCGCCCACGGCGACCGCGAGTTCGGCTACATCCAGACCCGTCTCGGCGTTGCGCGCAAGACGGTGGTCGGACACGTGTCGAACCCCGCCGTGCTCCAGCAGATCGAGGACTGGCAGCGCGCCGCGGCCGGCTGGCAGGCCGCCCGGACGCTGAAGCTCGCCCGCTTCGGCGACAACATGCGCTACGTCGCCGTCACCGAGGGCGACAAGACCGAGGCCGAGCTCCGGTTCGGCGTGCAGGTCAACACCTGGGGCGTGAACGAGCTCGCGGATGCGGTGGCCGCGGCATCCGACGCCGACATCGATGCCCTCGTGCAGGTCTACGTCGACGAGTACGACGTCGTTCCCGAGCTCCTGCCGGGCGCCGAGCGCCACCAGTCGCTCCGCGACGGCGCGGCGATCGAGATCGGCTTGCGCTCCTTCCTCGAGGCGGGTGGTTTCGGCGCGTTCACGACGTCGTTCGAAGACCTCGGCGCGCTGAAGCAGCTGCCGGGCCTCGCCGTCCAGCGGCTCATGGCCGAGGGGTACGGCTTCGGCGCCGAGGGCGACTGGAAGACGGCGATCCTCGTGCGCGTCGCGAACGTCATGGGCTCCGGCCTCCCGGGCGGGGCGAGCCTCATGGAGGACTACACCTACGACCTGGTCGCCGGCGACGAGAAGATCCTCGGCGCCCACATGCTCGAGGTCGCTCCCTCGCTCACGACCGCGAAGCCGCGGCTCGAGATCCACCCGCTCGGCATCGGCGGCAAGGACGACCCCGTCCGCCTCGTCTTCACCGCCGACCCGGGACCGGCGCTCGTCGTCGCGATGAGCGACATGCGCGACCGCTTCCGCCTGGTCGCGAACGTCGTCGAGAACATCGAGGCGCCCGACCTGCCGCAGCTGCCCGTGGGGCGCGCGATCTGGAAGCCGGCGCCCGACTTCGCGACGAGCGCGGCGTGCTGGCTGACGGCGGGCGCGGCGCACCATACAGTCATGACCACGGCCGTCGGCATCGAGGTGTTCCGCGACTTCGCGGAGATCGCCCGCACCGAGCTCGTCGTCATCGACGAGGACACGACGCTCCGCGGCTTCCAGCGGGAGCTGCGCTGGAACCAGGCCTACTACCGACTCGCGCAGGGACTCTGACACGCATGGCACGCACCCCCCTCTCCGGCACGCAGTACACCCTCCGGGCCGGTGACGACGACGTCGTGATCGCGAGCGTCGGCGCCTCGCTGCGCGCCTTCCGGCACGCGGGCCGCGACCTCGTCGTGCCCTTCGAGGCCGACGAGGTCCGTCCGGCGTACCGCGGCGCGACGCTGGCCCCGTGGCCCAACCGCATCGTCGACGGGACGTACTCCTTCGCGGGCGCCGAGTACCGCACCGCGCTCACCGAGCCCGGCCGCGGCCAGGCGCTCCACGGCCTCGTGGCGTGGCTCGACTTCGACGCGATCGACCGCGGCGTCGATCACGTGACCCTCGCGGCCACCATCGAGCCGCAGCTCGGCTACCCGTGGCGCGTGCGGGTCGAGACGCGGTACGCCCTATCGGCATCCGGTCTCACCCAGACGGTCACGGCGCACAACGAGAGCGACGAGGCCGCGCCGTTCGGCACGGGGCCGCACCCCTACCTCGTGGCGGGACCGCAGCCGCTCGACGAGTGGACGCTGTCGCTCCCGGCATCGCAGGTGCTGCTGACGACGGCCGACCGGCTGTCGCCGACCGAGCTCGTCGGGGTCGATGCGGATGCCGCGCGGTTCGACTTCCGTGAAGCGCGCGCGATCGGCGCCGTGGAGATCGACCACGCCTACACCGGTCTCGAGCCCGATGCGGCGGGTGAGACCGCGGTGCGGGTCCGCGACGAGTCCGCGGGCACGGGCGTCGAGATCGTGTGGGATGCCGCGTGCGCATGGGTCCAGGTCCACACGGCCGACCAGCCCGAGGGCCCGGCGTCGCCGGCGCATCGCGCGGGACTCGCCGTCGAGCCGATGACCTGCGCGCCCGACGCGTTCAACGCGGCGGCCTATCCGTTCGACACCGGCGTGCTCGTGATCGAGCCGGGGGAGTCGGCCACGGCATCCTGGCGGATCGCCGCGCTCTAGCCCGCTGGCGGGTCCACCCCGGTCGCGGATTCGGAGAGTGACACCGGATTCGGATGCCGCGAGGCTGAGGATCCGAATCCGGCGCGATCGTCCGAATCTGCGGCGGGTCGGGGGTCCGTCCGCCGGCTGCTCAGCTCAGCTCAGTGGCTGTGCGGGTCGACGAGCAGCGTGTGCGAGCCGTGGTCGGGGGCCAGGCGCCCGGCCTCGGTCGAGGCGAGCGCGGGCGTGACGACGCCGGCGACGGCGACGACGCCGAGGACGAAGCCGACCACCGGGGCACCTCGGCCGAAGAGAGGAACGCTCGCGACGGCTCCGCGCGGCGACGGAGCACGCCTCGTACGGGACCGCCGCGAGCGTCCGATCGTGACGCCGATCACCGCGTCGAGCGCGAGGGCGACGGCGACCGCCGCGACGCTCGTGCGGACGGGGTCGGCGAGGAGGGCGGCGACGGTGACCAGCATTCCGGTCACCGCGATGCCCAGGCCGGGGAGCTCCAGGTCCCGGCCCGCGACGCGCAGCGTCCCCCAGACGAGGGAGGCGGCGCCGATGAGCACGAGGAGGATGCCGGCCGCGCGGGGCGCGGCATCCGTCCCCGTGAGGATGCCCGCGCCGAGCGCGATCTGCACGAGACCGGCGCCCCAGGCCGCCAGCGGCGGCCAGGAGCGGGTGAGCCCGGACACGGACATCGGGGTCAGACCGTCGCGACGCGGTCGCTGCCGCGCTCGGCGCCGACACCCACGGCGAGGAGCACGAGGGCGCTCGCGAGGTGGAGGAAGTGGTCGAAGGTGTTCAGCGCGAGGATGTTCGCGGCCGTGCCGACCAGGAAGAATCCGACGATGCCGAGGAGAAGGTAGACCGCACCGACGGTGGTGTTGGTCGCCTTCGCGGCGCGGACGTTGGCGAGGCCGGCGAACAGCAGCGCCGCACCGATGAGGAGGTGCGCGATGTTGTGCAGCGGGTTCACCTCGAAGATGCCGAGCAGCAGACCGCCCTTGGTCGAGATGAAGCCGACGCCGCCGGTGACGGCGAAGCCGAGCAGCCCGACGAGCAGGTAGACCGCGCCGAAGATGGTCGCGACGAGTCGATTCGGTGACGTGCGCATGGTGGGGTTCTCCGTTTCTGCCCGGCGATCACCGGGACTATGGGGTTGTTCGGAACCGTCCGCGAATCGGATGGTTCGGGGTCGGGATCCGGGGAGAGCGAAGGCCCCGGAACGTGCCGGGGCCTTCGCCGTGGTGACTGACAACGTAGAGAGGGCCGCAGGGCCGGTCACGGGGCTTGCTCTGCCCGCCGTTGCCGTGATAGCCACGGCTCATGCGATTCACGTCCGTCATGCGCCAGCAGGGGAACAACACCGGCATCGAGGTGCCGGCCGAGATCGTCGAGGCGCTCGGCGGCGGCAAGCGCGCCGCGGTCGCCGTGACGGTCAACGGCTTCTCGTACCGATCGACCCTCGCGGTGATGGGCGGGCGCCACCTCATCCCCTTCAGCTCCGACAAGCGCGCCGCCTCGGGCATCGCCGGCGGCGACGAGATCACGGTCGACCTCGAACGGGATGCCGCGCCGCGCACGGTCGGGCTGCCGGACGACCTCGCGGCAGCTCTCGAGGCGGCGGGGCAGCGCGGTGCGTTCGACGCGCTCTCGCCGAGTGCCCGCAAGGCGCACGTCACGAACGTCGAGAGCGCGAAAGCCGCCGAGACCCGGACGCGCCGCATCGAGGCGATCGTGTCCAAGCTCGGCGGCTGACGGGCCGGAGCCCAGCCGAAGCGTGGGGAGTCGGTCAGGGCCGCTGACCGCCGCCTCCGCCGGGGCCGCCGCCCATCCCGCCGCCCATCTCGGACGAGGTCTGCTCGCCCGCGACGCCCGTGGCGACGGTCGTCGTGCCGGCCGAGCCTCCTTCGGCGAGTCCGCCGGCGATCGTGTCGCCCGCCGAGCCGCCCGACACGAGCGTGTAGGTCTCGCCGTTCGTGATGTCGGCGCTCGAGTAGACGATGTTCTGAGCCTGCTTCGAGGTCGTGAAGGATGCCACGGCCTCGCCCGAGGAGTCGACCACGGTGAGCACGGTGCCTTCGGCGATGGAGCCCGAGACGGCGAACTGCACCGTCGCCTGGTCGGAGTCGGCCGAGGGAGCGACCGCCATCCCCGACGAGCCGGCGGCCAGCAGCACGCCGCCCGAGATCGTCATGCCGCCGTCGGCGTCGAGCGCGCCGTTGCCGTTGCCGGTCGGTCCCGACACGACCACGGTGCCGCCCGTCTGGGTGATGGCGCCCTGGTTCACGTCGAGGCCATCGCCCTCGGCATCCACGAGCAGCGTGCCGCCGCTGATCAGCATCGTCATCTCGGCCGTGCCGGTGTCGGGCGCGGTGACGTTCGTGCCGTCGTCGCTCGCGGTCACCGAGGTGTCGCCGCCCGAGATCGTGATCTGCCCGCCCTCGAGACCTTCGACCGAGTCGGCGACGGTGACGTCACCCGCCGAGATCACGAGCTGGAGGTCGGCGTGGACGCCGTCGTCGCCGGTCGACAGGGTGACGGTCGCGCCGGCGAGGTGGACGAAAGCGCTCGTGTTGATCGCGTCGTCGGCGGCGTCGACGGTGAGCTCGCCGCCTTCGAAGACGGCGATGGCGCCCGCCGAGACGCCCTTCGCGCCGCTGTCGGCGGCGCCGGATCCCGCGCCACCGCCGGCCGTGATCGACAGGGTGCCCCCGGTCGTCACGACCTCGGTGAACGCGTCGACGCCGTCGTCGCCGCTCGTGATGTCCACAGTGCCGCCGGCGACGAGCACGTAGCCGCGATCGGCATCCTCTTCGTTGTCGGACTTCAGTCCGTCACCGCCGGCGTCGATCGTGACGTCGCCGTCCCGGACGACGAGATAGTCCTTGCCGCGGATGCCGTCGTCGACCGCGGTCACCGAGATCGTGCCGGACTGGATCACGAGGCCGTCGCTCGAGGCGATGCCGTCGTTGCCGTTTCCGGTGACGGTGAGCGATCCGGTGCCGGTGATGGTGAGGTCGGCCGCGCTGTAGAGCGCGGCGTTCGCGTCGGCGTCGTCGGCGTACGACGACGCGTCGCTCAGGCTGTTGGACGAGCCGTCGGCAAGGATCACGACGGCCTCGTCGGCCGCCTGCACGTCGATCGCGGCGCCCGCATCAGTGTCGATGTCGACGCTGTCGAGCACGAGGCGCACCTGTCCGTCGGCGTCGCTCGACACGATCACCTGACCGGTGTACGAGCCCGACAGGACGTAGGTCCCGGGCTGCGAGATGACGACCGTGGCGCCGTCGACGGCCGCGCCGTCGCCCGAGACGGATGCCG
>Ga0160447_100566_pt1 | contig 16877 bp, 21 predicted proteins | sample HID1973K_E1MG_FD_108222 | JGI IMG/M metagenome (GOLD analysis project Ga0160447, IMG submission 108222) | Enriched mosquito-associated microbial communities from UW Madison campus, WI, USA - HID1973K_E1 MG | ecosystem: Host-associated > Arthropoda: Insects > Digestive system > Unclassified ...
CAACCGAAGAATCGCCCAACTTCCAAAGACGGTCGGTCGTTCCCCATCGATGAACTGATCGTCGGCATCGCGACGTGCCGGGGCCGACTGCCAGTCGCCGATCGATTGCGTTGTCGCGGATGTCATTCGATCGCGTGCAGTGGAATTACCCTGCGGATATCGCAGAGCCGTTGGCCGTCGATTGTGACCGGCGCGCGAATCAGAACAACTTATCTGGGATTATTAAGAAAAATGCGAAGCTCGATTTTTTCCCATCAATACGTGTGTTACATCATGACTGCTCGCAATACGCGCTCCGTTCGCCGTTTCTGTTTTAACCGAAAGGGGCACCGGCTTCGTCGTTCCCTTGATCAGCGCGCCAATAAAATTGGCTTATTCGAGCCTGCGGCGCGCTTTTCAACTATTCAAAGGGAGCAGCACCGATGTCCGTAATGTTTGTGGCATGCAAAGGCCTTAAAAAGTTCGAGGGTATCGTCGATGACGATTTTCGGCGAGAGCACATTAACGTCGACGCGCTGGAGATAGAAGTGAAAGCGGGCTGGCCATGCCTTGCTGACGGCCTGGAAATCGGCTCCGTCTATATGTTCACAGAAAACGTTGGATTTGGGTTCAAGAGCAGGCTTGATTTCGTCGTGAACCTGAGCAAGCTCGCTGTCTTCGCTGGCTATGACTCCCGGACGCCAGCTGTCAACGACCCAGACCCGTTCCGCGAACTGTTTCGTTGGGGAGCCGAAGGAGTGATTGGTCCTGTTGTTTCCGCGAAGTTGGTGGCGGATTTCGTCGAATGGGAAGAGCCGATTAAGGCGCTCGCGGACGATGACTTCTATAAGTTCTACCGTCATATGCGCAAGCTTTTTGAATTCGCAATGAACGATGGTTGCGTGATTCTCAGCTGGTCGGATGGAACGCTGCCTGACTGAAGCGCTATCGGTCCTGGTACCCCTGCGGCTCGACGTTGCTGAGCCGCGGTGGTGTCGAGTGCTCGCGCTAGGCGATGAGCGCGAGCGCAAGGGCAATATCTTGCCGGATGCGTTAGCTCCTGTTTCTTCAGGCGCCTGATGGGACTGGGCCGCCGGCTCAGGAACGCAGGGGGATGCCGCCTCGAGCGGCGAGTTTCGGCTTGGCGCTCTCGCTGAGGTTTTGAGCGGCGAGGGCGCCGCCGGTGCCTCTCAGGTTTGTGAGGGCAACCAGGAAGGCAACAGCGACAAAGATCACAGCCGGGATAGCGGATCGAGAAGTAAAAAAGGGCGGCGAATCTACTTCGAAAAACCTTTCCATTTCCGGCTGTATTCATCGCCGAGGAAATTCGCCGTTCCACTCGTTAGCTTTTCGGTTCGTCATGCTCCCTCGATAGCACTATACGACTCCAACTATATCTTTTTATGTGACGAAGAATTATGGAAAGCATTTTTGTGTCTAGCGACCTTAGAGAGTACCTTGCAACTGCCGCCTTGGTACCATTGTCCTGTTTCGAGCAAAGGCCCGAGGGAACGGCCGAAATGCCGGATGCGACTCCAGTGTTGGTATGCCGGATGGAACCCTCTGTGGCCGACCACATCAGGTCGGATTGCAGTCCGTCGAAAGCTATCGTTATGAGAGGCGGCGAAGGTCGACTGATTCTGATTTTCCTTCAGTTTGGCGACGTTCAGGTCTGTTGGCTTGAGGAATTAAGTGTTCCGGCAATCCGGGAAGCAGTGGATAAGTGGCAGCAGGAAGGCCGAGTTCCTATGGCGTTTTACACCGGCGACGGCGAGCATGTATCTACATCGGTTTGTGTAGATATTTGACATCCTCCTCCCCGTCTCGCTGACGCTCGCCGGCCGAAGGCCGGGAAGGGGGAGAATTCCTACTGCGCTACGTGATGCTCCACGTAGTCGCTTCGGTGGGTTCCTGCCACGACGCCCTTACCTCAGGCGAAGAATCTGCGCACGCTAACAAGCGCTGTCCGCGCTTTGCAATATTGATTGCACCGGCGACGTCGGCGAGAAGTTTCATATCCGCACGACACACACGCTCAAGCTGGCGTGCGGCGGATGCTGATGCTGCGCGACCTTTCCGCGAGTTGTTTCCGCACCCGGGCCACCAGGAGGCGCGGTGGCAATTGCCTTGACCTGTGATTTGCAAATCGCCGATCGCGCCGGTCGCTTGATCGGCGAGAGCGCCACCATGCCGTCACTGTTCTGAGCTTCGTCGAACGGTGGCAACCGGGAAGCCGGCGGAGCACCGAAGCTGATCGCAGCCAAGGAACGTGGCTCAACACGTGAAAAAGTCGGTGAATCTGCCACGAAAAACTCCTTGCATTCGCGACAGTATTCGTAGCTGCAAAAATCTACCATCCCACATGGAAGTTCCTTGACCTCTCATGCACCTTCGATCGCGCTATACGATTCGCGACGATTGATTGACAGCGATCGTCGACGCGCCTTGTACCCGACCTCGCGCGGGCGGCGTGTTGTTAAACTCAATACACAGGAATCACGGGATGCCGATTCTTTTCGTTGTACGCAAAGGTTTGAAGAAGTTGGATTCGAAGTTCAGCACAGACATCTGGGCCGTGAGCCTGGACAACGTTGTCGAGGTTGTTGGCAACCCGGATTGCCCGCATATCACAGATGGACTGGAAGTCGGCGGTGCGTACCAGTTCCAAGAAGAGCAGTGGTTCGCCGTCGCGAAGAAGCGGCGCGAATTTTACAAGTGCATGGAACAGTTGGCGACGTTAGTTGGATACAACTGGCGGGCCGCCGGAGCTGATGCGCCAGGACCGTTCCGCGAACTGTTCCGCCACCCTGGCGAGTTCGGGACTATCGGCCCGGTGGCTTCGGCTAAGCTGGCCGCTGACTTTGCGGCGTGGGACGTCAGGGCGCTCGCACTCGGAAAGCGCTTCTACTTCTGGTTTGGGTTGATGTCGAAAATGTTTGAGTATGCGAAGCATGACGGCGCGGTCTGGCAAGAATCGATATGAATGAGATGGACGACGATATTGATGTGTGTGGCGGAACGGTCGAATCGGGGGCCTTGTTACCGCTGTGGGCGCTCGGAAGTAGAGCGCCTGAGCTGGCCGGCATGCGAGACGATACCCCGGTCTTGACCTGCAAGATAGATGCGTCGCTGGCGGATTTCGTGGCGTCGTGTGAGGAAGGAGGGCAGCTCACTTTTGGATGGTTCGAGACTCGCCAACCTGATTTCATCCGTTTACGTTATCGCGACTTGGAAATCTATTGGCTCGTCGACCACAGCGACCCAGAAATCTGGGAGACTGTCCGGAGGTGGAAGCTCGCTGGACGAGTACCGATTAGGTTCGAGATTTCCGGTGCGCCGCAAAGCAAGTTTTTAATCGTTACAGCAAAAATGCCGACAGACACCGGCGCTTTCGACGATGCACTTGGTTTCGGCGGAGGGGAGGAGGCGAGTAACCACATGTGGATATGCCTTACTGCACTGGCTGGAAATGGCAATTGGCAATACGACGAGGAAGACGGAGAGATATACGACATCTGGACGGTACCCCTTCGACACAGTCTGTTTAGAGTGCTATTGACTCGGCGCTGGGAGGCGTACCTGAACCAACGAAATAACGTTCCGGTTGATGCGGACTAGGACGTGACGACGTCAAGCATCATGGTGGTATCGCAGCGTTGCTTCATCAGATGCGAGCCCGGAATTGAGACGCCGTTTGGACCGGTCTAAGACAAGCGCGTGGCGCTCATTCTTCACGGCTGTCGTCTCGAGGTTGGCCCGGGATGTTCGAGTCCGATCCGACATGTGTTCGGGCCGCGATGGCATCCGTCAAAATCTGACGCGTACGCTCGATCGTCCAAGTAACCTCCGCGGTCGAAAAGTCCCATATTCCACTGTGGACCTTCTTGAGCACTCCTGCCTCGACCTTAGATATCGCTGTCTGCATGGACCACGCGTTTGCCGTCATCTTCCGGGATGCATACGCTGCCAGCTGTTCCGCGAGGTCATCACATGCGATGTATTTCTCATACACCTCATCATCGGTCGGTCCCGCTTGGTACGTTTCACCGACCTTTCGCAGCAGAAGCTTAGGCTGCGCCCCGGAAATCGCGCCCTGCGCGGTGGTCCTCGGGAAGTCGGGGGGAAGAGGCTTTGGGCTCATGTGGACACCTCGGCGCAAATGATGCGTCCAAGGTATCAACGTCGATCGACCTGCGCAAGAGATATCGGCCGTACAAGCAGACGGCGTCCCACGGTTCGATGGGACACAATATGCTTTTCTGCGGTAGCGGGTTAGGGCGTGACTCTGGCGCCAGGTATCTCGCGCGCGGGGCTGTCCGCCGAGAAATCGATCCACCCGTCCCAAGAAATGAAGTGCCGTGTCGGCGACACCTACGCCCCGACCTTGATGGACTTTGAAGTCTCGCGGATTAACGCGAATGAGACGGCGGGCATAGTGTTAGCCGAACCGGCGCACTGTGGGAATCGCGCGACCTGCTCCGAGTTCTAACGCGACAAGGTTGCGGCATTCGGGGATCCATTCTTCAAGTTTGCGGATCTGCCGTCCGATTGCGCTTCGATCCAGTGCGAATCGTTGAACATGAGGATATTGGGGCGTGCAACGGCGCCACACGTCGGGCACGTTGGGACCGGCGAAATGAGGCGAAAGCTACGGTCATCGATGATGGGCACGAGGTCGTCTGCAGACTACCTTTGTTGCGAACACTCGTCGATACATTGCAGTCAGTGGATGGACCCGTGGCATTCCGCGATCCTCTCGTCCGCGAAACCGGCATTTTGAAACTGCCTGTCAACGTTGCTCGTGAAAACGAACGCGCCGTGGCTCTTCGTCGCAGGCCATGTACGCAGGATGTTGAAGCGACGGTGTGAATCGGTTCGGCGATACAAGTTCAGTCGATGCCCATAGAAGGCCCACGCCAACGTGGGTCCGCGACGAAAGGTTTCGGGAGATGCAATTTCTTCAAAGCGGGATGCCCGATGCTCGCAGCGCCGGATACGCGCGCCAGAAGCCTTTAGCGCCGCGGAAGGCAACCCTGAGTCAACACCCATGCCAGCACCCGCGGTGATAAGCAAGCCGTCGCGTCCTGCAGCCATTGGGCGGCCCGCTGGATTTATCGCCGGTTTCCATCGTGTGCTCGCAATCATCCAGTTGAGCGTTTGGCGTCATCGGCCAAAGAACTGCTTTCGGCTAGCGGCTACTCCCTGGCTGCCCGTGCACGCCCGAAGTTAGAAGCGTGTATTCAGCGCCAGCAGCCGAGAGAAATCGTGCTCAGCCAGCGGCCGAGGCGGAGGATTCCTTGGGCAGGGCAGCCCCGGCCGTCCAATGGCGTTGAGCTCAAGTCGGAGCCGATACTCGAAAAGCGAGACGTTCGGCACGACTGCGATCGCTTCGCGCAAGCTCTCCTTGATGGAGCGCGCGACAATGACACCGCTCACCGCCTTGCCGTACGCGAGGTTGAGCGACACCCAACCCATGTAGCTCGCGATTTGGCCAATGGCTTTGTCCGGCGCCTCGCCGCGCTTTAACTCGAAGACCACGAAATGGCGTCGTCGTCGACGGCGAGAATGTCGATCCGGCGGCCACTGCTCGTGGGATATTCGCGGCCAGCCGACATGACCGCCGGGTAGAGACGTAGGCGCTTGCCGTTGGCGGGACAGATTCGGGGTGTCGGCGATGAATCCTTTTTCGACCACGCTCCGTCCCCTCCAGCATGTGCCAGGCGACATCTTCGTCAGCACTCCCATTTCAAAAATTGAAAGGGCTAGCGACGCAAGGTGCCGTTAGAACTGACGACATGGAGCCTAATACGAACGCTCGTCGCGAAACCATGGGCGCCTCCGTGCAGATTTTCTGTGCACTATCGGTTGCGGCTTTCGACGCGGCAAGGTGATCCAAGCAGGAAGTAACGTAACACCATTGGCGGGAGCGGACCGGGGTCTTTAGAGGCGAGCTTTGCCGCCCTTGTGGTTTATCCGTCATGAAGTCAACGTCGACGTTCTGCGGGGTCGGCATCCGAGAATCATTCGGCTGGCGGGACGAGGCATTTTTCTTCGTCTTTGCTCGGTATGCCGGAATTGATTAACGAGCGCCTAGGAGGCCATCTTTCCGCGGTCAGGGCCACGCGCCATCAGACGCGCAGGCGTTCCAGCAGCACGGGCGAGCATCGTACAACGACTTTGCACAGCTAACATCAAGCGTTTCACACGAGGAAAGTAGTGATGCTCCGAACGCTTGTCGATCGATACGTCAGCTAGCAGATTGCTCGTATTCCCTCCAAGCAAGTTCTGCAGACGCACTGACCGACCTCGCCTTGTCTGAGTTGAGCACCGCTGCGTAGATATGGCATGCACGAACCAATTAATTGGAGCGCCGATGAATCGAGAGCCAAGTGGAAAGTCTTGAGTGCGGCGCTGGGCACGCGGGACTGGGGGTTGCGTTGATGTCCCATCTATAGCGATGAAAACTCCAGATTCAGCAACACTGGTGTCTGTGAGATAGCGAACACTCCCTCGAAAAAATTTACTACAAAACTCTTCCGAAATACTCTATACCGTAAGCATAAACGAAGAAATATGTAACTAAAAGTGAGGTCGCAGTCGGTAAGGACCGGTCGCTCTTTTCTGCTCTCGCAGTTGCGTAGGTGGAGCGCAACTTAAAGCACTAGCGACGACATGCGGTTGATGTTCGTCGCGTTCAATCGGTTCGACTTGACGAGGAAGCTATGCATCTTGCCACTTGGGTGCCAGCAGCATTTGTTTTCATTTTCTCGTCACAAACTGCGGCGCAAACGCCGAGCGCTATTTCAGTCCCTGCGGCGCCCACTTCTATTTTCGAGAGCAGTGGCGATAAGACAGCATTGCTTAGAGTGACCGTTGTGGATTCCACGGTACTCACGGGAAATGAATTCTCGTCATCTCAAAAAAAGATAGCCAGTACCGAGATCAAGGAAGCTAAAAATATTGGCGCAATTGAAAAATCGAAAATCGCTACGTATTTTTCCAGCGAAAAAATCACTGCATTTTGGAATCTTCAGAAGAGTCAGCCATTCATCGCGACTACGAGGCTGTTTAGCAATAGGATCGTAGAGGAGATTGATCGCACGAGTCCAAGTTTGCTTTCAGGGCTCTCTGAATCCTATCCGGCATTTTTCAGTGGGAGGAAGCTATCGGAGCGGCTCCCTTCAAGATCTTTTATGGCAGCGCCACTTGGCTTCACGAGAACGATTCTCGGTAAAGACGGAGGAGCGAGGTTCGCCGAAATAGATCTTATCCCAGGAATTTCGGGGTATGGCAAGCAGTTGTACTCCCGCGCGAAAGACCTCAACGTTTTAGCCAAAGACGTTGATCAAACCCTCGCGGCCGTGCCCAGTCGGCCCCCCACACCGACCGCTCCCGTTTACACATATTTGGTGCGATTGCCAGCCAAAGACGTTCCAGCATTCAAAACTGCGATCAATCCCGATGGAATAAGTGGAGCCATTTCGACTATCTCCAACCCATCAGACATGCTTGAAGTGCGGCCAGCAGGCGAAATTCGACCTTCAGAAAGCGAAGATTTTCAAATTTCGGACTCTGGGAAGGCGGTACTCGTAAAGGTCTTCTCGCAAAAGCCTGTGGCTAACACGAACAAGCGCCCGGTCCTCATCATTCTTGACGATGCTATCCCATCGCAGGTCGCTTGGCAGGATACAAAGCGCTTTCTTTCTGAGGCAGAGGCGGACATCATTCGTTTGAGTGAGAGAGATAAGGAATGGGCGCAGCCGATAAAGAATTTGCCCGATAGCGATTGGGAGCCTACGATCATTCAAGGGCCCGCAGGTCTGAAGGGTTGCGAGAAGGGCGTCGAAGACGCGGCCTGCAATTTTCACGCGAAAAAGATCGAGCGGGCCCTAATTCCGTTGAAAAAGTTAGCGCATCCTGACAATCAACCCGTGAGGGTCGTATGGATTCCGATATTCAATACTCAGCCAGGAAGCTTTGCACTGTTGACCAGAATTTTCCGGACCGTGGAAAGTACGCCAGGAACACTGATAACGGGTAGTGGAAATGCCAGGAAATTTACAGATAATGAATTTTCCCGGCTTTCGGAAGACCTCGCTAATTTGAAAGACCAGTTACTCATCAAGTATCCAGCAACAAAGAACGACTGGAAGACGCCAGGTCCGGTTTTATACAATACTGTTCAATTTGCTCGCTGGTACGCTGCTCTCACAAAGATTCCCGTTTTCATAAATCTTTCGTGGACGTTCCCCACGGACGTTATGGGGGAAAGGCCGGAGGGCGGCGTATACAAAACAGTGATAGTGGTAGCAGCGGGAAATCCGTGCGTCCACGAGGACACTTGTCCAGGATACACTGAGGACGACAAAATCGGCGAATATGATTTCCTTCATGCTTGGTCATTTTCTCGTGACCGCTATATAGTAGTTGCGGACATTGGGATGGATGGAAACGTTGCTTGTTTTTCAGCAACTCCTAAACCTGTAGCGGGATTATTCGCATTCCCGGGGAATATTAAAGGGGACTGTGGCACTAGCTATTCGGCACCGAGAGTAGCTTGGCTCATGGCAGCGCGCGAATCTTATCGAAAAGTGGACCCGTCCTACGATAAAGAAATCCGAAAATGGTACAACATGGTGTATCACAACGCTTTTGCGAAGCGTGATCCTACCGGGTGTAAGAAGCGAACCGATCTCCGCTGTGCCTCGCTTGACGTCGAAGATTTGTTCGCGGATGTTAAATATTAATGGAGTGAAAAATGAACATCAGAAGCTCAGTTATTGTTATTTTTTTCATATTAACTGTAGGCGGATGCACAAAGCCGCCAGTAGGACCTACGCCACCATCCGAAGTCGCATTTGAGCAATGCCTTCCGGAGAACTTTCTCGGCCAAACCCAAGTCGTCTTCCTTGGTCCTGTTACCTATTCAGTCGGTGATATTTGGCTTAAACGACAAAACGATAATCCCCCATCGTATGAAGCGAAATACGAATTCACAGATATTGTAAAGTCGGCAACGTCGAAGCCAGGGCCGGATCTTATCGTTAAAGGCCTCCCTGCGAAGTGTTCTCATGCGGAAAATCTTGCGAAGGACGCCGGCATCAACCTTGGAGCGAAGGCAAAGGTTGGAGCTGCTATCCCGATTTCCGCGAGTGCCGCCGCTGCCGTCAAGAACAGTCATGTGATCAAAGTCAGCTTCGACGCAATTGCGATCGATCAGGTGAAATTCCAACCGAAGTATGCCGAAGTGTTTGCGTCCGTGCCTGATTCGACACCGGCGAAACAAAGCATTTCCACGGGAGGCTATTACTGGGCCTATGCAATGATTCGGGTGACCAACTACTCAGTCGACGTACAATATGGCTCAACTAAAGAGGCGGAAGCCGCCGCAGCAGCTAATCTTCCAGGCGACGTTGGATCGCTCAACGCAGAGATCAAAATCTCGAAAATTGGAAATGACACACTGCAATACACGGTCCCGGGCGACGTGTACATCGCGGCTGCGCTTCGTCCGTTCGGTCCCGGCGCGGTCCCCCAGGGAGTAGAAGAGCGGCCAGGGCCACCGAGCGCCGTCGACTACAGTGCTCCGCCTTCGCGCAGTAAAACATAGACGTTGCTTCTCGTCGTATGTGATTTACGGTTGATCGATGCCTGCCATTGCCCGCAGGACCATACCTGCGCCACCGCGCTTCGCTGACAGGCATCGAACGAGCCTCGATGGGGAAAACCGCAGAGTGCCCCAATGCGCTCGGTGTCTTTGAGGCTATGGCAATTAATACTCCCGGATGCCCGACCATGTTGATGAAAGCGGGTCAGCGGAACTTTGGATACGCCTGAACGCGGTGCTGAGGCGGTGCTGAGGCGCATTTGTGATGGCGAAAGAGACGTGCGAGGGACGGCGGAAGCGACGGGCGCAGACGTTCCCTCGTGAGCCGCGTTTCCGCAAAGCCGACGGTCGGGTTGGAGGTGCAGAAAGCGTAACGCCCATGTCTGCCCTCATCGTATAAGTGATGCGCGAATGGGCGCCGTTCGGACCATCATTACTTTCTTCGTTAAGAACGCATGATGTCTGCTATGCGAAGACCCTAGACGATACGTAATCCGAACAGGAGACAAGAAGTGAAAACTTTGCCACTGCGCATGCGCTGCCACTGCCAAGGTGAGCTATCGGGCTCACGTCCGTGCCCGGTTCCACCGGCGCCGAACGTGCTGACGTCTCTTTACATGGAGTACCTGCGGGACAACGAGAAAGGGTCGGCCGAGACGAACCGGTCGTTCATCGACTACCTGACCTCCATCGGTTTCACGGATCCCTCGGTGAGCGTCGTGGGCATGGATGACCGGGTGATCGCTCAGCCTGCAGCCGGCAACGGTGTCGAGCTTCTTGCCATTCCGAAAAAAGGCGTGCGGGGAATACTGCGGGTCATGGTGCTGCTAGTCGATTTTCCTGATCGAGAGGGAAGCCTGAGCACTGCACACTACGAAGACCTACTCTTCTCCAAAGGTCTCCATCCAACTGGTAGCATGCGTGACTACTATGCTGAGGTCAGCAACGGCGCGGTGGACGTCGTCGGTTCGGTTCATGGATGGTTTCGCATGCAGCGAACATACTCGAGCTACGTGAACGGCGAGTCTGGAATGGGTCAGCACTCCTATCCGAACAATTGTCAGGCGCTTGCCGAGGATGCGGCCAAGGAAGCGCTCGCCGCCGGTGCTGTGTTTCCTGAGGACCTGGATGTGCTGCAGACAAACACGGTGACGGCGCTGTTCATCATCCACGCCGGCCGCGGGGCCGAGAAAGAACAAACCAAATTGACGCAGGACGCCGAAATCTGGTCGCACAAGTGGAACGCGGCCAACCCGGTTAAAGTGGGTCCCAACCTGTCGGTCGCGACCTACCTAGTCGTTCCCCAGAACTGCCGTCTGGGCGTGTGTGCGCACGAGCTTGGGCACCTGGCTTTCCAGTGGCAGGACTTCTATGACCCGAACAGCAACAAGGACGGCTTCTTTTGGAACGGCACGGGAAGTTGGGATTTGATGGCGAGTGGTTGCTATAATTTCAACGAGGAAAGTCCGGCTCATCCCGCTGTTCTGCATAAGGCTCAACACGGCTGGGTGGCGTTGCGGGACATCACGCAGTCGGAAGTCGGTGTCCGGCTCAAACCGACCACAATTGCCGGGGGGCGGGCGTGCAGGATACGCAGCGGCGCATTCTCTGACAGTCAATACCTCATATTGGAGAGCCGCCCGCTACGAGGGTTTGACAAGCACCTTCCCGGCGAGGGTCTGCTGGTGTGGCGGGTCGACGAAACGATGGAGATGTTCGCACCGGCCACGCCCGGTATGACGCTCATCCAAGCGGACGGACGCCATGAACTTGAACTTCCGAATCCGGCTATGCAGGGAGATGACTCCGATCCGTTCCCCGGCAGCGAGGGTCAGGCGGAACTCACGGACGCCGGATCTAAGGCTTCGTCATCGTTTCCGGGTGTTCGCTCCGGCATCAGATTGTTCAATATTAGCTATGATGCGGCGAGCGGCGAAACGACCTTCGATGTCACCATAGACGACGCAGTCGCCGGCAAGGCGCAGTCTCCCGATATGGTGCAAAAGGTCCTGGCATTGCAAGGCAGTGCTCAAGCCAAACCGCCACCGGCGGGCGCGAACATGGTGATGGTAGCTTCCGGTGGGACTGCACCCACGGCCAAGCGGAGCGCAGGAAGTGCGAAGCCAGCACCTGTTGGCGGCAGGAGAAAGCGCTGAACCGATGTTCTGCTGGTTCGACTGGACAACCTTGTTGCCGAGCTGACCTACGCCAGCGGAAAGCGCGTGTCCGTTTCGCGTGACAATTCGACGACATCGAACACCGCGCGGGAACATGTCCTGATGTAGCTCTTGCGGATTCTTCGCGCCGTTCGCGCAGCCAGCCGCGCGCACAACACACAAGACGGTACGATCTAACATTTGATCACTGCCGTCCGCCTATCTGGCTAGCCCAAATTCCTGGCGCCGCCGAGCTGAGGCCTTCACCGCGATGTGGATTGCCGCAGAGGGTGCTTGAGCAGATCAATGCGACGAAGCTGGCATGGCCGGATCGCGACTTCGGCGCCTGAAGCGAGCAACTCGAGAAGTCACGCGCGTCGCGGGGACGGGCTCCGCCCACTCTTGAGGAGTGTTTATGGTCGGCTGGCTGCAGGCGGCACGCGGCGGTTCCATGTCCCGCAAACTGATACTCGCTGCTTGCTGTAGTCATAAAGGGCTTCCGTCGTATACGGCGTGCAGTGGCGGCTTCGAAATAAAGATCGATCGGTACATGCCGTTAACCATGATGATGCATTCGCCAGCCAGTTGTGGGAGCTCAACGAGGGTGAGCCAACGGAACGTCATTCAGTTCGACACCACCTGATGTTGCCGGGGTTACTGGACGAACTGCTCACGTGTAGTCGGAGCTACAACTTTTCCTGAACGCGAGACGTGCTGACGTGGGTCGACAGTTTAACTGACCAAGCGCAAAGCTATTCATAAGAAAATGTTGGAACCAATGGGAATCTTCGGCAAAGGCAAGTACCCTTCCTCCAAAGAAATGATCGTGTTTTGTTCGCGAAGCGAGTCCCAATTTGAGAAGGAGGCGCTGGTTGCGCGAGCGAAGCGCCAGAAACGAGTCGAAAAGTTCCTCTCTTCGGCGCCGGAGCAGGCGAAGACCGATTTCCTGGAGGCATTGAGCGAGCTGAACCGGATGCTGATCCGGCATGCAACCGTGTCAGAGCGTCTGCTTATTTTCATCGACAATAACGTGCTTCAGGACATACTCAAACGTGAACGGGAGGACCAACCGCTGCGAGGAGTACGTTTTCATGCGCTATTGGCTTTTCTTACGTTGACTGAAGACCACTATCTGCTCGACATATTTGCATGCGTCAGCCCCGCCGTATTGTACGAGGCCGCATATCGCGGTACGCGGCCTTCGCTCGAGGTTTTCGGAGAAGTGGTTGACGCCCTGGCGGAGATCGGCTTGGCAACCCACGTCGTTGGCTTCTGTCACCCGAATGAGCTCAGACGTCTGTTCAAGCGAATTAATCGGGACGAGATCGAGATTCGACGCGTTCTCGACGAAATAAAATCCAAATCCTGGAAGAGAGATTTTTTGGGCGGGGCCTTGGGAACAAGGATTCCTTTTGGCGTTGCTGAAGACGAATGTCCCGTTGTTCGGTTGTGTCATTTCGATCCTTGGTATGTCAAGTTCTTGATGATGCATATCATCGAGAAGCGGATGTATAGCGAGAATAGCGATCAAGGGCAGGCAAGAAAGCTGATGCAGAATCCGCAAGAGCGGGCATTTGCAATCCTGAAGAGCCTGTCATAGATTTTGTGTTCAAGGCATAACATGTACGGAAAGGAGCATGTATGCCACGCAAACCGAAAGCTGCGGCTGAGCTGAGGGCACTGCCGACGATTCCCAAAGAACTGATCGATCAGTTCGTCAAAGGTCCGATGACAGCCGATGCCGTTCAAGCGGCCTCGACGGCCTTTAAAAACGCGCTGATCGAGCGGGCGTTGGGCGCCGAACTCGGCCACCACCTGGGCTATCCCAATGGTGGCGAGCGTCCACCCGAGTCGAGCAATCAGCGCAATGGCAAGAGCGGCAAGACCGTGCTCACCGAGGACGGTCCCTTGCGCGTGGACATCCCGCGCGATCGCGACGGCAGCTTCACGCCAATGCTCATCCCCAAGCACGAACGCCGCTTCACCGGCTTCGATGACAAGATCATCGCGATGTACGCGCGCGGCATGACGATGCGCGAGATCCAGGCGTTTCTGGCCGAGCAGTACGGCACGCAAGTGTCGCCCGAATTCATCAGCTCCGTCACCGATGCGGTGACGCAGGAAATCACCGCCTGGCAGTCTCGGCCGCTCGAGCCCATGTATCCGGTCGTGTTCTTCGATGCGCTGCGCGTGAAGATTCGCGATGAAGGTGTCGTGCGCAACAAGGCGATCTACCTCGCCCTGGCCATCTTGCCCGACGGCACGCGCGATATTCTGGGCTTGTGGATCGAGCAGACCGAGGGCGCGAAGTTCTGGATGAAGGTCTTCAGCGATCTGAAAGCGCGTGGCGTACAGGACATCCTGATCGCGGTCACCGACGGGCTCAAAGGCATGGCCGAGGCGCTGGGCGGGGTGTTTCCGGCGACCACGCTACAGACGTGCATCGTGCATTTGATCCGAAACTCGCTGGACTACGCGAGCTGGAAGGAGCGCAAATCCGTGGCCGCAGCGCTTCGTCCGATCTATACCGCACCCAGCGCGCAGGCCGCCGAGGCGCAATTGCTCGCACTGGAGCAAAGCCCGTGGGGGAGCAAACTTCCAACGGTGATCGCCGCGTGGCGGCGGGCGTGGGATCGCGTCATTCCGTTCTTCGCGTTTCCGCCCGAGGTGCGAAAGGTGATGTACACGACGGATGAAATCGACAAGCCCCTGCTCGATATTTTTATGAAGTTGGCGTTCCCGGCCACAACAAGCGTGCCTCGTGTTTCTTGGGACGCGTCTGCTTCCATCGTGAGAACAGGCGTTGATAGGTGCGCTCGGCCTGCTCGGCAACGGCCCGTTCCTGATCGCGTACGCTCTTCAGGCTGTAAGCGGCAGCCGACCCCTTGCGTGAGCCGTGTTGCGCCGGCATGCCGGATTGCAACTCTAGGGCGCGCAGTTTGTGCGCGCTCAGGGCTGGACGGTCCCAGGCGAACGGCTCATTACGCGTAAGCACGTACCCACGATGACAGCCAGTTTGCGTGCCGTCGCCACGATGGCGATCTGTTGGCCGCGGCGCTCGCGTAAGCGCAGAAAGAAAGCGCGCAGAGGACCGGGCGCCTGTGCAGCGCCCCAGGCCGCCTCGACGAGCAATCCTCGCGCGTACGAACGTCCCCGCTTGGTGATGTGGCCGTGTCTGGCCGGCGTCGGGCCCGACTGATAGACCGACGGGTTCAGCCCGAGGTAGCTCACCAGCTTCTCCGGGTTGGGAAACCGTTCGACGGCGCCGATCGCCGACAGCAGGCCGATTGCCACAATGGTATTGACGCCCGTGATGGTCAGCAGCCTGCGTAGCCGCTCGTCGCCGATACTGGCCTGCGCGAGAGCCTGATCCACTTCGCGTAGATCCTCACCGAGACGGTCCAGTTCCCGCAGACGTTGCTCGACGCCCAGACGCTCGTCCATCGGCAACGGTTGGGCACCAAGCCACACACGCCCCTTCTTGCCGAACAGATCGGGGGCGGGACACTGCTCGATCAGATGCGCAGCCAGCACTGCATGAACTTCGTTCTTGAGCCTTGTGCGTTGCCGCACGAGTTGTGACCGGCGCGAGACCTGTCGGCGTAGCGCCAAGGTGCTCTCGTCGGGCATCCAGACTTCCGGCAAAAAATGGCTCGCGTACAGTTGGGCCAGCACCGCCGCATCAATCTTGTCTGTCTTGACGCGTGCTTCGGCGATCAGCCGTACCAGCAATGGATTCGCAATCGCGACACGCGCGACGTGGGGGCGCAGCACGTTAACAATGGCAGCGGTATTGCCTGTCGCTTCGAGCACCACATGATCGGTACAGCGCAAGCCTGCGGCAAAGCGCTCCAGTTCGTCACGTCTGAGCCCGGCACGACCACCAGCATGCAGCACGCCGTCCTCGAGATAGGCTAACTCGGCGACGGAGCGCGAAACATCCAGTCCTACGATTCGCATAACCGTTCTCCCATCCAGATGAATGTTGGGAGCCGGTGGGACAGCACGACAACTACGGATTCGCGCTCGCAGCGCAACCGGGCGGGTCGCAGGGGCGGCCAACTACTAACACGAGCTCGCGGCTCATCGTATAAGAACGGCCTGCCCACCCGAAGTGCTCCCCGGTGCCCCTTGTCCCGGATGGTCACACCATACGCCAGAACTGCGCGGCGCGGGACCGTGAGGCACCGGCTATATCATGCCGGTTACGAACTCGCTGGAGAGCGTCAATGCTCGGCTTCGCAAAATCATCAAGACGCGCGGACACTTCCCTTCGGACGATGCGGCGACCAAACTACTGTGGCTGGCGCTGCGAAACATCACCGCCGACTGGCATCGTGCTGCTCACGACTGGAAGGCCGCCATGCGCCAGTTCGCGATCCTCTACGAGGATCGCTTTACACGACCAGGCGCTTAGCCGTCAAACCGTCATCGTCAATGTTTGAACAACTCAACTGCCTTGAACACGAAAATCCTGACAGTCCCCTCGGGGCAGAGCCTTTGAAGGACAGCTCGCATGCATTCAAGAGCCGAGGAACTGCGCGCGTTCATCACTTCGGTCAACGGTCCTATCTGGAGATGTGCAGACCGCCAAGCCCGACGACCGGGCGGCTCCACTGGGCAACGGTCGGAAGTATGGAATTTGCCGTCACGCCCATAGGTACAGGTGCGAGACCCATTGCTGTTGCCGTAAGAGTAAGGGTGCAAAGAAGAAATCCGGCATCTCTGAGGAGGAGGGTCTCGGGACGCTCGTATTTCGCGGAAACTTTCTCTACATCACCTAGAAGCCAGATCTGTGATGCAGGCTCGACTGGAAGGCAGGTTGCAGCTTCAGTTTCTAACGCGAGAAGTGTGGAGTCACCGCCGTCAAGAAGTGCGAAAGCATGTTCGTCCGCTCTGTACCACCAAGCCCCGGGACTCCCCTGCAAGCCGGTAATAACCAACTCTATTGGATGTAATGCCCCTGCCGAGGGCGTAGGGCGGTGCGACGGATGACCGTTCTTACCGTCAAACTTACGGATGTTGCGACTGGTGAACCAACAAATAATGCCCGCCGTCTCTATGTCGATCGACGTTGACCTGTAGTCTGTCTGCCGCCTTGCCAAAAGATCACCCCAATTTTCATTTATTTGCAG
>Ga0160447_100570_pt1 | contig 16802 bp, 9 predicted proteins | sample HID1973K_E1MG_FD_108222 | JGI IMG/M metagenome (GOLD analysis project Ga0160447, IMG submission 108222) | Enriched mosquito-associated microbial communities from UW Madison campus, WI, USA - HID1973K_E1 MG | ecosystem: Host-associated > Arthropoda: Insects > Digestive system > Unclassified ...
GCCGGCACCCGTGGAGATCGCCATCGGCAGCACGCCGAGGATGAAGGCGAACGAGGTCATCAGGATCGGCCGGAAGCGCAGGTGTGCCGCCTCGATCGTCGCATCGCGCAAGGTCTTGCCCGCCGCACGCTGCTCGACCGCGAACTCCACGATCAGGATCGCGTTCTTGGCCGCCAGGCCAATCACCGTGATCATGCCGATCTTGAAATAGAGGTCGTTGGGCAGGCCGCGCAACAGCGAGAACGAGATCGCACCAAGCACGCCGATCGGCACCACCAGCAGCACCGCGACCGGAATCGACCAGCTTTCGTACAGGGCCGCCAGGCAGAGGAAGACCACCACCACCGACAGGACCAGCAGCAGGGTCGCCGCGTTGCCGGCGATGATTTCCTGGTACGACATGCCCGACCAGTCGAAGCCGAAGCCGGCCGGCAGGTCGTTGTGGACGATCTCCTCCATCGCTTCCATCGCCTGGCCCGAGGCCTTGCCCGGTGCGGCATTGCCGACGACGTTGACCGCCGAGTAGCCGTTGTAGCGGTTCAGCGCCGGCGAGGTGTAGGTCCACTCCGACGTGACCACGGTGCTGAGCGGAATCATCGCCGGCTGGCCGTCCGAGTCGGTGGCCGTGGAGCTGGGCGTATAGAAGCTGCGCAGCGATTCCGGACCGGTGCGGAACTGGTCGTCCGCGCGTACGTTCACGCGCTTGATGCGGCCTTCGTAGAAGAAGTCATTGACGTATACCGGCGCCAGCATCAGCTGGATCGCGCTGTAGATGTCGCTGACCGACAGGCCCATCGTCTGCGCCTGCACGCGGTTCACGTGCAACTGCAGCTGCGGTGCGTTTTCCAAGCCGTTCGGGCGCACACCGACCAGCGTATCCGACCGCTGCGCGGCCTTGCCCAGCAGGATATTGCGGGCATCCAGCAGCGCCTGCTCGCCGGCACCGGAGCGGTCCTGCAGCCACATGTCGAAGCCGCCGAACTGGCCCAGGCCGTTCACCGTGGGCAGGTTGACCACGAAGATCTGCGCACCCTTGATGCCGTAGAAGGCGCCGTTCAACTGCTGGATCAGCTCGGTGGCGGTGACGTCGCGGTCACCCCAGGGCTTGAGGCGGATGAAGCCCATGCCCACGTTTTCGCCCGAACCCAGGAAGCTGAAACCGGCGACCTGCAGCATGCCCTCGACCGCTTCCTGCTTCTCCAGCACGCCGCGCATCTGGGTGAAGACCTCATTGGTGCGCGTCTTGGTCGCGCCCGGCGGCAACTGCACGATGGCCAGTGCGAAGCCTTGGTCCTCTTCCGGCAGGAAGCTGCCCGGCATGCGCGTGAACAGGAAGCCGCACAGCGCCACCAGCACCACGAACAGCACCATCCAGCGCGGCGCGCGCTTGAGGGTATGGCCGACCACGCCGATGTAACGGTGCGAGACCTTGTCGTAGTACTTGTCGAAGGTGCGGAAGACCCAGTTCTTCTTCTGGCCGTGGGTCGGCTTGAGGAAGGCCGCGCACAGCGCCGGGGTGAAGGTCAGCGCCAGGAAGGCCGAGAACGCCATCGACATCGCGATCGTGATCGCGAACTGCTTGTAGATCGCGCCGGCCGCGCCGGGCTGCATCGCCGAGGGGATGAACACCGCCGCCAGCACGACCGTGATCGCCACGATCGCGCCGGTGATCTGGGTCATCGCCTTGGTCGTGGCCGCCTTCGGGGCCAGGTGTTCCTCGGTCATGATGCGTTCGACGTTCTCGATCACCACGATCGCATCGTCGACCACGATGCCGATCGCCAGCACCATCGCGAACAGGGTCAGCTGGTTGATCGTGAAGCCAATGATCCACATGCCCAGGAACGTGCCCAGCAGCGCGACCGGGATCACCAGGGTCGGGATGACCGTGGCGCGGAAGTTCTGCAGGAACAGCAGCATCACCAGGAACACCAGGACGATCGCTTCCACCAGGGTGTGGACCACTTCCTCGATGGAGATCTTCACGAACGCGGTGCTGTCGTACGGCGAGAACCAGGTGACGCCCTGCGGGAAGCTCGGCGCCAGCTCGTCCATCTTCGCGGTCACCGCCTCGGCCACGCTCAACGCGTTGGCGCCGGGCAGCAGCTGGATTGCGAATGCACCGGTGGGCTTGCCGTTGTATTGAGTGTCGAAACCGTAGTTCGACGGGCCGAACGCGACCCGGCCGACATCGCTCAGGCGCACGGTCGCGCCATTGCTGTCGGTGCGCAGGATGATGTTCTCGAATTCTTCCGGCGAACTGAAGCGGCCCTCTGCCGAAACGGTCGCGGTGAAGCCCTGGCCGGCCGGTGCCGGATCGGCACCGATCGCGCCGGCGGCGAACTGCACGTTCTGGTCGGCGATGGCCTGGTACACCTGCGTCGCCGACAGGTGGTACCCCTGCAGCTTCTCGGGGTTGAGCCAGATGTTCATCGCGTACTCGGCACCGAACTGCTGGGTGCTGCCCACGCCGGGCACGCGCGAGATCTGGTCGAGCACCCGCGAGCCGACGATGTTGTTGAGCGCATCGCGGTCGATGGACGGGTTGTCCGAATTCAACGCCACCACCATCAGGAAGCCGGCGTTGGCCTTGGCCACCACCACGCCCTGCTGGGTCACCTCGGTGGGCAGGCGCGGGGTCGCCAGCGCGACCTTGTTCTGCACCTGCACCTGCGCGATGTCCGCGTTGGTGCCGGTTTCAAAGGTCAGGGTGATGCTGACGCGGCCGTTCGCCGCCGAGGACGAGTTGAAGTACAGCAGGTGGTCGATGCCGGTCAGCTGCTGCTCGATGACCTGGGTGACCGCCTTTTCGGCCGTGTCGGCGCTGGCGCCGGGGTAGGTCGCGCTGACCGTGACCTGCGGCGGCGCAATCGACGGATACGACTCCACGCCCAGGTTGAGGATCGCGATCACGCCGCTGAGCGAGATCAGGATCGCCACCACCCAGGCGAAGATCGGATGATCGATGAAGAATTTTGGCATGGGGGGGTCCTGTTACTTCTTCTGCTCGGCCGACTGCGGCTCAGCCTGGTCGGCTGCGTCCTTCTGCCCGGCAGGCGCCTGGCCCTGGGCCGCGGGCGCTGCGCCAGCGGCGGGAGCGTTCGCACCGGGCTGGGCACCCGGCTGCGCGCCAGGCTGGTAGGGCACCGGCTTGGCCGGCGCGCCTTCCTTGGCCTTCTGCTGGCCACTGACGATGATCTGGTCGCCGGCGGTCAGGCCGCTGGTCACCACCCATTGGCCCTGCTGCTGGCTGTCGGCCGTCACGTCCTTGCGCGCGACGTTGCCATCCTTGCCGACCACCAGGGCGAAGGCCCCGTGCGCGTCGCGCTGGATGCCGGCCTGGGGGACCAGGAAGGCGTTGCTGCGCTCGCCCAGGACCGCGGCGAACGACACGAACGAGCCAGGCAACAACACGTGGTCCGGATTCGGCAGCAAGGCGCGCAGCGACACGCTGCCGGTGCTCGGATCGACCGTGATCGCGGTGAAGTCCAGCGTGCCCGCGTGCGGATAGACGGTGCCATCCCCCAGCATCACGTTGACCGTGGCCTTGCCGTCGCCGCTGAGCGCGACCGCGCCCTGCGCCTGGGCCTGGCGCAGTCGCGCCAGCTCGTCGTTGTTGATCGAGAAGTTCACGTACAACGGGTCGATCTGGTCGATCGTGGTCAACAAGGTCGCATCGCCCTGGCCGACCAGCGCGCCTTCGGTCACCTGCTGCTTGCCGGCGCGGCCGCTGATCGGCGCGCTGACGGTGGCATAGCCCAGGTTGATGCGGGCGCTCTCCACCGCGGCGCGGGCCTGCTGCACCGAGGCCGCGGAGGTGCGCTCGGCCGCTTCGGCCTGGTCCACGTCCGACTTGGAGACGTAGTTCTGCGGCGCCAGCCGGCGCGCGCGGTCGGCGGCGATCTTGGCGTTGGCGTAGGTGGCTTCGGCCGCGGCCAGTTCGCCCTGCGCCGAGGACAGCGTGGCCTTCAGCGGTGCCGGGTCGATCTGGAACAGCGCCTGGCCTTCCTTGACGTCGGTGCCTTCGGTGTACAGGCGCCGCTGCAGGACGCCGGCCACGCGCGCTCGCACGTCGGCGGTACGGAAGCCGGAGAGGCGACCGACCAGCTCGCGCTGCAGCGGCAATGTCTGCGGCTTGGCCTCGATCACGCTCACTTCCGGCGGGGGAGGGGTCTGCTGTTCTGGCTTCTTGCAGGCGGCCAGCGCCAGCGTGACGGCACAGGCGAGGGCAAGTGTGCGGAGCGGGGAGGTCATCGGTGAAAACTCCGTTTTCGTATTGATCTGGGACGTGGAGGCGTGAATCGGGCAGCGCTCTGCTCAGGGAGCGAAAGCGCGCAGGAAGCTGTCAACCGCGAACTCGGCCCATCGGCTCCTCGCGTCTGCGGCGGAACGGTGGGGGGTGTGGAAACGCTGCCTTTCGAAATCCAGCCCCACCATCATGCCCAGCAGCAGCTCGGCCATGTAGTGAGGATCGTCATGCCTCAATTGGCCGTGCTCGACGGCCTGTTGGAGGCATTGTGCCAGCCGATCCTGCAATCCGGCGATGCCGTCGCGATAGATCTGCCGGGCCTGCTCGGGAAAATGATGGGATTCGGCGTCGATCAGCCGGCAGGTCTGGATGACGTCGGGGCGGCTGAGCTGTTCCAGATGGTGGTGGGCGAAGGCCAGCAATCGCCCGCGCAGGTCGCCGCCGGCCTCTTCGAGGTGGGCGGCTGTGAGCGCTACCCGCTCGTCCATCACGGCGCGCAGCAGGTTCTGCTTGCAGCCGTAGCGAGAGTAGAGCGTTTGCTTGGAACAGCCGGCGCGGGCCGCCACCGCTTCCATGCTCAGCCGCATGCCTTGCTCGGCGAGGAGTGCGTGGACCGCCTCGTGTACGCGGCGGTCGCGCTGGTCTCGGGCGCGGGCAAGGGCGGGGGCAGAAGTCATCGAAGTGGACTATACCGTCCAGTTCAGTTTTAAAGTAGCCTTGACCGCGGCCATTCGCCATGTACCGCTTTGCCGTTCGTGGCGAACGGAAGCGGACGCTGGCGCGCTGGGTAGGGCGGACGCCGAGGCACCTGCAACGGGCTCGCGCGCTGCCGTTCGTCGGTGATCGGCGCGATCCGAGCCTGCGTGGCCGTCCGCGCGTGTTGCTTGAACACAGTACAAATCGCGATGACGGTTTGCGCTATGCAGCAAGGCACTGTCATGGCACGGGGCTACAATTCGCGTTTTCCCGTCGAGCCTCACGCAAGCTCCGTCATGAAATCCAAGAAAGCTGATACGAAGTCGACCTCGGCCGCCGTCTCGAAAACGGCCAAACGCGCAGTTTCCCCAAACAGCATGACGGTGCCGGCTTTCAGCCTGGATCCGGTCTTCGCGGCGATGCGCAAGCGCTATCCGGCTGCGCGCCAGGGCGAGGCGCAGGCGTTCGCCGCCGACTTCTATCGGCGCATGGAAGCGGACGAGTTTCCCCATCACACCGCCGAAGAATGGGCGGCATTGGCCGCCGACACGCTGGAGTTCACCCGCCAGCGCAAGAGCGGTGCGGCGAACGTGCGGGTATTCAATCCGGCGATGAAGGCGAACGGCTGGGAGTCGCCACACACGGTCCTGCAGATCGTCAACGACGACATGCCGTTCCTGGTCGATTCGGTGAGCATGGCGCTGGCGGAGATGGGCGTGGGCGTGCACGTGCTCGGCCATCCGGTCCTGCATGTCATCCGAGACCGTGCCGGCAAGCTCACCGCGGTGGGCGAGGGCAAGGCCGAGTCGCTGATGGTGCTGGAAATCGATCGTCAGCCTGCCGATGAGATGCAGAAGATCGAGGCGGCCATCCGCAACGTGTTGGCGGATGTGCGCGCCATCGTCGGCGACTGGGGTGCGATGCGCGAGAAGATGCTCGCCCTGGCCGACGACCTGTCCACGCGCCGCCTGGCGGTGGACAACGAAAGCCGGCATGAAGCGCAGGAATTCCTGCGCTGGGCCGCCGCCGACCATTTCACCTTCTTCGGCTATCGCGAGTACCGCGTCGAGAAGCAGGGCAGCGAAGAAGTGCTCGCGCCGGTGGAAGCCAGCGGCATGGGCCTGATGCGCGGCAAGGACAAGTCGCCGGCACGCCCGATCAAGACCCTGGCCGCCAATGCGATCAGCAGCGGCACCGGCCCGAAGGATGCGCTGATCCTGACCAAGACCAACGCGCGTTCGCGCGTGCATCGCGTCGGCTACATGGACTACATCGGCGTGCTCGAGTACGACGCCAAGGGCCGCATCATCGCCGAGCAGCGTTTCCTCGGCCTGTTCACCTCCAGCGCATACAACCGTCGCCCGTGGGAGATCCCGCTGGTGCGCCGTCGCCACGATTACGTGATGAGCAAGTCGGGCCTGGCGCCGAGCAGCCATAGCGGCAAGGCGCTGCGCCACATCCTGGAGACGCTGCCGCGCGAAGAGTTGTTCCAGTCCAACGAGGAAGAGCTGTTCCGCACCGCGATGGGCATCCTCGGCCTGCAGGAGCGCGTGCGCAGCCGCCTGTTCCTGCGCCGCGACAAGTACAGCCGCTTCATTTCCGCGCTGGTCTACCTGCCGCGCGACCGCTTCAATACCGATGTGCGCCTGCGCATCGAGGCCTTGCTGAAGGATGCGCTGCACGGCGAGTACATCGACTCCAGCGTCGTGCTCGGCGAATCGCCCTTGGCGCAGCTGCACCTGATCGTGCGGCCGAAGGCGGGCGAAGCGCTGGAATTCGACACCAGCGAACTGGAACAGCGCCTGGCCCACCTGCTGCGCAACTGGCAGGACGACCTGCGCGAGGCGTTGGTTGCCCGCCACGGCGAGGCCGCCGGCCTGCGCCTGGCCTCGGGCTTCGGCCGTGCGCTGCCGGCCGGTTACATCGAGGACTCCTCCACCGAGGCCGCGGCCAGCGACGTGGAACATCTCGCCGCGCTGCAGGGTCCGGACGACCTGCACCTGAGCCTGCAGGCGGTGCGCCGCGAAGGCGTGGATGGCCTGCGCCTGAAGTTGTACCGCCAGCTCGACGACATCCCGCTGTCCGATGCGCTGCCCATGATGGAGAACATGGGCCTGCGGGTGATTTCCGAGCGCCCGTATCGCCTGCAGTCCGGCACCCTGCCGCTGTACATCCAGGATTTCGAGGTCGAATCCACTGCCGGTGCGATCGATGCCGCCCAGGCCGACGCCGCCTTCGGCGAGGCCTTCGCGCGGATCTGGCACGGCGACGCCGAGAACGACGGTTTCAACCGCCTGATCCTGGCCGCCGGCCTGCATTGGCGCCAGGTCGCGATGCTGCGCGGTTACTGCAAATACATCCTGCAGACCGGCGTGCCGTTCTCGCAGAGCTACGTCGAGCAGACCTTCAACCATTACCCGCTGCTGGTGCGCTTGCTGGTGGAGTTGTTCGAGGCGCGCTTCGATCCGGCCACCGGCAACGAAAGCAAGGCCGACATCGCCGAGGGCCAGTCGCGGCTGCAGGCAGCGCTGTCGATCCTGGCCGCTGGCGACGAGGCCACGCTCAAGGCACTGCAGCCGGTGCTGGACGCACGCAAGTCCGATCGCGCCACCCAGCAGGACGCCACCCGCAGCGCGCTGCTGAAGCTGATGGATCGCGTGTCCAGCCTGGATGAGGACCGTATCCTGCGCAGCTTCATCGGGGTCATCGACGCGACCCTGCGCACCAGCTACTACCAGACCGACGCGGCCGGCAACCATGGCCACTGCATCAGCTTCAAGTTCGATTCGGCCAAGGTACCGGACCTGCCCAAGCCGCGTCCGTATCGCGAAATCTTTGTCTACGGCCCGCGCGTGGAAGGCGTGCACCTGCGCTTCGGCGCGGTTGCGCGTGGTGGCCTGCGCTGGTCCGATCGTCGCGAAGACTTCCGCACCGAAGTGCTGGGGCTGGTGAAGGCGCAGATGGTCAAGAACACTGTCATCGTTCCGGTCGGTGCGAAGGGCGGGTTCTTCTGCAAGCGCCAACCGGTCGGTGGCGATCGCGATGTGATCCAGGCCGAAGGCATCGCCTGCTACAAGCTGTTCATCCAGGGCCTGCTGGACATCACCGACAACATCGTCGGCGGCAAGATCGTGGCCCCGCAGCAGGTGGTGCGCCATGACCAGGACGATCCATACCTGGTCGTCGCGGCCGACAAGGGCACGGCCACGTTCTCCGACATCGCCAACGGCCTGGCGATCGCGCACGGCTTCTGGCTGGGCGATGCGTTCGCCTCGGGCGGTTCGGTCGGCTACGACCATAAGGGCATGGGCATTACCGCGCGCGGTGCGTGGGAGTCGGTCAAGCGCCACTTCCGCGCGCTGGGCCGCGATTGCCAGAGCGAGGATTTCACCTGCGTCGGCGTCGGCGACATGTCCGGCGACGTATTCGGCAACGGCATGCTGCTGTCGCGCCACATCCGCCTGCAGGCCGCGTTCGACCACCGCCACATTTTCCTGGATCCGAACCCGGATGCGGCCAAGTCCTTCGTCGAGCGCGAGCGACTGTTCAAGCTGCCGCGCTCCAGCTGGGCCGATTACGACGCCAAGCTGATCAGCAAGGGCGGCGGCATTTACCCGCGCACGGCCAAGTCGATCGAGGTCACCGCGCAGGTGCGTGATGCGCTCGGACTGGACGCCGCGGTAAAGAGCCTGTCGCCGAACGACCTGATGAACGCGATCCTCAAGGCGCCGGTCGACCTGTTCTGGAACGGCGGCATCGGCACCTATGTCAAGGCCGCCACCGAGACCCATGCCGATGTCGGCGACCGCGCCAACAACGGCCTGCGCGTCAACGGTGGCGAGCTGCGCTGCAAGGTGGTGGGCGAGGGCGGCAACCTGGGCATGACCCAGCTAGGTCGCATCGAGGCCGCGCTGCAGGCCGGCGTGTTGCTCAACACCGACTTCATCGACAACTCGGCCGGCGTGGACACCTCCGACCACGAGGTCAACATCAAGATCCTGCTCAATGCCGTCGTGCAGGACAAGAAGCTCACCGTCGATGCACGCAACAAGCTGTTGGCCTCGATGACCGACGAAGTCGCCGAGCTGGTGTTGTGGGACAACTACCGCCAGAACCAGGCGATCAGCCTGATGGAGCGGATGAGCGTCAAGCGCCTGGGTTCCAAGCAGCACTTCATCCGCACGCTGGAACAGCAGGGCCTGCTCGACCGCCAGATCGAGTACCTGCCCAGCGACGCCGAACTGTCGGCACGCAAGGCGCGTGGCCAGGGCCTGACCCGGCCGGAGCTGTCGGTGCTGCTGTCGTATTCCAAGCTGGTCGCGTTCCAGCAGCTGCTGGAGTCGGACATCCCCGAGGATCCGTACCTCTCCAAGGAGCTGCAGCGTTACTTCCCGCAGCCGTTGCAGAAGAAGTACGCCGAGGCGATGGAAAAGCATCGCCTGAAGCGCGAAATCATCGCCACCGCGGTCACCAACACGACCATCAACCGGATGGGCGCGACCTTCCTGATGCGCATGCAGGAGGACACCGGCCGCAGTATCGGCGAAGTTGCCAAGGCGTACACGATCAGCCGCGAAACCCTCGACGCGCGTGCGCTGTGGACGCAGATCGATGCCCTGGACGGCAAGGTGCCGGAATCGGTGCAGATCGACGCGTTGGAAGTCATCTGGAAGCTGCAGCGCTCGTTCGTGCGCTGGCTGCTGTTCCGCCCCGGCGCGATGCCCGGCATCACCGCGGCGGTGGATCGCTACCACGGTCCCTTCAACGACATCCGCGTGGCCTCCGGCGTGCTGGGCGATTCGCAACGCCCGGCGTACCTGGCCAGCGTGCAGGAGTGGATGGCCAAGGGCCTGCCGCCGGCCCTGGCGCAGCAGCTGTCGGAGCTGCGTTACCTGGAGCCGGCGTTTGACATCATCGAGCTGGCCCGCACCCGCAAGCTCAAGCCGGTGGAAGTCTCCAAGGTCCACTTCCGCCTCGGCGAGGCGCTGCAGTTGCCCTGGTTGTTCGAGCAGATCGACGCGCTGGAGGTCAACGGCCGCTGGCACGCGGTGGCGCGTGGCGTATTGCGCGACGAGTTGGCCGCGCACCAGCGCAACCTGGCCGGCCAGGTGTTGTCGATGCCGGGCGCCCATGCCGAGGCCAAGGTCGCGCGCTGGCTGGAGCGCGACGATTCCAGCCTGCGCTTCACCCTGTCGATGTTGCAGGAACTGGCCGCGCAGAAGACGCTGGACTACCCGACCGTATCGGTCGCCGTGCAGCGCCTGGGGCAGTTGGCGGCGCACGGAGTGTGAAATCCACTGTTCAGGCCCGCCATTGGCGGGCCTGAGCAAGGATTTCCCGCCGCGCAAAATTTCATTCGTCGCTCAATGGCAGGAGTGCCTGCTCCGTCTCTGTACCGGGAGTCGGGCGCGGATGGCCTGCGATGCGAATGTCCTCCGGCACCGATAAAGCCGGTGCCTCCTCCTTGATTTCGCATCGCAGGCCATCCGCGCCCGCCTTTCGGTATCGCGGCGGTTCGAGCGCAAACACCCAAACGCCTTGCCAGTCCGCAAGCTAATGGTCCTGGTGGGGTGTGTGGGGGTCCGGGGCGAAATCAAGGAGGAGGCACCAGTTCCACCGGTGCCGGAGGACATTCGCCCCGGGACCCCGCACGCCCCACCAGGATCATCGGCCCGCCCGAAGCTATCGAGCAAAGCCCTCATCCTCAATGCCTGCAACCTGCCTCGGGTATGCTGGGCGCCGATCCACGGAGCCGACGATGAGCGCATCCCCCCGCATCGCCTTTCTCGCCAGCAATACCGACGCTGCGCAACAGGCGCGCAACGAATTGGTGGCCCGGCACGGCGATTGCGCCATCGACGACGCCGAAGTGATCTGCGCACTGGGCGGCGACGGCTTCATGCTGCAGACCCTGCATCGCCATGGCGGCGCCGGCAAAGCGGTGTTCGGCATGAAGCTGGGCACCGTCGGCTTCCTGATGAACCAGTACCGCGAAGACGACCTGATCTCGCGCCTGGCGCGCGCCGAGCCGGCGCACCTGCGACCGCTGGAAATGCTCGCGCAGACCGAGTCGGGCACCACCACCGGTTCGCTGGCCTACAACGAAGTATCGCTGCTGCGGCAGACCCGCCAGGCCGCGCACCTGCGCATCGACCTCAACGGCCAGACCCGCATCGAAGAACTGATCGCCGACGGCGTGATGGTCGCCACCCCGGCCGGCAGCACCGCCTACAACTACTCCGCGCACGGCCCGATCCTGCCGCTGGGCTCGCATACCCTGGCGCTGACCCCGATTGCCCCCTACCGGCCGCGGCGCTGGCGCGGCGCCATCCTCAAGGCCGACATCGAAGTCCGCCTGCGCGTGCTCGATCCCTACAAGCGGCCGGTCAGCGTCACCGCCGATTCGCACGAGACCCGCGACGTGGTCGAAGTCACCATCCGCGAATCGCGCGAGCATCGCGTCACCCTGCTGTTCGACCCCGAGCACAACCTCGAAGAACGCATCCTCAGCGAACAGTTCATGGTCTGAAGCGCCGCCTCCACCTCCCGCTTAGCGAGTTCCGATTTCCCAAGATGGCCGACAACACTCCCCGCCTGCTGACCGTCGCGGTCACCTCCCGCGCGCTGTTCGACCTGGAGGAAGGCCATGCGCTGTTCGAGCGCGAAGGCGTGGAGGCCTATGCCGCCTACCAGCGCGCCCACGAGGACGACGTACTCAGGCCCGGCGTGGCCTTCCCGGTGGTGCGCAAGCTGCTCGCCCTCAATGAAGGCGCGCCGCCCGACACCCCGCGCGTCGAGGTGATCCTGCTGTCGCGCAATTCGGCCGACACCGGACTGCGGATCTTCAACTCGATCCAGCATTACGACCTCGGCATCGTGCGCGCGACCTTCACCTCAGGCGAGGCGACCTGGCCCTACGTGAAGCCTTTCGGTACCGACCTGTTCCTGTCCGCCAATCCGGAATCGGTACGCCGCGCGCTGACCCACGGCATCGCCGCGGCGACCATCCTGCCGCGTGCGCCGGGCGAACAGGCCGCCGCAGTGGAGCCGGGCGACGATCGCCTGAGCCGTCAGTTGCGCATCGCCTTCGACGGCGACGCGGTCATCTTCGGCGACGAGAGCGAACGGATCTCACGCGAACACGGCGTCGAGGCATTCGGCCGCCACGAGCGCGAACGCGCGCGTGAGCCGCTGACCGGCGGGCCGTTCCGCAATTTCCTGTCGGCCCTGCATGCACTGCAGGCCGCGTTCCCCGCGGGCGAGGCTTCGCCGATCCGCACTGCCTTGGTCACCGCCCGCTCGGCACCGGCGCATGAGCGAGTGATCCGCACCCTGCGCGAGTGGGGCGTGCGGCTGGACGAAGCGTTGTTCCTGGGCGGGCGGCACAAAGGGCCGTTCCTGGAAGCCTTCGGCGCGGACATCTTCTTCGACGACTCGCAGCACAACATCGACAGCGCCCGCCAGCATCAAAGCGTCGCCGCCGGCCACGTGCCGCATGGCGTGGCCAACGACCCGCGGCCGCAATGAAGCCGACGGCGCGCGCAGGCATCCGCTTGCGCCGCCGCGCGCTGTTCCTCGAGCTGCAGTTTGAAGATTCGGTGACCCAGACCCGGATGTTGCGCGCGGCACCGGACCTGCTCTGGGTCGGTTACACGCGCAGCATGCTGGCCACACTGTGGCTGCAGCCGCGCCCGCTCAGCATCGGGATCATCGGCCTGGGCGGCGGCGCGCAGCTCAAGTTTTGCCATCGCCACCTGCCGCAAGCACGCATCGAAGCGGTGGACAACGCCGCCGGCGTGCTGGCGCTGCGCGAGGCCTTCCGGGTGCCGCCCGACGACGCGCGCCTGCGCATCGTGCACGGCGACGGCGCGCAATGGCTGCAGGGCCAGCGTGGCCGCCTGGACCTGCTGCTGGTCGACGCCTATGACTCGGACGGCATTCCGTCGTCTCTTTCAACGCAGGCCTTTTACGATGCCTGCCGATCCGCGTTGAGCGGCGACGGTGTCCTGGCCAGCAACCTCTACGCCACCGACACCGCCCGCCACCAAGCCCGGTTGCGCCGGGCCTTTGCCGGGCGCTGCCTGCTGCTGCCCGAGCCGGGCATGACCAACCAGGTCGCGATCGCGTGGAATGGACAGCCGGAGCCGGCAGCGCTGGGGCAGGCCTTGCGCGCGCTGCCTTGGGCTGCGCGATGGCAATTGCGTGCAGGGTTCAAGCGGCTCGCGCAGGCGTGGCACGTTCGCCAGGGCTAAGCGATCAACTGGGTGCAGGTTCGCCGGGGCCAGCCAGCAAACCGAGGCTCAGTCCTCGGCCAGTGGCAGGCGGATGTCCGTCAGCCGCCAGCGCAGCCCCTGCCGGCTCAGCACGAACACCACCGGTTCGCCGTCCGTGGTGGTGACCGTGGCGGTGAAGCGTGAGGTCGATTCGAACCGTTTCACAGCGCCGCGCAACGGCTGCGCGGGCGCCGGGCGCGAATAGGTGTCCCCGTCGACGGTGTCGCCGCTGGCGCGCTTCCACAGCTGGTGGCCCTGCAAGACGGCGCCGATGCCGGTAGGGGTGACCAGCGCATCCACGCCGACGCCGGCGACTCCCCCGGCCACCTGCAGCGCGATCCCGCCAAACAGGCTCGACTGCACATCGGCGCCCACCTTGCGGACCAGATAGTCCTGCAACTGGGCCCTGACGTTGGCGCGCAGGGTGGGGAAGTCGACGTGGCGCGCCAACGCGGCGGTGTCCTGGCGCTCGATTGCCTGGCCGATGCCGCGGATGGCGAGATACGGACCGGCCACGACATAGCCGGCCAGGGCCAGCACCGCCAGCAGCGGCACGATCCACCACACCTTCTTCATGGAGCCTCCCTTGCGGCGTGTAGAAGCTGCAGCCCTGCGACTCAGAATTCGAGATCCAGTGCCGCGCACAGATAGTCTACGAACGGCCCGAGTGTGGCCAAGTCGCCTGCCACAGTCTGGCGCAGGCGTGGCCCCGCCATGGTCTCGTCATCCAGCGGGCGCCACAGCACCCAGTTGCGATGCTTGAGATCGTCGAGGAATTCGAAATCGGCCGGGAAGCCGCGCGGCGCGCGTACCAGCTTCTCGGTCTCCTCGAGATCGAAGCGACGGCGCAGTTTCGGATCGTGCGCGGCCTTCTTCCAGCTGCCGGGGTTGTCGACGATGAACTGGCGCACCTTGCGCTGCGTCGGCGGCTCCGGGTGCCACAGGCCGGCGCCGACGAAGCTCTCGCCGGGCTGCAGATGCAGATAGAACGAAGGGGCTGCCACTTCGCGCCGCCGTTCATGGAAGAAGCGCGCACCCTGCCAGGTCTTGTACGGCGACTTGTCGTTGGAGAAACGCGCGTCGCGGTAGATGCGGAACAGCGAGCCGCCGACCCCGCGCGGATCGGCGCGGAAATGCGAGCTGACCTCCGCCAGCGCTGGCTGCAGGTCGGTGATCAGGCGCAGGAACGGCTGCCGCACGTGCGTCTCGTAGTCGGCGCGATGATCTTCGAACCAGGCCTTGTCGTTGTGCCGGGCCAGGCCGCGCAGGAACTTGAAACTGGCAGGGCTGAAATAGGTACTCATAGACTCCTCTGCAGGTCGGCTCCCCAGCCGGAAAGTTGGTCGAGCAGCACCTGCCGCGACGGGTCCTCCGCACAGGAGATTCGCAGTTCGCCGATCTGTGCCCAGAACTGCTCGAACGTGAGTTCGGACAGCCCGTTGTCGTCGATCAATCGGCGCCGCCGGTAATCATCCCAGCGCAGCTGTTCCTGCGGGGACAGCGACAGCGGCCAGTTGCGTGCGCGGTAGCGGAACAGCAGTTCGGGCAGGCGCGGATCGGTGAAGCGTTCGGACAGCGTGGAAAGTGCTTCCGGCGTGCTGGCACGTACCGCCGGCAGCAGCCGGCGATCGACGTCGCCGAGGAAGCCGTCGTACAGCGAGGCGTCGGCATCGACCAGCGAAGGCGCGCGCTCGCCGGCATAGACGCGCCGCACTTTCTCGGCCAATTGCGGGCCGAGCTCGCGCAAGCGGGCGGCCTTGGCTTCGATCGCGGCGGCGTCAATTCGCAGGCGCTGCAGGTCCGGGGCACGCAGGTGCGACCAGGCCACCAGCGCGGGTGCCTTGTTGAGATGCACCTCCTTCAGGCCGATCCGCTGTTCACCCTCGGGCAGGGCCGAGGCAGGCAGATACAGGCGCTCGGCGATTTCTTCAGGACTGAGGTCCAGCAGCGGCGCGATGTCGCCTTCCAGGTCGAACACGATGACGCGGCTATCGACGCGCGGATGCCGGCTCAGCGGCAGCACCGGCGCCGCGCACAGGCGCGCGGCGGGATAGCGCTGCGACACATGCAGCACGGGCTGCATGGCCACCACGTCGAGCAGGCTGGCGCAGAAGCGCTTGTCGCGCAGGCGTAGCGCGTAGTCCCACATCCGCGGCTGGTGCAGCTTGAACAGGCGCGCCATGCCGATCGTCGCGTAGACGTCCGACAGCGCCTCATGGGCATCGCCTTCGCGAACGCCGTTGGCCGTCGCCAGCTGCTCGAGCTTGAACGAGGTGGCGCCGTCTTCGCGTTGCGGCCAGGTGATGCCGTCCGGACGCAGCGCATGCACGAGCCGCAGCATGTCCAGCAGGTCCCAGCGCGAATTGCCGTTGCGCCACTCGCGTTCGTACGGATCGTGGAAATTGCGGAACAGGCCGAAGCGGACGAATTCGTCGTCGAAGCGCAAGGAGTTGTAGCCCAGGCTGCAGGTCTTCGGCCGCGCCATCTGGTCGATGATGCGCGAGAACGCTTCCGCCTCGGTGACGCCTTCGCGCAGCGCGTGTTGCGGCGTGATGCCGGTGACCAGGGTGGCGTAGGGCGAGGGCAGCAGATCGTCGGCCGGGCGCACGAAGAACGAGGCGGGTTCTTCGATGACCTGCAGGTCCGCATCGGTGCGCACCGCCGCGAACTGCGCGATGCGGGTCCGGCGCGGATCCTGGCCGAAGGTTTCTAGATCGTAGAACAGGAAGCTTTCGGACATGACGGGCTGTTCGACGGATACCCCGTCATTCTAGTCGCGCCGACCGCCCTTGTAGGAGCGGCTTCAGCCGCGACTGCTGGATCCTTCGGTCGCGGCTGAAGCCGCTCCTACAGAAGGCGGCTTCCCGTGCTCAATGCGCCCCGGGCAGCGGCTCCAGCCGCTCATGCACGATGCGCTCCAGCGTGGCCCAGTCAATCGCCGACAAGTCGCGCAGCCCACGCGTGGCTTCGACGAGGATCTCGCGTTGGGCAATGCTGCGCGCCAGCGCCACCGCATAGGGCGTGCGCAGGAACGTGACCATCGTGTAGTGCGGCACGAAGCGGGTCGGCCAGCGTGCCTGCAGCGCCTGTTCCAGTTCCCGTTGCAGCAGGAAGTCCGCATCATCGACGCGGTCGCGCATTTCCAGGTAGTTCTCCAGCGCCATCTGCTGGATCGCCGCGGCATTGGCCTGGCGCTCGGCCTGGAATGCCGCATAGGCGCCGGCCAGATCCGGCTGCTGGTCCAATGCATCGGCCAGCGCCACACAGTCCTCGAACGCGCAATTCATGCCCTGGCCGTGGAAGGGCACCATCGCGTGGGCGGCGTCGCCCAGCAGCACGGCGCGCCCACCCAGGTGCCAGCGGTCCAGGTACAGCGTGCCGAGCAGGCCCGGCGGATGCGCTTCCCAATCTTCCTGCAGGTGCGGGATCAACGGCAGCGCATCGGCGAAATCGCGCGCGAACAAGGCCTGTGCCTCGGCGCCGGTGTTGACGCTGGCGAAGCTGGGCTGACCTTCGTTGGGCAGGAATAGCGTCACCGTGAAGGTGCCGCCGGCATTGGGCAACGCGATGCACATGTAATGGCC
>Ga0160447_100572_pt1 | contig 16758 bp, 13 predicted proteins | sample HID1973K_E1MG_FD_108222 | JGI IMG/M metagenome (GOLD analysis project Ga0160447, IMG submission 108222) | Enriched mosquito-associated microbial communities from UW Madison campus, WI, USA - HID1973K_E1 MG | ecosystem: Host-associated > Arthropoda: Insects > Digestive system > Unclassified ...
AACACAAGCCTCAGGTAAACCCTCAAGCCAACATGAACGGCCACGCCGACCCGCTCAGTTTCGACATCGTCGCACGCATCGCGGAGCGCGCGCCCGAGTTGCGCGGCGCCGAGCGCAAGGTCGCCGCGCTGATTCTCGATGACCTGACGGGCGCATCGCGCGCGAGCATCGGCGCGCTGGCCGACAAGGCGGAGGTGAGCGTGGCCACGGTCACGCGTTTCGCGAAGGCAGTAGGCTGCGCGGACGTCCGCGAACTGAAGCTGCGGCTCGCGCAGGCGGCGGCGGTCGGCCAGCGCTTCCTGACGCGCCGTCCGGACGAAGGCGATGCGGCGCCCGATACGCTCGCCGCGCGCATCTTCGACGAAGTGCAGGCGACGCTCGCGCAGAATCAGGGGGCGCTTGCCGCCGCGCCAATCGCTCAGGCCGCCGACACGCTCGCCGCGGCCTCGATGATCTACGTGTTCGGCATGGGCGGCGGCTCGACCGCGCTCGCCGATGAAATGCGCTTTCGCCTCGTGCGGCTCGGCCGGCCGGTTGCGTCGTATCAGGACGGGCTGTTGCAGCGCATGGTCGCGTCGACCTTGTCGAAAGAGCACGTGGTGATTGCGCTGTCGGTGACGGGGCATACGCCCGAGATCGTCGAAAGCTGCGGGCTCGCGAAGCAGTATGGCGCGCGCGTGATTGCGCTGACCGCGCCCGCGTCGCCGCTCGGCGCGCTCGCGGACTGGCTGATTCCGGTCATCGCGATCGAAACGGACTTCATCTACAAACCGTCGTCGTCGCGCTACGCGATGATGATGGCGCTCGATTTGCTCGTCACCGAACTGGCCGTCAAGCAGGCCGATCACAGCCGCGAACTCCTGCGCCGCATGAAGCACGCGCTCGATTCGCATCGCGGCGGCGGCGAGCGTCAACCCTTGGGAGACTGACCATGGAAAAGTGCGACACGCTGATCGTTGGCGCGCGCCTGATCGACGGCACGGGCGCGCCCGCCGTCCTGCGCGATGTCGCGGTGCGCGACGGGCGCATCGTCGCGATCGAGGCGCCGGGCGGCCTGTCCGGCTGGAGCGCCGCCGCAACCTTCGACGCCGAGGGCAAAGTGCTCGCGCCCGGTTTCATCGACGTTCACACGCATGACGACACGCACGTGATCCGCTCGCCGCAGATGATGCCGAAGATCACGCAGGGCGTGACGACGGTGATCGTCGGCAACTGCGGGATCAGCGCATCGCCGGTGACGCTCAAGGGCGATCCGCCCGATCCGATGAACCTGCTCGGCGATGCCGCCGCGTTCAGATATCCGACCTTCGCCGCCTATGTGGAGGCGGTCAACGAGGCGCAACCGACGGTGAACGTCGGCGCGCTGATCGGCCATACGGCGTTGCGCAACAACCATATGGACCGGCTGGATCGCGCGGCTTCCGGCGATGAAGTCGCGTCCATGCGCGCGCAACTCGAAGAGGCGCTGGATAACGGCGCGCTCGGTTTGTCGAGCGGGCTCGCGTATGGATCGGCGTTCAACGCGCCGCCGGAAGAAGTGCAGGCGCTGGCCGAGCCGCTCGCGAAGGCGGGCGCGCTCTACACGACGCACATGCGTACCGAATTCGACGCGATCCTCGACGCGATGGACGAGGCGTATCGCGTCGGCCGTCATGCACGCGTGCCGGTGGTGATTTCGCATCTGAAATGCGCGGGACCGTCGAACTGGGGGCGCAGCACGGAAGTGCTGAAGTCGATCGAAACGACGCGCGACGGCCAGCCGGTCGGCTGCGATTGCTACCCGTACAACCGCAGTTCGTCGACGCTCGACCTGAAGCAGGTGACGGGCGATATCGACATCACGATCACATGGTCGACGCCGCATCCGGAAATGGCGGGCAAGCTGATCCGCGAAGTCGCCGATGAATGGCAGGTCAGCCAGCAGGAAGCCGGGAAGCGCCTGCAGCCGGCGGGCGCGGTGTATCACAACATGTCGGAGGACGACGTGCGGCGCATCCTCTCGCATCCCGCGACGATGGTCGGCTCGGACGGCTTGCCGAACGATCCGCTGCCGCATCCGCGTCTGTGGGGCGCGTTTCCGCGCGTGCTCGGCCACTATGCGCGCGATACGGCGCTGATCCCGCTCGAAGAGGCGGTGCGCAAGATGACGAGCCTGTCGGCGCGGCGTTTCAGTTTGACGGAACGCGGCGAGGTGAAGGTCGGCTATCACGCGGATCTGGTCGTATTCGATCCCGAGCGCGTGCGCGATGCCGCGACGTTCGCCGAGCCGCAACAGGCGGCGGACGGCATCGACGCGGTGTGGGTGAATGGCGTTTTGACGTATCGCGAGCGGGCCGTGACCGGCGCGCGCGCGGGACGTTTCGTGGCGCGCGGTTCCGCATCGAAACTGGATGCACAGGGCGCGTTTTGAGAATTTGTTCGAGTCAGGAAAAGGAGTTGAAGATGAAGCGTTATGGCGTTGAAGGTGGCAAGGGACAAGGCGGCGCGCATATGCCGTTCGCACGCGCGGTCGAGGCGGATGGCTGGCTGTTCGTATCGGGCCAGACGCCGATGGAAAACGGCGAGGTGATCAACGGCGGCATCGTCGAGCAATCGCACAAGGCGATTCAGAACGTGCTCGCGATTCTGAAGGAAGCGGGTTACGGCACGGAGCACGTGGTGCGCTGCGGCGTGTGGCTGGATGATCCGCGCGACTTTGCTTCGTTCAACAAGGTGTTCAAGGAGTACTTCGGCGCGAATCCGCCGGCGCGCGCGTGTGTCGTGTCGTCGATGGTGATCGACTGCAAGGTCGAGGTGGATTGCGTGGCTTATAAGAAGGCGTAATTGCGATTGCGGCTCTGGTTCATGTGAAGCAGAGCCGCGCCTTGATTACTGCCGCGCGAGCCGCGCATTATCCGGCATCGGCAAATTGAAGTTGGTCCGAAACGGATTGATATCCAGCCCGCCGCGCCGCGTATAACGCGCATAAACCGCGAGCCGTTCCGGCTTGCACTCCCGCATGATGTCCATGAAGATGCGCTCCACGCATTGCTCATGAAAGCCGGTATGTCCGCGATAAGAAACGACATACCGCAACAACCCCGCGTGATCGATCTGCCCGCCGTAATAGCGGATCTGCACGCTGCCCCAGTCCGGTTGTCCCGTCACCGGGCAATTCGACTTCAACAGATTCGAAAACAGCGTCTCTTCGACGGGCACTTCGTCATGCGCCGCCCTCAGCAACGAAGGGTCGGGCGAAAAAACATCGCAATCGAGATCGAGCCGGTCGAGCGACAAACCGTCGAACTCTTCCATCGCCAGTTTGCCGAAATCGGCCGGCGCCGCGAGCTGCACGGAAACCGTCGCGCCGCACACCGCCGAGACATCGCGCTTGATGGCGGCGCGCACATCGTCGATGGAATCGAACGGCGTCTGTGCGAACGAGCCGAGATACAGCTTGAACGACTTCGATTCCACGATATTCGGCGAATCCGCCGGCACGAAGAAGGTCGCGACCGCGACCTGCGGCTTGCCGCGCCGGTTGAGCCACGAAAGCTCATACGCGTTCCAGATATCCGTGCCGAAGAACGGCAGTCGCGCGGGCACGGCGATCGCGTCGCGCGCGCGCTTGCGGTCGATCGGAAACAGCAGCGACGCATCGTACTGTTCGGTGTAGTGGACGGGCTTGCCGAGCGGAGATTGATCGGGTGTCATGATGCGTTCGCTATGCCGCTGAGAACGTGCCCCGTCGCGGTGACGACGCGAGCCGATTCGCAATGGCGGATTTGATCGTCGAAGAAAAAATCGGGCTCGAATTCGCGCAGGAATTCGCCCTTGTCGAGGCCGCCGAGAAACATCGCTTCGTCGATTTCGATGTCCCAGGCCATCAGCGTGCGGATCGCGCGCTCGTGCGCGGGCGCGGAACGCGCGGTGACGAGCGCGGTGCGGATGTGCATCGGCGAGCGGCTGTCGTGGTCGTCGGCGATGCGCTGTAGCTTGTTCAAAGCCGCCAGCAGCGGCTTCAACGGGCCGCCCGGAAGCGGCGAATCCTTCTTTTGCGTTTCATGGCCGACGAACGCGGAAAGACCATCGCTCTGGAACACGCGCTCGGCTTCGTCGGAGAACAGCACGGCGTCGCCATCGAACGCGATGCGGATTTCGTCCGCATAACGGCTCGCGGCGCGCGGCGTTTCGGGCAGGACGCGCGCGGCGGGAAAGCCTGCGGCGAGCGCGTCGCGCACGTCGTCCGGATTCGCCGACAGAAACAGCGACGCCCGCAACGGCTTCAGATACGCGAACGGCGAGCGGCCGCGCGTGAACACGCCGCGCTCGATCGCGAGGCCGTGCTCGCGGCACGAATGAAACGCGCGCAGTCCGCTGATCGGATCGCTGCGTGACAGGATCACCACTTCGACGCGCTGCTCGCCGGCATTCAGCGCGAGCAGCTTGCGGATCAGCCCGAACGCGACGCCCGGCTTCGCGGGCGTTTCCAGCCGCGAACGTTGCAGCGCTTCGTAACGAGCGAGATCGCCCGTCTCGAAGACGCGGTTCTCATCCTCGAAATCGAACAGCGCGCGCGATGAAATCGCGACGACGAGCTTGTCTTCGAGCGTGAACTTCGGCATCGACACGCCTTACGCGAGGAACAGCTTGTAGACCGGGTTCGCGCCTTCGTCCCACCACGGATAGCCGAGCGTCGCGAGAAAGCGCTCGAATTCCGCGTTGTCCGACTGCGGCACCTGAATGCCGACGAGAATCGAGCTGTAGTCCGCGCCCTGATTGCGATAGTGGAACAGGCTGATGTTCCATTCGGGCGCCATCGACGAGAGGAACTTCATCAGCGCGCCGGGACGCTCGGGGAATTCGAAACGCAGCAGACGTTCGTCGCGCGCGAGCGGCGAGCGCCCGCCGACCATGTATCGGATGTGCTGCTTCGAGAGTTCATCGTGCGAGAGATCGACCGTCGCGAAACCATGTTCGACGAACGACGTCATCATCTGCGCCGTTTCCTTGCGCGCCTTGATCTGCACGCCGACGAAGATGTGCGCGGCCTTTTCATCGGCGATGCGGTAGTTGAACTCGGTCACGCTGCGTGTGCCGACCAGTTCGCAGAAACGCCTGAAGCTGCCGCGCTCTTCCGGAATGGTCACGGCGAACACGGCTTCGCGCGCCTCGCCGACTTCCGCGCGCTCCGCAACGAAGCGCATGCGGTCGAAGTTCATGTTCGCGCCCGACGTCACCGCGATGAGCGTCTTGCCTTCGATGCCTTCGCGCTCCGCATACAGCTTCGCGCCCGCGACGGCGAGCGAACCCGCCGGCTCCAGCACGCTGCGCGTGTCCTGGAACACGTCCTTGATCGCGGCGCAGAGCGCATCGGTATCGACGGTGATGACTTCGTCGAGCAGTTCGTGGCACAGCCGGAACGTTTCCTCGCCGACGAGCTTCACCGCCGTGCCGTCCGAGAACAGGCCGACTTCGCTCAGCGTGACGCGCTCGCCCGCCTTGATCGACTGCGCCATCGCGCAGGAATCCTCGGTCTGCACGCCGATCACCTTGATCTCCGGCCGCACCGCCTTGACGTAGGCGGCGACGCCCGCCGCGAGGCCGCCGCCGCCGATCGGGCAGAAGATCGCGTGAATCGGGCCCTGATGCTGGCGCAGGATTTCCATCGCGACGGTGCCTTGCCCGGCGATCACGTCGGGATCGTCGAACGGATGCACGAACGTCAGGCCTCGCTCCTGCTGAAGTTCCACGGCGCGGGCGTAGGCGTCGCTGTACGACTCGCCCGCGAGCACCACTTCGACCGTCGGGCCGCCATGCGCGCGGATCGCGTCGATCTTCACCTGCGGCGTCGTGGTCGGCACCGCGATGACCGCCCGGCAGCCGAGCCGCGCCGCCGACAGCGCCACGCCCTGCGCGTGATTGCCCGCCGACGCCGTAATCACGCCGCGCGCGAGTTCGTCCGCGCAGAGATTCGCCATTTTGTTGTACGCGCCGCGAATCTTGAACGAGAACACCGGCTGATTGTCCTCGCGCTTGAGGAACACGGCGTTGTGCAGGCGCGCGGACAGACTGCGCGCGGGTTCCAGCTCGCTCTCGCGCGCGACGTCGTACACACGCGCGGTCAGCACTTTTTTCAGGTAGTCGGGATGTGTCATGCGAGGAATCGTCAGGCGGCCGCGATGCGCGCGGGTTTTGAGGGCGAAAGCGTCAATGATAGCGCCAACCGGGCATCGTCCGGACGTGCGATGTATTCGGACCGTCCGGACGGTCGTGCAAAAAAGCGTCGAAAATGCCGGAAACGTGTCGCGAATTCGCACGCAAAAGCCCCTTCTCGCTGCTAGCGCTCGCAAACGCGTGTCATCGCGATGGGTTAGAATTTCCTTTTACGAATCAGCAATCAGGATCGGCAGATGCACCGGCAGCTTCGGATCGATTTACTGGCGCATGTCTCCCGCGAGTCGCATCCCGCGGCGGAGAGGGATGCGCGCCACGCACGATCGTGGCGTTGATCCAGGGCACATCGAAGGCGCCGTGAACGCGATTCGCCTCACCGTCGTGTACGGGCGATCCGGCGGCCTTCGCCAAGATTAGTCTCATTCGAAAATTTGCGCCCCCACGCGCATCGCCGGCATTTCCGCTTTCATGGCGCGAGCGCCGGCACACCGAACCGTCGAACATGAACGCACCCCAAGCCTTCGATCCGAACGGCGCCCATGCCGCCTTGGCGCTCGATACCGAGCCGCGTCTCCGCGAAATTCCTTATAACTACACGTCGTTTTCCGATCGTGAAATCGTCATGCGGCTCCTGGGCGACGAAGCCTGGGCGGTGCTCGACGAACTGCGCAACGAGCGCCGCACCGGCCGCTCGGCACGTATGCTGTATGAAGTGCTCGGCGATATCTGGGTCGTGCGCCGCAATCCTTATCTGCAGGACGACCTGCTCGACAACCCGAAGCGCCGCGCGTTGCTCGTCGAAGCGCTGAATCACCGGCTCGCGGAAATCGAAAAGCGCCGCAGCGCCGATCTCACCGCTCACAGCGAAGAAGCCGGCAGCCGCGAGCGCGCCGGGCGCGTGCAGTTGCTGATCGCCGCCGCGCGCCGCGCCGTCGACGATTTCGCCGCCGAGTTCGACCACATGGCCGACTTGCGCCGCCGCGCATCGCGGGTGCTGGGGAAGGAAACGCAGAAGGACAACATCAAGTTCGACGGCCTGTCGCGTGTCGCGCACGTCACCGACGCGACCGACTGGCGCGTCGAATATCCGTTCGTCGTGCTGACGCCGGATTCGGAAGCCGAAATCGCCGGGTTGATCAAGGCGTGCTTCGAACTCGGGCTCACCGTGATTCCGCGCGGCGGCGGCACCGGCTATACCGGCGGCGCGATTCCGCTCACGCCGTTTTCGGCGGTCATCAACACGGAAAAGCTGGAACAGCTCGGTCCCGTCGAAATGACGGATCTGCCGGGCGTCGATCACAAGGTCGCGACGATTTTCTCGGGCGCGGGCGTGGTCACGCGGCGCGTCACCGAAGCGGCGGAGCAGGCGGGTTTCGTGTTCGCCGTCGATCCGACCTCGCTCGATGCATCGTGCGTCGGCGGCAATGTCGCGATGAACGCGGGCGGCAAGAAAGCGGTGTTGTGGGGCACGGCGCTCGACAATCTCGCGTGGTGGCGCATGGTCGATCCCGAAGGCAACTGGCTCGAAGTCACGCGTCTGGATCACAACTGCGGCAAGATTCACGACGTCGAAGTGGCGCGTTTCCGGCTCGACTGGTTCGACGGCAATCGTCCGCCCGGCGAAAAGCTGCTGCGCACCGAAAACCTCGACATCGCCGGCCGCACGTTCCGCAAGGAAGGGCTCGGCAAGGACGTCACCGATAAATTCCTCGCCGGTCTGCCCGGCGTGCAGAAGGAAGGCTGCGACGGACTGATTACGTCCGCGCGCTGGATCCTGCACAAGATGCCCGCGCACACGCGCACCGTCTGCCTCGAATTTTTCGGCCAGGCGCGCGACGCGATTCCGAGCATCGTCGAAATCAAGGACTATCTGTTCGAGACGTCGAAGCAGGGCGGCGCGATTCTCGCCGGCCTCGAACATCTCGACGAGCGCTACCTGCGCGCGGTCGGCTACGCGACCAAGAGCAAGCGCAACGCCTTCCCGAAGATGGTGCTGATCGGCGATATCGTCGGCAATGACGCCGATGCCGTCGCCGCCGCAACGTCCGAAGTCGTGCGTATGGCGAACGGCAAGAGCGGCGAAGGCTTCGTCGCGGTGAATGCCGAGGCGCGCAAGCGTTTCTGGCTCGACCGCTCGCGCACCGCCGCCATCGCGAAGCACACGAACGCGTTCAAGATCAACGAAGACGTCGTGATTCCGCTCGACCGCATGGGCGAGTACACGGACGGCATCGAGCGCATCAACATCGAGCTGTCGATCAAGAACAAGCTGCAACTCGTCGATGCGCTCGAGGCGTTCTTCCGCACCGGCAAGCTGCCGCTCGGCAAGACCGACGACGCGAACGAAATCCCCAGCGCCGAACTACTCGAAGACCGCGTGACGCAGGCGCTCGATTTGTTGAAGCGCGTGCGCGAGCGCTGGACTTTTGTCGGCGACAAGCTCGACATGCCGTTGCGCGAGGCGCAGCACTATCTCGTCAATCTCGGCTACGAAGCGCTCGCGGAGAAGTTCGCGGATCGCGTCGACATGCAGCCGGACGCGAATATCTTCCACGTCGCGCAGGATCGCACGGTGCGAATTTCGTGGAAACAGGAGATTCGCGGCGAATTGCGCCAGATTTTCAACGGCGGTGAATTCAAGCCGATCCTCGATGAAGCGCAGGCCATCCACAAGCAGGTGCTGCGCGGGCGCGTGTTCGTTGCGCTCCACATGCACGCGGGCGACGGCAACGTGCACACGAACATTCCTGTCAACTCCGACAACTACGAGATGCTGCAGGACGCGCATCACGCGGTCGCGCGCATCATGAAGCTCGCGCGTTCGCTCGACGGCGTGATTTCGGGCGAACACGGCATCGGCATCACCAAACTGGAGTTCCTGACCGAAGAGGAAATCGGCGAATTCCGCGCGTACAAGCAGCGCGTCGATCCGCACGGCCGCTTCAACAAGGGCAAGCTGTTCGACGGCGCGGACCTGCGCAACGCGTACACGCCGTCGTTCGGGCTGATGGGCTACGAGTCGCTGATCATGCAGCAATCGGATATCGGCGCGATCTCCGATTCCATCAAGGACTGCCTGCGCTGCGGCAAGTGCAAGCCGGTCTGCGCGACGCACGTGCCGCGCGCGAACCTGCTGTACAGCCCGCGCAACAAGATTCTCGCGACGTCGCTGCTGGTCGAAGCCTTCCTGTACGAAGAGCAGACGCGCCGCGGCGTGTCGATCAAGCATTGGGACGAGTTCAACGACGTCGCCGATCACTGCACGGTCTGTCACAAGTGCGTGACGCCTTGCCCGGTGAAGATCGATTTCGGCGATGTCACGATGAACATGCGCAACCTGTTGCGCAAGATGGGCAAGAAGAAGTTCAACGCGGGCAACGCGGCTGGCATGTTCTTCCTGAACGCGACCAATCCGCAGACGATCAATCTCGCGCGCACCGCGATGATGGGCGTCGGCTACAAGGCGCAGCGTCTCGGCAACGACATCCTGAAGAAGTTCGCGAAGAAGCAGACGGCGAAACCGCCCGCGACGGTCGGCAAGCCGCCGGTGGTCACGCAGGTGATCCACTTCATGAACAAGAAGATGCCGGGCAATCTGCCGAAGAAGACGGCGCGCGCGTTGCTCGATATCGAGGACAACAAGATCGTCCCGATCATCCGCAACCCGAAGACGACCACGGTCGATTCGGAAGCCGTGTTCTACTTCCCCGGCTGCGGCTCGGAGCGCCTGTTCTCGCAAGTCGGACTCGCGACGCAAGCCATGTTGTGGGAAGCGGGCGTGCAGACCGTGCTGCCGCCGGGCTATCTGTGCTGCGGCTACCCACAGCGCGGCTCGGGCCAGTATGACAAGGCCGAGAAGATCGTCACGGATAACCGCGTGCTGTTCCACCGCGTCGCGAATACGCTGAATTATCTCGACATCAAGACCGTGGTCGTGTCGTGCGGCACCTGCTACGACCAACTCGCGGGCTATGAATTCGAGAAGATCTTCCCGGGCTGCCGGATCATCGACATCCACGAGTTCCTGCTGGAGAAGAACATCCGGCTCGAGGGCGTGAAGGGCACGCGCTACATGTATCACGATCCGTGTCACTCGCCGATCAAGACGATGGACCCGGTCAAGCTCGTCAACGAACTGATGGGCTCGCAGAACGACGGGTACAAGATCGAGAAGAACGATCGATGCTGCGGCGAATCGGGCACGCTCGCGGTCACGCGTCCGGACATCTCCACGCAGGTGCGCTTCCGCAAGGAAGAGGAGATCCGCAAGGGCGCGGCGAGGCTGCGGGGCATTCCGCTCGTCGCGGAAGCGGGCGCGAATGGCATCAATATCGCGAACGCGTCGGCTGGAGCTGCGGGCGCGCAGCCCGGTTCGGTGCTCAAGGCCGGCGACGGTCCGCAACCCAACGGCTCGGACGTGAAAATCCTCACGAGCTGCCCGTCCTGTCTGCAAGGCCTGTCGCGCTACAACGAGGACGCCAATATCGAGGCGGACTATATCGTCGTGGAAATCGCGCGCAAGGTGCTAGGCGAGAACTGGATGGAACAGTACGTCGAACGCGCGAACAATGGCGGTATCGAGCGCGTACTGGTGTAATAGCGAAATCGAGGTTGATTCGCTAGAGGTATGAGATGGACTGTGTGTTTTGCCGTGAAGACGGCGGCGAGGTGCTGTGGTCGGACGACGCGTTGCGCGTCGTCCTCGCCGACGAGCCCGACTGGCCGGGCCTGTGCCGCGTGATCTGGGGCGCGCACGTCGCTGAAATGTCCGATTTGCCGGATGGCGACCGCGCGCGCGTGATGACCGCCGTCAACGGCGTCGAGCGCGCAATGCGCCGCGTGCTCGTACCGGAGAAGATCAATCTGGCGAGCCTCGGCAGTCAGGTGCCGCACGTCCACTGGCACGTCATTCCACGCTTTTCCAACGATTCCCGCTTTCCTCTGCCGATCTGGGCGCCGCGCCAGCGCACCGTGTCGGAATCGCAGCTTTCGAAGCGCCGCGCCCAGGCCACGCTCTTGCGCGAACAGGTGCGCAACGAACTGAACCAGGCGTTCGGACATCAATAAGGCAAGACCATGAGCGGACTCACATCCACGACGCCGATTCCCACCGGCGTCGTCGTGCATTCGAAATCCCGGGTGCTCGAATTGCAGTACGGCGACGAATCGTTTCGCGTGCCTTTCGAGCTGTTGCGCGTGTATTCGCCTTCCGCCGAAGTGCAGGGCCACGGACCGGGCCAGGAAACCTTGCAGACCGGCAAGCGCGAAGTGACGATCATCGGTATCGAACCGGTCGGGCATTACGCGCTGCAACTGAATTTTTCGGACGGCCACAATACCGGCATCTATTCGTGGGACATCCTCCACGACCTGGCGACGCGTCAGGACGTCCTCTGGCGCGAATATCTGACGAAGCTGGAAGCCGCCGGCGCGGACCGCGACGCGCCGATGGCGGTGAAAAAATCCGGTGGGCATTGCCACTGAACATCAAGGCTGCGGCATAACGCCGCACAGCCGGCGCGACGATTGCGCAGCACATAACGAACAACAGGCGAGGAAAAAGCGCGATGAGCAAGACCCACTTCGGATATGAATCGGTCGACGAGCAGGACAAGGCGAAGAAAGTGGCGGGTGTGTTCCATTCCGTCGCGAGCAACTACGACTTGATGAACGACCTGATGTCCGGCGGACTGCATCGGATCTGGAAGCACTTCACGATCGGGCAGGCCAAGGTGCGGCCGGGATACAAGGTGCTCGATCTCGCCGGCGGCACGGGCGATCTGGCGATGGCCTTCGCCAAACAGGCGGGCGAGACGGGTGAAGTCTGGCACACGGACATCAATGAATCGATGCTGCGCGTCGGGCGCGACAGGCTGATCGACAAGGGCGTGCTGACGCCCGCGCTGCTGTGCGACGCCGAGAAGATTCCATTCCCGGACAATTATTTCAATATAGTTACAGTTGCTTTCGGTTTGCGTAATATGACGCACAAGGATCGTGCGCTGGCCGAAATGCAGCGCGTGATCAAGCCAGGCGGCCGCCTGCTCGTGCTGGAATTCTCGAAAGTGTGGGAACCGCTCAAAAAGCCGTACGATATCTACAGTTTCAAGATTTTGCCGTGGCTTGGCGAAAAAGTGGCCAAAGATGCGGACAGCTACCGGTACCTGGCTGAGTCCATCCGCATGCACCCGGACCAGGAAACTTTAAAAACAATGATGGAACAAGCGGGCCTGGATCGAGTCGAATATTACAATTTGTCAGGTGGCGTGGTAGCGTTACACGTCGGGACCAAATTTTAGTGTTCCACTCTTAAAGGATTCGATATGTTCGATTCGCGCAAACCCCAATCCCGGGGTTTCCTGAACATCCTCTTCAGGAAGGCCGGAATCTTGGCGCTGGCTGGCGTTATTGCGGCTGGCGCAATCTTCGCGGAAACGGCGGAAGCCAAGCGCATGGGCGGCGGCCGCAGCATGGGCCGGCAGTCGGCAACGGCGACGCAGCAGCATCAGGCCACGCCGCCGTCCCAGTCGCAGTCGATGCAGGGCCAGCCGGGACAGGCGGCTCAGGCCCAGCGCGCGCAACCCGCGCCGGGCGCACCCGCCGCGGCGCAACCCGCGCGCAACCGCTGGCTCGGACCGATCGCCGGTCTTGCCGCGGGTCTGGGCATCGCGGCGCTGCTGTCGCACTTCGGGCTCGGCGAAGCATTCGCCGGCGCGATGGCCAACATGATCATGATCGCGTTGATCGTGCTGGCGGCCGTCATGCTGTTCCGCTTCATCATGCGCAAGCGTCAGGGCAACAACGCGAACACGCCCGCGTATGCCGGCGCGGGCTCGAATTCGGGCTCGCCGTACGGCGCCACCGCGCGCACGAGTCTGAATCAGGACCCGCCGCAGGTGCCGCAGCAGCCGTCCGGTTTCGGTGCGAACTATATCGAGTCGTCGGCCCCGCAACAGGCCGTGAACGCGAACGTGCCCGCTGGCTTCGACACCGATGCCTTCGTGCGTAACGCGAAGGTCTACTTCGTGCGGCTGCAGGACGCGTGGGATCGCGGCAACGTCAACGACATCCGCGAGTTCACGACGCCGGAAATGTTCGCCGAAGTGAAGCTCGACGTCGACGCCCGCGGCAGCGCGCCGAACCGCACGGACGTGGTGCAACTCAACGCCGATGTGCTCGGCGTCGACGACCGCCCGACCGAGTATCTCGCGAGCGTGCGCTTCCACGGCCTGATCCGCGAGTCGGAAGGGGCGGCGGCGGAACCGTTCGTCGAGGTCTGGAACCTGTCGAAGCAGAAGGCAGGCAACGAAGGCTGGCTGCTGGCGGGGATTCAGCAGGTCAGTTGAGCGTGGCCGCGCGCCGGCAACCGTCAGTGTGATCATCGGTTGCGGCGGTAGAATAGAAACCCGCGCGAGCGTCTCGCGCGGGTTTTTTCATCTCATAGCCGATGACCAACGCAGACGAATCCGCCCGTCCCGCAGCAAATCCCGCCTTGAAGACCGCATCCAGTGGGTTCGCGGCCGCCGTGAATCATCTGCTCGCGCGCGAGCCGTGGGCGCGTGAGCGCGTCAAACCCTACGCGGGCAAGCGCGTCAAGCTTGCGGGCACGCCGGTTTCGATCGCGCTCGTGGTGCAGCCGGACGGCCTGTTCGCCGCGACCACCGAAGCAGAGGCGGGCGCGTTCGACGTGACGATCTCCGTGCCGCTCGACGCCGTGCCTGCGTTTCTGCAAGGCGGCCAGGCGGCGGTGATGAAACACGTTCGCATCGAAGGCGACGCCGAATTCGCGCAGACGCTCGCGAAACTCGCCGAACATCTGCGCTGGGACCCGGAAGAAGATCTCGCGCGCGTGATCGGCGATGCGCCCGCGCATCGCGTGGGCCTCATCGCGCGCGCCGTGCAGGAGCAGGCGCAGCGCACCGGGCGGAACCTGCTGGACACGTTCACCGAATATTTCCTCGACGAGCGCCCGCAGCTCGTGCGCAAGAGCGCGCTCGACGCGTTCAACGCCGAGCTGTCGAAAGCGCGCGACGCGCTGGCGCGCGTCGAGAAACGCATCGAAAGAATCGAACAAAGCAGCGGACACATCACCCAACCATCACGACCGGGTAGCGGCGCTTCAGCGCGAACCGGCGGCGAGTCCGTGCGCGACTCGCACGAATAACGAGCTGAAGCGAATCCGAACCATGCGTTTTCTGCGTTTCCTCAAGATTTTCTTCACGATCGTCCGTTTCGGGCTCGATGAACTCGTCATGAGCGGCATCGACGATCGCCGCGTGCGCTTTCTCATGCGTATCACGACGTTCGGCCGCAAGTTCAACATCGAGCGCGGCATCCGGCTGCGCCTCGCGCTGGAAAGCCTCGGGCCGATCTTCGTGAAGTTTGGCCAGGTGCTGTCGACGCGGCGCGACTTGTTGCCTGTCGATATCGCCGATGAACTCGCGAAGCTTCAGGACCGCGTTCCGCCGTTCGATTCGACGGTGGCCGTTGGGCTCATCGAAAAGTCGCTCGGCGCGCCCATCGACGAACTGTTCGACGAATTCGAGCGCGTGCCGGTGGCGAGCGCGTCGATCGCGCAGGTGCATTTCGCGAAGATCAGGAACGGCGAGCACGCGGGCAAACCGGTCGCGGTGAAGGTGTTGCGGCCGGGCATGCTGCCGGTGATCGATTCCGACCTCGCGCTGCTGCGCGATATCGCGACCTGGGCCGAACGGCTGTGGGCGGACGGCCGGCGTCTGAAGCCACGCGAAGTGGTCGCCGAATTCGACAAATATCTGCACGACGAACTCGACCTGATGCGCGAGGCCGCCAACGGCAGCCAGCTGCGCCGCAATTTTCAGGGGCTCGATCTGCTGCTCGTGCCGGAGATGTACTGGGATCTGTCCGCGCCGACAGTGCTCGTCATGGAGCGCATGGTCGGCGTGCCGATCAGTCAGGTGGAGACGCTGCGCGCGGCAGGCGTCGATATTCCGAAGCTGGCACGCGAAGGCGTCGAGATTTTCTTCACGCAGGTGTTCCGCGACGGCTTCTTTCATGCCGACATGCATCCCGGCAACATCCAGGTGAGTCTCGATCCTGCCACCTTCGGGCGCTATATCGCGCTGGATTTCGGCATCGTCGGCGCGCTCTCGGACTTCGACAAGAACTACCTCGCGCAGAACTTCCTCGCGTTCTTCAAGCGCGACTATCACCGCGTCGCGACGCTGCACCTGGAATCAGGCTGGGTGCCGCCGAGCACGCGCGTCGAGGAACTGGAAAGTTCGATTCGCGCGGTCTGCGAGCCGTATTTCGATCGCGCGCTGAAGGACATTTCGCTCGGACAGGTTCTGATGCGCCTCTTTTCGACGTCGCGCCGCTTCAATGTCGAGATTCAGCCGCAGCTCGTGCTGCTGCAAAAGACCATGCTCAATGTCGAGGGACTCGGGCGCTCGCTCGATCCGGAGCTCGATCTGTGGAAAACGGCCAAGCCGTATCTCGAGCGCTGGATGAACGAGCAGATCGGCTGGCGCGGCTGGTACGAGCGCCTGCAGATGGAAGCGCCGCAGTGGAGCAAGACCATTCCGCAGTTGCCGCGGCTGATCCACCATATTCTGGCGGAGCACCACGACGCGCCGAAGAGCGGCAGCGACGAACTCATGCGCCTGCTGCTCGTCGAGCAAAAGCGGACCAACCGGCTGCTCGTGACGCTGCTCGTCGCCGGTCTCGTCGCGATTGCCGGCGCGGGTGTTGTGGTCGCGCAATTGTGGCTCAGCCATCCGTGAGGGCGACATCATGAGCGATCCGACGAATCCAGACGTTCCCAGCTTCGAGAATCGCGACCCGAATTCGCCCGGATTCTGGGACGAACGCTTCGACCAGCGCTTCACGCCGTGGGATCAGGCCGGCGTGCCGGACGCGTTCAAGCACTTCGTGGGATCGCGGAATGCGCTGAACGTGCTGATTCCCGGCTGCGGCAGCGCGTACGAAGCGCTTTATCTGGCCGAGCGCGGCTGGCCGGTGCGCGCGATCGATTTCGCGGCGAGCGCGGTTGCGGCTGCGCGCTCGCAACTGGGCGCGCATGCGGGGCTCGTCGAAGAGGCCGACTTCTTCGCCTACGCGCCGCCTTTTCCACTCGACTGGATCTACGAGCGCGCGTTTCTCTGCGCGTTGCCGAAAGACCGCTGGCAGGACTATGCCGACCGGATGGCGGCGCTCCTGAAACCTGGTGCGTTGCTCGCGGGCTTCTATTTCATCGGATCGACGCCGAAAGGGCCGCCGTTCGGCATCGAGCGTGGCGAACTGGACGCGCTGTTGTTGCCGCACTTCGAACTGATCGGAGACCGCGAAGTGAGCGGTTCCATTCCGGTATTCGCTGGCCGCGAGCGCTGGCTGACCTGGCGGCGAATCTGAGCGGACCGGCTTGAAAAACGCCTGCCGCGCCCCGATATACAAGCGGATCAATTCTGCGTCCGCGATCCCGAAAATCGCGGGTCAATATTGGTTTGCGGCTATAATTCAAGGCTTTGCAAGCGTCGACAGATCATTGTAGGAAGAGTGCCATGCCGATTTACGCGTACCGCTGCGCACACTGCGGCCACGAAAAAGACGTGCTTCAGAAACTGA
>Ga0160447_100573_pt1 | contig 16756 bp, 14 predicted proteins | sample HID1973K_E1MG_FD_108222 | JGI IMG/M metagenome (GOLD analysis project Ga0160447, IMG submission 108222) | Enriched mosquito-associated microbial communities from UW Madison campus, WI, USA - HID1973K_E1 MG | ecosystem: Host-associated > Arthropoda: Insects > Digestive system > Unclassified ...
CCGGTCCACTTCGCCCTGTTCGGCCAGCAGCGCCTTGCCCGCAGCGGTCATGAGCAGTGTGCGGCGTATGTCGGTGCGCGCGGCGAAGCCTTCCACCGGGTCGGTGCCTGATTCCGCGATATAGATCAGGTGATCGCCAGCCTGTACACCGAGGAAAACAGCAAGCCCCGTGGCCTCGTGGAGTGCCAGCAGGTCGGCATGCGTGATGTGATCGGCCCGGACGTGCCCACTCGCAAGTGTCAAACCGTAAACAGCAGGGCCCAGGTAAAAGCGGTTTTTTTCTTCGTACAACCAGCCCTTGGCGAGCAGCCCCTGAACGAAGCCATGAACCGAGCTTTTTGGTGAATCCAGTACTCGTACCAGCTCACCGAAGGTCATGCCGGGGTGATAGACCACTTCTTCAAGAATACGCGTGACGCGATCCACGGTGCGATGGTTCTGGGGGTCGCGTTTGGCTTTTTCAGTTGCGGCTGATCCTGAGGTATTGACCATGTTGTTCTTATAGCTCCTGTCGCCTGGAATACTGCCAACCCTTTCGCGGCTGATCATCACATTCGTTGCTGGCGCATATATTACAAGGCCCGCTGAAACCTGCGAGTTTTATCATCGCTCGGTGCCCGACATCCAGCGTTCAGCCCGCAGGTTTGCTGCTCTCTCGATATTGACCTGGACTCATGCCCGTCCACTGCCGGAAGACACGATGGAATGCGCTGGGCTCCTGAAAGCGTGCGCGGATAGCGATATCGCTGATGGTCATGTCGGTGTCGGCCAGCAACTGGAAGGCAATGGCGCGCCGCACCTGGTGTTTGATCGCCTGATAGCTGAATCCTTCGCGCTCTAACTGACGACGGAACGCCGAATCGTTCATCCGCAGGCTCTTCGCCATTTCGGTCTGGGTCGGCCAGGTGAAGTCCGTGGCGGTTCTCAAGCGCCGGTAGACCTTCGCCGACAATCCATTGCGGTTGCGAAAGCGGACGACGACGCCTTCCGGGGCCGTTCGCAGAAAAAACTTCAAGGCCTTGAAATCCCGTACCACCGGCCATTTCAGTTGCTGCGCATCGAGCTCCAGTTCTGTATGGGCAGAGCCGAAGCTGATCCAGGGGCCCCACAGCAACCGATCCGCGCCATGGGGCGGGCGGTGATGGCCGAATTGCGTGCGGTCGAGCATCAGTCGGCGTCCGGTCAGCCAGCACATCACGCCAATCACCATGCTCAGGAATATCTCCTCGGCCACGTGATGGATCACGGGATCGGCGAGCTGGTTTTTCAGCACGATCACGGCGCGGCGCCCGCGGATTTCCAGATGCCCCTGAATGTCGCGGACGAATAACCGGAAAGCCAGCAGGCACTGTTGCAGGGCGCGGCCCATGTCGGGCTCGTGAATGACGTGACGGCATATCACCGCGAAGCTGCCTTTGGGCATGCCGTGGGAGTCGAACGCGAAGAATTCGTCGTCGAGTTCTCGGGTGAGGATCAGCCAGAAGTTGATGACCGCTTGCGCAGGTACCCGGTGCAATGGGTCTTGCAGCCAGACGGGGTCAATGGCGGCTTCGCGCAGGATGGCTGCGGTGTGCAAGGGGTCGTGTTGCACCTTGCGCAGTGCGGCGTTGACGAAATAGGCAGCGACCGTGTCGCTGTCCCGGACCTGTTTCACGGGATCAGTGCTGGTCATGGGTGAGCATTTCAGACTGGCGAAATCTCGCGCTGCAGTGTGCGCAGTTTCGGCATAGGCCATTGGCGTGCAGGTTCTTAGACTTCAATGCCAAGCCCTTACGGGAAACAACGTTTTTCATCGCGAAATTCTTTTTGGGGGCTCATTTCGCTTCACCAGCGGATTCGTGAAAGGGCTCGAACCGGTAAAGCCTGATCGTTACGGCAGAGGGCATTATGACTGAATCGTCCGCGTGCACATCGTTACCTGTTTGCGCACCACTATCCAGGTATGAGCGCAATCGACCCCTGGCACTGGCGCTCTTTGTCGAGCGCGGTTTCGGCCAGGTCAGCCTGCGGGAGGTGGCCGCCACCCTCGAACTGACAGTGGGCACGTTTTATCACCACTGTGATTGTAAGCAAACACTGCTGTTCGAGTTCATCGAGGAGCATTACCTGCGCTTGCTGGACCTGTTCAAGCAGCGCTCACAGGGCAGGAGGTCGACATCGATCACCTTGGCGACTGTCCTCGAACGGCTGATGCAGCTGTATGAGCGCGACCCGCACTATTTTCTCCTGGCGTTGCGTGAGCGCCACACTCTGCGCGATCACGATCGTCTGCGTATCGATGCATTGCGCGGGCAGCTTGGCGGACATCTCACACAATTGCTGTTGGCAGATGGCATTACCGACGGCAAACGAGTGATGGTGGAACCGGCCATCGCACTGTTCGAACAGCTACCGCTATGGGCGCCACATTGCGCGCCAAACCCTCATTGTCAGCTGCAACTTGGCCAGCGTCTGCTGGCCGCGACCCTGCACACTCTTTGAAAGGAAAGCCGATATGACCGATTACCGTGCCCCACTGCGGGACGTTCAGTTTTTGCTGAACGATGTATTCGATGCCGCGAGAACCTGGAGCCTGTTGCCCGCTTTGGCAGACCATGTGGATGTCGATACGGCCAGTGCCGTGCTCGAAGAAGCCGCCCGACTCAGTGAGCAGGTCATTGCGCCACTCAATCGATCGGGTGACGAGGAGGGCGCTTCTTGGCAGGACGGAATAGTGCACACGCCTCAAGGGTTCAAACACGCATACAGCATGTACGCCGAAGGGGGCTGGGTCGGGGTGGCAGGGGATCCGGCTTATGGTGGGCTTGGCATGCCGAAAATGCTGTCCGTGCATATCGACGAGATGCTTTACGCGGCCAACAGCAGCTTTGCGTTGTACTCGGTACTCAGCAGCGGCGCTTGTCTGGCCATTGCTGCACATGCCGACGAAAATCTGAAGCAGCGTTATCTGCCGTCGATGTACAGCGGTCGATGGGCCGGCACGATGTGCCTTACCGAAGCCCAGGCCGGTACCGATCTGGGGCTGATCAGGACTCGCGCACAACCTGGCCCGGACGGCAGCTACGCGATCAACGGCAGCAAGATTTTCATCACCGGTGGCGATCACGATCTTACTGAAAATATCGTGCATCTGGTGCTGGCGAGACTGCCCGATGCCCCGGCGGGACCGAAAGGCATATCACTGTTTCTGGTGCCCAAAATCCTGGTCAACGACGACGGTTCGCTCGGCAAGCGCAATGGCGTCAGTTGCGGGTCCATCGAGCACAAGATGGGCATCAAGGCATCCGCCACCTGTGTGCTGAATTTCGATGAAGCGACGGGATGGCTGGTTGGGGAGCCCCATCGCGGTCTCGCAGCGATGTTCACGATGATGAACTACGAACGTCTTTCAATTGGCATTCAAGGCATCGGCTGTGCTGAGGCCTCCTATCAGAAGGCGGTCGGGTATGCCCGCGAGCGTCTACAAGGCCGCGCCCCTGGAGCCAGCACGATCGGGACGCCCGATCCGATCATCGCCCACGCAGACGTTCGCCGGATGCTGCTGAGCATGCGCGCCATGACTGAAGGGGGCAGGGCGCTGGCGACTTACGTCGGGCAGCAACTGGACGTTGCTCGTTATGCGACGAACGATCAACGGCGGGACGCGGCGCAGCACCGTGTCGCCCTGTTGACTCCGGTCGCAAAAGCTTTCTTTACCGATACCGGGCTGGATAGCACGATCCTTGGCCAGCAGGTTTTTGGTGGGCACGGCTACATCCGCGAATGGGGCCAGGAGCAACTGGTTCGTGATGTGCGTATTGCGCAAATCTACGAAGGCACGAACGGTGTTCAGGCAATGGATCTGCTGGGGCGCAAGGTCATTGCCGATGGAGGCATGCAGATCGGCTTGCTGATCGACGAGATCATCGACTACTCCGAAACACCGGGGTTGGTGTATGCCCGCGAGCTCCGTCAGGCAGGGCTGCTGCTCAAACGTGATGTTCGCTGGATCCTGGATCGCGCGGAGCGAGATCCTCGTGTCGCAGGCGCCAGCGCGGTGGAGTTTCTCCACATCACCGGATACGTCGTCTATGCCTGGCTGTGGTCCCGAATGTTGATGGCAGCAAGGAGCCGCTTGAAACAGGACTCCAACTTCTACGGTGCCAAGGTGAGCACTGCGGACTTCTTTTTCGCCCGTCTGCTGCCGCGTACGGCCGGCTTGAGTTCAAGCCTTCGCGGCGGCCCGGAGAGCCTCTTCAGGCTGCACGCCGATCAGTTCTGATCCTGATCATGCCGCGCCAGCGGGCGCGGCTTCGATCAGACTGGGTAACGGTAAAGAAGGACTGTGTTGGAGACGGCTATGACGCTGGCGCCAAACATCGCGCCGCGTTGAAAAGACGAGGATATGACGTAGATGCCCACGGACATCATGATAAATACCAACGGCATCAACAGCAAAAACGCATCCCCGTTCGTGAAGCCGGAATATGACGCCACACCGGCCCAGACCAGGATGCTCGCATACAGAGTGAGTCCATCCGTGCGACGTAATGCGGTAGAGAAAAAGGAGCGTTCCGTATGACCGTTGTTTCCACTCACCTTGTAATCCTTGGTTAGGGATGTATGAACAGCAACCGCTCTATCCTGCAGGCTGACGAGTCCCAAGCGCAGAGGCGGGGCACTCCGGGAGCGGAGCATAGTGGAATTTTCATCACTGAATAATTGAGCGGAACGGCTTGCCCTGATGAGCTCAGATCATAAGTGCGGCAGTCGTGAGGGCGATTCGGCAATCATTCATGAATCGAACTCAATACCTCATCCGGTTTTCAGCCATGAATCCCGGTCCTGTCGGCTTGTTAACATCGATGGCAATTATTTCTAACGGAAACGCAGGCATGCTCGAGCTTAAGATCAATAGCCAGGTGCATCAGTTTTCCGGCGATCCCGAGATGCCGCTGTTGTGGTATCTGCGCGATGAGCTGGCGATGACGGGCACCAAATTCGGATGCGGTCTGGCGTTGTGCGGTGCTTGTACGGTCCATGTGGACGGTGTCCCGACCCGTTCCTGCATGACCCCGGTCAGCGTGGTCGCGGGACGCGAAGTGACGACCATCGAGGCGGCGGAGCGCGTGCGCGTTGGCCAGGCCTTGCAGGCGGCCTGGGTGGCCGAGCAAGTGCCTCAGTGCGGTTACTGCCAATCGGGGCAGATCATGTCGGCGATGGCCCTGCTGGTCGCCAAGCCCGGGCCGACTGACGCTGACATTGATTCAGCCATGAGCGGCAACATCTGTCGCTGCGCTACGTATCAGCGGATCCGCAGTGCGATCCACAAGGCTGCGCAGGTGCTGAGCGCATGACTGACTCCTCTCATTCCGATACCGGCTCTGTCGCGCCGATTCTCGATAAGCTCCAGCTCAGCCGCCGTACTTTTCTGGGTGGCGCTACGGCTCTCACCCTTGCGGTCGGTCTTGGATCTCGAGTGGTCAATGCCGCCGAACTGCCAGCCGATGCGACGTCATTCGCGCCGAATGGTTTCATACGCGTTGATGCCCAAGGCGTCGTGACGGTCATCTCCTCGTACCTGGAAATGGGCCAGGGTACGTTCACCGGTCTGGCCACGCTCGCCGCCGAGGAACTGGATGTCGACGTGGCCTCGATTCGCGTCGTCCCGGCCGCCGCGGACACCGCGCTGTATTTCAACCCTGTCTGGGTCAAGCGCGGATGGAAAGTGCAAGGCACAGGTGGCAGCACGGCGATGGCGGGCGCGTGGGGCCAAATGCGTGAAGCCGCTGCGACGGCGCGGGCCATGCTGCTCGCTGCAGCGGCCCAGGTCTGGAATGTCGATGTGGCGCGGCTTAAGGTCGAAAACGGTGAAGTTTTTGATCCGGCCACCGGGCGTCGAGCCGGGTATGGCCGCTTCGTCGCACTTGCCGCGAAACTCCCGGTGCCATCCGGGGTTGAAGTCAAATCTGCGGACGCATTCCGTGTGATTGGTGATCGTACCGTTCAGCGCCTCGATGTACCGGCGAAGGTGAACGGCACGGCCGTTTATACCCAGGACATGAAGCTGCCCGGCATGCTGGTCGCCGTTGTGGCCCACCCTGCGCGGGTCTGGGCGAAGATCGGTGAAGTCGACGCCTCGGCTGCCCTCGCGATCCCAGGGGTTGTCGCGGTGGTACAGGTCCCAGGGAACGATGATGTCCAGTCGGCCGTGGCGGTACTTGCGGCGAACACCTGGACCGCGCGCAAGGGCAGGGATGCGCTGAAAATTCGCTGGGACACGGAGGGTGTCGCCGCACCCGATTCGCAGCAGATCACAGACCGCTTCATCAAACTGACCCAGGGCACGGGGCTGACTGCGGTCGAGCGGGGGGAAGTGCTGAGCAAGGCGCCCACCGGCGGGCATATGATCGAAGCGGTTTATGAGCAGCCGTACCTGGCCCACGCGCCGATGGAACCGATGAACTGCCTGATCCACCTGCAGGACGATGGCTGCGATGTGTGGAATGGTGAGCAGTGGTACACCGCCGATCAAGCGGCGGTGGCCAAAGCCACCGGTCTGGATCCGTCCAAAGTCAGATTGCATCAGCTTTACGCGGGCGGCAGTTTCGGCCGCCGCGCCAACCCGCGAGCCGATTTCGTTCAAGAGGCTGCCCGCATCGCGGCAGCGGCACGTAAGCAGGGGGTCAATGCGCCGATAAAAATGGTCTGGATGCGAGAGGACGATACGCGTGGTATGCAGTATCGGCCGTTGACGGTCCATCGTATCCGCGCGGTGCTCGACGCTTCCGGCAAGCTGGTTTCCTGGCATCACCATGTTGCCGGTCAGAGCTTTACCCCTTCAAACGATCCGAAGAAGGTCGACGCCGCGTTGCTGGAGGGCGTGACCAACCTGGCGTACGAGGTGCCCAATCTGAAAGTCGAGCAGCACAATCCGGAAGATATCGCCGTGCCGGTTCAGTGGATGCGGTCGGTAGGTCATACCCATTCGGGATTTGCCGTTGAGACGCTGATCGATGAGCTTGCGGCGCTCAACGCTCAGGATCCGCTCGCGTTCCGTCTGGCCATGCTGAAACCGGCAGCCCGGGAGATCGGCGTGCTGCAGCGTGTCGCCGATATGGCCGGCTGGTCGTCACCCTTGGCATCAGGCGCGCCGGGGACTCGTCGGGCTCGAGGAATAGCCGTGCGCCAGAGCTTCGGCACTTACGTCGCCCAAGTCGCCGAGGTCACTGTCTATCCAGACCATTCCTTCAGCGTCGATCGCATTTTTTGCGCGGTGGATTGTGGCTGGGTCATCAATCCGAACAACGTTGAAACGCAGTTGCAAAGCGGCATCGGCTTTGGACTTTCATTCTTGCGCCAGGCCATCGTGCTCAAGCAGGGAGAGATCCAGCAAAGTAATTTTCACGATTATCCCGTACTGCGCATGAACGGGATGCCGCGGGTAGAGGTTGCGCTCATCGACTCGAGGGATCCGCCTACCGGCATTGGTGAACCGGGCGTGCCGCCGACTGCACCTGCAGTGGTCAATGCGCTGGCTGCGGCCACCGGAATTCGCGTGCGTCGGTTGCCACTGGGCGATCAATTGACGCCTGCTTAATCGTTCAGGATCGGGATGTACATTTTGAATACGAAACGTGTAATCGCGTGGTCGGTTGGCGCGGCGGTGCTTGTGACTGCCGGTTGGGCCGGGTACCGAATCCTTCAACCCCATGGAGAGGAACCGCAGCCACCGGTAGCCGGTGTCCCGGCGGACTTTCAGGGTGATCAACTGGCGCGTGGGGAGTACATCACCCGCGCTGCCGATTGCGTCGCGTGTCATACCACTCGCGGCAGCACCCCGTTCGCGGGGGGGAGGGCATTTGCGCTGCCTTTCGGAACCGTTTACGCCACCAACCTCACACCGGATCCGGAAACCGGACTGGGCAAATGGTCGGACGACGCGTTCGTCGACGCGGTGCGCCAGGGCAAGGGGTCCAACGGCCATCTTTACCCTGCGATGCCGTACACCTCCTATGCGGCGATGAGTCGGGACGATGTCCTCGCGATCAAGGCTTACCTGGACTCGCTTGAGCCGGTTCATCAGCCTACCCCGTCCAATACGCTGTCATTCCCGTTCAACCAACGTTGGGGTATGACGTTCTGGGACATCGCCTTCTTCAACGGGCAGCGCTTCAAACCGACTCCCGACTGGTCGCCGGCCGAAAACCGTGGTGCGTACCTGGCGACCGCGCTCGGCCACTGTGGTGAGTGTCATACGCCTCGCAACGTCGGGTTCGCGATGAAATCTCAGGCCTACCTTTCCGGCGCCGAGATCGAAGGATGGAAGGCCTATAACACCACCGGCGATGCGGCCTATGGCATTGGCGGCTGGAGCGACGAGCAGCTCACCGGCTACCTGTCACGCGGACATGCGCCGGGTCGCAGTTCGGCAGCAGGCCCGATGGCGGAAGTCATCGAACACAGTCTGCAGCACCTGACGCCAGACGACATCCAGAACCTTGTCCGCTATATGCGACGTATCGCCCCTGATCAGGGCGATGTGGCGCAAGGGGTCAGCGTTACCCTTGAGTCGCCTGCGATCAAAGCGTCGTCGGCTGTTTTGCCGGGTGCGTCCAGCGCTTCGGACAATCAGCGCGGGCAGCGTCTGTTCGACGGCGACTGCGCCGGTTGCCACCAGTGGAACGGCGTAGGTCGACAGACCCCGTATGCGTCTCTGGCGGGAAGCAGAGCAGTCAACGACCCGTCCGGACACGCGCTGATTCAGGTCGTGCTCAACGGTACGACGCTGGAGGTCCAGGGTCGCAAACAGTTGATGCCTGGCTTCGGTTCGACCTATTCGGATGCGGATATCGCAGCGGTCACCAACTACGTGCTGGCGCACTTCGGTGACAAGCAAGGGCAGGTGACAGCCGATACCGTACAGCATGCCCGGGCGGCGGTTTCTTCTGTGGGAACGCAATGAACGGTAAATTCATTGCGTAACGGTTGGCGGGATTACTCAGCTGACGCAATTACCAAGGCCACCCGGTTTGTGCTCCTTTGAGGGTGGCCTTTTTTACTCATTCACCGGCACCGATCACTACGCCAGTTGCCTCTGGCAACCGACGTACGATCGCTCAATCAAAGGTTGGTCATCTTCAACGCCGCTTCAGGCAGGCGTTCTCCGGTGATCTGAATCTTCGACACCTGCTCGTCGATGACGGCGAGGTCTTGCGCGGACAGTACCAGTTCGACGGCGCCAAGGTTTTCCTGCAGGCGATGGAGCTTGGTGGTGCCAGGAATCGGCACGATCCAGGGCTTCTGCGCGAGCAACCAGGCAAGGGCCACTTGGGCCGGTGTTGCGCCTTTGCCCGCGGCCACGGTCTTGAGCACTTCGACCAGCGCCAGGTTTGCTTTGCGTGACTCAGCGGTGAAGCGTGGCACATGGTTACGGAAGTCGGTCGGATCGAACGTTGTGTTCTCATCGATCTTGCCGGTCAGAAAGCCCGCGCCCAGTGGGCTGAACGGTACGAAGCCGATGTTCAGCTCTTCCAGTACCGGCAGAAGCTCAAGCTCCGGGCCGCGCCAAAACAGTGAATACTCGCTTTGCACCGCCGTGACAGGCTGAACTGCGTGGGCACGACGAATCGTTTGCACGCCCGCTTCCGAAAGACCGAAGTGCTTGACCTTGCCTTCGGCGATCAGCGCTTTTACAGCACCGGCGACATCTTCGATCGGAACGTTGGGGTCTACGCGATGCTGGTACAGCAAATCGATGCTGTCGGTGCGCAGACGCTTGAGGCTCGCCTCGACCGCCTTGCGGATGTGGTCAGGATGACTGTTGGTCCCGCCGCGACGCTCTCCGGTTTGCAGGTCGATGTCGAAGCCGAATTTGGTCGCAATCACCACTTGATCGCGGATGGGTTTCAAGGCTTCGCCCAGCAGCTCCTCGTTGACGAACGGGCCATAGGCCTCTGCGGTATCGAAAAGGGTGACGCCCAGATCATCGTGGGCAGCTCGAATCAGTTCGATCATCTGCTGCTTGTCGGCGGCTGGACCATACGCCGAACTCATGCTCATGCAGCCCAGGCCCAATGCCGAGACTTCCAGTGTGTTTCCAAGTTTGCGTGTTTTCACAATGCATCTCCGTTTTGAGGTACGTCCCACCATGGGAAAGAGAAGCGCCCTCAGGGCGCGGTCTGCTTCTCGGGACGTACGAGAATTTCTTGCACCAGCACGCGTGGCGGCTGGGCGAAAGAATGAGTAATCGCTTTTGCTACGTCGTTGGCAAACAGGCTCAAGCCCTGCCGAGCCACGCTTGCACACGGTTCATGGTCTGCCTCTCCTGATCGGCCTCCATTTCGAAGCCCTCATGCAAGGCCGCTTTTGGAGCGTGCTGCCGGACCACGGACAGGCTATCGCCCAGGCCGTAGCCGCCATGGGTCACGAAAGGAATCAGATTTTTGCCGGAGAGGTCATGGGCGCTCAGAAAGGCACGAATCACAGACGGGGTGGTTTCGCCCCAGATCGGGAAGCCCAGATACACTGTGTCGTACTGTTTAAGGTTGGGCAGTACGGACTCCAATGCCGGTTCGAAACCCGCGTCCCGTTCTTTTCGGGCCTGCTCTACCGTTTTCAGGTAGTCCTCAGGGTAGGGCGTGGCCGGACGTATCTCGAACAGATCGGTACCTTGCGATCTATGGATCAGTCCGGCGACGACCTTGGTATTACCGGAGCGTGAGAAGTAAGCGACGAGGGTGCGAGACCCTGTCTGGCGGTGCTCGCCTGTATTTTCCGATGCAGACACGGCTCCGCTCAAAGGCAATGCCGCCAGTGCCGCCATCACCGTTCTGCGGCGTGGATCGTGGTCATCGTTCATGTGCCTCCCAGCCTGCGCTGAAATGATTTATTACAGTCAGTTCAATATATCGGTCGTACTGACGACAGACTAGGTGGCACAATCGGCAAGGACTTTTGAGTGGATCTCATAAATGGCCGTCGGAAATTACAGCGACCTGCTGGCGTTCATCGCTGTCGCCCAGGAGCGAAGCTTCACCCGCGCCGCCGCGCAGCTCGGCGTTTCTCAGTCCGCATTAAGTCATAATGTGCGCGCGCTTGAGGCGCGGATGGGCGTGCGGCTGCTCACACGCACCACTCGCAGTGTCTCGCCGACCGAAGCAGGCGAGCGTTTACTGAAAGATGTCGCGCCGCAGTTCAGCGAAATCGAAGCAGAGCTGGCAATAGCAGGCGAGTTGCGCGACAAGCCCGCTGGCACGATCCGTATCTCGGCGTCGGAAAATGCTGTCGAAACTGTGCTCTGGCCCAAGCTGGCGAACGTGCTTCCCCAGTATCCGGATCTGAACGTTGAGATCACGGTCGAGCCACGTTTCACCGACATCGTCAGTGAGCGCTACGACATGGGCATCCGCCTCGGCGATGAGCTGGCAAAAGGGATGACCGCGGTGCCTATCAGCGCGGGCATGCGGGTTGCGATTGTTGGGTCGCCTGCTTATTTCGCTAATCACCCGGTGCCTGAGCACCCTCAGGATTTGTCCGCGCATCAGTGCATCAATTTGCGTCTGATGAGCCATGGCGAGCTGTACGCCTGGGAGTTCAAAAAGGGCGATCAGCATATTAACGCGCGGGTTCGCGGGCAACTCACGTTCAACGGGCCCAGACAAATCCTTCAGGCTGCCCTGGCCGGTTTTGGTCTGGGCCTGGTGCTGGAAGAGAACGCGCAACCGCACATCGCGACGGGCGAGTTGCAGCGAGTGCTCGTCGATTGGTGTCCGGTCTTTCCCGGTTATCACCTTTACTACCCGAATCATCAGCAGCTATCGCGCGCCATGACGGTGTTGATCGATGCGTTACGTCATCCAGAAGTTGCGAAATGACTTAAACACCGTTGCAAGCATACGGTCTGGAAAACACTGACAGTGCTCAGTGAAAAGAGCGCACTGATGGCAGATAAAAGGGTTTGAATCGAAATGGCACGTGATAATTTCAACGACCTGCTGGCGTTCGTGCGTGTGGTGCGTGAGGGCAGCTTTACCCGTGCAGCAGCGCTGCTCGGCGTGTCGCCTTCGGCCTTGAGCCATTGCGTCACGGACCTGGAGACACGGGTCGGCGTACAGCTACTGACGCGCAGCACAAGAAGCCTGGCGACCACCGAAGCGGGAGAGCGGTTGTTTGTCAATGTGGCGCCTCGGTTCGAAGCCATTGATTCTCACCTGGCCGCAGTGTCCGACCTCTGCGACAAACCGGTGGGGACGATCCGGATCACTTCCGCCGAGCATGCGGCCAACACCATTCTGTGGCCGAAACTGACGCCGATCCTTCATCAGTACCCGGAAATCAACGTGGAGATCAACGTCGATTACGCGATGTCGGACATCGTTTCCCAACGCTATGACGCTGGGGTACGCCTGGGCAATCAAGTCGCCAAGGACATGATCGCGGTACGCATCAGCCCGGACTTGCGTATCGCTGTTGTAGCGACTCCAAGCTACTTTTCCAGGAACCCGAAACCTGTCGCGCCGAACGACCTTGCTCAGCACAATTGCATCAACCTGCGGCTCCCCACCCATGGTGGGCTTCTGCCGTGGGACTTCGAAAAAGATGGCAAGGAAATCAAACTGCGCTTCGGTGGGCAGTGGGTGTTCAACAGCAGTTCCGCGATCGTCAGAGCAGCGCTCGACGACTACGGCATCGCGTTCGTTCCGGAGGACATGGTCCTTGAGCACATCGCCGCCGGGCGTTTGGTCAGAGTGCTGGACGACTGGTGCGCGCCATATCCGGGCTATTACCTTTATTACCCGAGCCGGCAACAATCCTCCCGTGCCCATGCAGTGGTCGTCGATGCATTGCGGCACAGGGTGTAAGTGCGCGGCGGCACGATTTTCGTTGCGTCAGGTCGGTTCTCGCCTGAGCCAACTCCAATGGTTTTCCCCCTCTATCGACTCGCACACTCCAGGTTGGCAAGAATCTTTCATGCACATGAGCAAGGCGGTGGGTTGCTGCGGTTTGGTGTCGTTACCATTGGGTGACACACCAAGCCTGTTGCCTTGAATCGGAGCAGTGCGCATTCATCTGGTGCAATGCTGACTGGCCTGCGTGCCAGCACCTGAGGACCGGGTCGCATCCGCCGCTATCACGGCCGGTTTTCCTGCCACGTCACTGCACCATCGCGGAGACGGCGTCCCACCATATGCAGAGGATTATTTGTACGTACCTTATTGATCCGCGGAGGTGAAGCGTTGGCTTTTGAGCTGAAATCCACTCCGTGAACAATTGGATTGTGTGGAAAAAATTGAAGTTTCCCGCCCCTGTTGCCGGCTTCGTTGAAGGGTTTCTCACCATCACGCGAGCCTATCGAATTCTCCTATCGTTAAATTTATCCAATCCCATCAATGAGTTGCAGAATACTTCAGAAAAAAATCAAAAAAAGACCGTACCTTTTGTTGTTATTGGTTGCAAACGTACGTACATGAAGTAAGGTGTGCACGTGGGAAGGGCGTCAATGTACGGACCAAGCAGGCGCGCTTATCGCGAATGTTCGTCCGAATAATCTTGATTCCCGGATTTACAGGTCGCTGACCACGGGCTTGTCCGTCCGCCCCAGGGATACCTTGACGACGCTGTTTGCCGCCAGAACGGATTAACAAGAGGTAAATTCATGCCAAACGAACACATGCATTTGATCGCCTATCTCAAGACCGGTCCGACCGCACTGCATTCAGGCGGATGGCGACATCCTGAGGCGACGCTCCATGATATTTTCGATCCGTTACGTTACGAGCAAACTGCACAAGTGCTGGAAGCCGCCAAGTTCGACGGCGCATTTTTTGCGGATTTTTTCGGCATCCCTGATACGTTTCAGGGCCTTGAAATGTTTATCCGGGCAGGCGGGCAGAGCAGTTACCTGGACCCGATGGCTGTGTTACCGATCATGGCTCGCGCAACCACGCATCTGGGCCTGGGCGCGACGATTTCCACCAGCTTTTCCAATGCCTTCCATATCGCTCGTAGCCTCGCGTCAGTGGACATGCTGAGCAAAGGCCGTGTCGCCTGGAACGTGGTCACCTCGACCAGCAACACCGAGGCGCAGAACGCCGGCATGGATTCAATGCCGGAGCACGATGAGCGATACGAGCGCGCTGACGAAACCCTCGAAGCGTGCATGGCGCTGTGGAACACCTGGGACAAAGACCCGTTTGTCTTCGATAAGGATAAGGGCCTGTTCGCCGATCCGGACAAGGTTCGTTATGCCGACTACATCGGCAAATGGACCAAAACCCGGGGCCCGCTTCCGACGCCGCAGAGTCCCCAGGGTCATCCCGTCGTCATGCAGGCCGGGAGTTCTCCTCGTGGTCGCGAGTTCGCGGCACGTTGGGCGGAAGTGATCTTCGCCTCGGAGTCAAGCGATCTGGCCAAGATGCGTGATTTCTATACCGATATGCACAGACGTTTTGCCGAAGCGGGCCGTGATCCGTCCTCGTGCAAGATACTTTCAGGACTCACACCGATCATTGGCGAGACCGAATCGATCGCCAGGGAACGTGCCGAATACCTCGACAGCCTCGAAGACCCAGACTACGACCTGGCCTACGCGTCGCTGTCGGTGGGCGCGGATCTGAGCAAGCACAAGACGGCGGAGGAGGTCGAGAAAGCCCGAGGTTCTCAAGGCAGTCGTGGCCTCAATGCAAATCTGGTCGATGCGGCTCAGGCGAGTAATGTCACCCTCGCTGAGGCCTCATCCAAGCGCAAGCGCAATCCAAAAATGGTCGGCACGCCGAAAATGATCGCCGACGCCATGCAGGAACTCTTCGAAGGGGGAGGCTGTGATGGCTTTGTCGTGATGCCGTCCATCATGCCGACTTCCCACGAGCAATTTTGCCGTGCGGTCGTTCCAGAACTTCAGAAACGCGGGTTGTTCCGCACCGAATACCGCTCGACCACGTTGAGGGGCAATCTGCTGCAAGGCTGAACGGCCTGTGCGCAGAGCACTTGCATAAAACAGTCACGCTGAGCCATTCGGGAGTGGATATGGAGAAGATCATGACGAGTCATTTTAGCCGCCGGTCCGTACTTGTCGGGGCAGCCGTTCTGGGGGGCGCAGCTTTGCTCAGAGCCCCCATGGTGTTCGCCGAAAGTGAAGGCACGCTCGCTCGCCTGAGAAAGGCGGGGGTGGTGAAAATTGCAATTCCCCAGACCCCGCCGTGGAGTGAAATCAAACCCGATGGATCTCTGGCGGGCATCGCGCCCGAGATCATTCTTCCGGCATTGCAGGCCATGGGCATCGAGCGATACGAAGCCATTCCTGCGAGCTACGCCGAACTCATTCCGGGCATGCTGGCCGGTCGATGGGACGTTTGCGGAGCCAGCCTCACCGTCAGCCACGCCCGTTGCGCTGCGGTGGCTTTTCCTAGCCCGTTCTGTTTCGGCTACCTCGCCGTTGCGTATCGTCCGGACGACATGCAGGACCCGCCTCTGTCAATGGCCGAAGCAGGCAAGCGCGGTCTGAAGATTGCCACGAACGCAGGCGGGTTCCAACTGGCGGCGCTTCGCAAGATCGCCAGGCCCGACAAACTGCTGTTGTTCAACGACGTTAACTCGGTTGTCGAAGCGGTCGTCAGCAAACGAGCCGACATTGCCATTGACGTTTACTCCGGGATGAACCTGGTCAAGACATCGACGCCTATCGCCTTCACTCCGGCGTTGACCGACATGGGTTTCACGGCTTCCGGCGCAGCGTTTCGCAAGACCGATGTCGACTTCTACGAAGCCTTCGATGTGGAAATCAAGAAACTCAAAGCTTCCGGTTTTGTCGCGCAGATCAACGAAAAATATGGCACGCCTTACATCAGGGACCAGTTCGACAAAATCGATGGCACCGTCGCTTGCCAGAGCACAGCCATCTGAAGGACGTGTCGCACACAAAAACCGATGGGTCCTGATTGCAGCAGAGATATGAGATAGCGGAGAGCGTTATAGATATGGGTAATACAGTGAAGGACATGCTGGTCTACCTCCTTGGAGGGGTGCCGATAACGTTAGAGGTGAGCATCCTTGCGCTGCTTCTGACCATACTGACATCGTTGATCCTTGCAGTCGGGCGCATGTCCGCATGGGCCGTATTGCGGTGGCCGGCAGGGTTCGTGATCGAGTTGTTCCGTGGCACTTCAGTGCTGATGCAGCTCTTCTGGGTGTTCTACGTGTTGCCTTTTTTCGGGATTGTCGTATCGCCCACTACGGCCGGGGTCATCGTGCTGGGGCTGTGTGAAGGTGCGTATTTTTCCGAAGTCGTGAGGGCAGCACTTACCTCGGTCATGAAGGGCCAGAGCGACGCGATCACTTCGCTTCATCTTTCTCGTAGCTACGCATTTTTCCGCATCACGCTCCGGCAAGCGCTTCCGCTGATGATTCCACCTTTCGGCAACGCTGCCATGGCGGTGATCAAGATGAGTGCCCTGGTGTCGTTGATCACCCTGCAGGACGTGACCTTCCGGGTTCACGCATTGCACGCTTCGACGGGTGACAGTGCATCGGCCTACACGGCAGCGCTGCTGATCTACCTTTGCCTGTCGATGGTGACGCTCGGGGCGGTTTTTCTCCTGGAACGATTCGTCAGCAATCGCTCCGGTCGCTCACCGACGAAGCTCAAGTTCTTCGAGATTTCGTCTCCTTCCATACCATCGTGGGCGTTCGGTAAATGATTAGTTTCTCCTGGAACTGGAAATTCTTCGAAGACCTGATGCCCAGTCTGCTGTCCGGCTTGCAGACGACCATCATCGCC
>Ga0160447_100577_pt1 | contig 16693 bp, 10 predicted proteins | sample HID1973K_E1MG_FD_108222 | JGI IMG/M metagenome (GOLD analysis project Ga0160447, IMG submission 108222) | Enriched mosquito-associated microbial communities from UW Madison campus, WI, USA - HID1973K_E1 MG | ecosystem: Host-associated > Arthropoda: Insects > Digestive system > Unclassified ...
AAATCCAACATCATCGACGCGGTGCGCTGGGTCATGGGCGAAAGCTCGGCCAAGAACCTGCGCGGCGAGTCGATGACCGACGTCATCTTCAACGGCTCCACCAGCCGCAAACCGGTAAGCCAGGCCAGCATTGAGCTGGTGTTCGACAACTCGGACAGCACGCTGGTGGGCGAGTACGCCAGCTACGCGGAAATTTCCATTCGCCGCAAAGTGACCCGCGACAGTCAGAACACTTATTACCTCAACGGCACCAAATGCCGTCGTCGCGACATCACCGACATCTTCCTGGGCACCGGCCTGGGCCCACGCAGCTACTCGATCATCGAGCAGGGCATGATCTCCAAGCTGATCGAAGCCAAGCCTGAAGATTTGCGCAACTTCATCGAAGAAGCGGCGGGTATTTCCAAATACAAGGAACGTCGTCGCGACACCGAGAACCGCATTCGTCGCACCCACGAAAACCTCGCCCGCCTGACGGATTTGCGCGAAGAACTGGGTCGCCAACTCGAGCGGCTACAGCGTCAGGCCCAGGCCGCCGAGAAATATCAGGAATACAAAGCCGAAGAACGGCAGCTCAAGGCGCAGTTGTCGGCCCTGCGCTGGCAGGCCTTGAACGATCAGGTGGCGCAACGCGAGTCGGTCATCGGCAATCAGGAAGTCAGCTTCGAGGCGCTGGTCGCCGATCAGCGCAGTGCCGACGCCGCCATCGAACGCCTGCGTGACGGCCACCACGATCTGTCTGAACGATTCAATGTGGTGCAAGGCCGCTTCTATTCGGTCGGCGGCGATATCGCCCGGGTCGAGCAAAGCATTCAGCACGGCCAGCAGCGTCTGCGTCAGCTACAGGACGATCTGCGTGAAGCCGAGCGCGCGCGGCAGGAAACCGAATCCCATCTGGGCCACGACCGGACCTTGCTCGCGACCCTCGGTGAAGAGCTGGAAATGCTCGAGCCCGAACAGGAAATGACGCTCGCCGCCGCCGAGGAATCCGCCGCCGCGCTGGAAGAGGCCGAAGCCTCGATGCACGACTGGCAAGAGAAGTGGGACGCCTTCAACCTGACTTCCGCCGAGCCCAGACGTCAGGCCGAAGTGCAGCAGTCGCGCATCCAGCAACTGGAAACCAGCATGGAGCGTCTGGCCGAGCGTCAGCGTCGTCTGGGCGAAGAGCGGCAGTTGCTCGCGGCCGATCCTGAAGACGCCGCGATTCTGGAGCTCAGCGAAGAGCTCGCCGCCCGCGACATGAGCTTCGAAGAACTGACTGCCGAAGAAGAGCAACTGATCGAGCGCCTGGAGCAATTGCGTCTCGAGCTGCAGCAGGCCACGCAATCCCAGCAGCAGGCGCAGGGTAATTTGCAGCGTCTGAACGGACGCATTGCCTCGCTCGAAGCCTTGCAGCAGGCTGCGCTCGATCCGGGCACCGGCACCGCCCAATGGCTGCGCGATCAACAGCTCAACGAGCGTCCGCGTCTGGCGGAAGGCTTGCGCGTCGAAGCCGGGTGGGAACTGGCGGTGGAAACCGTGCTGGGCGCCGATCTGCACGCGGTGCTGGTAGACGATTTCAACGGGCTCGATCTGGCAGGTTTCAGCCAGGGTGATCTGCGTCTGGTCACCCCGGCCGCGGACGTGACCCGCATCCCCGGCAGCCTGCTGGACAAGGTCGAAACCCATGTCGATCTGAGCAGTTGGCTGGGGCAGGTCAAACCGGTCGAGACCCTTGATGATGCCCTGTCAATGCGCAGCCAGCTCAGTGCCGGGCAAAGCCTGATCAGTCGCGACGGCTATTGGGTCGGCCGGGATTTTCTGCGCGTGCGCCGGGCCAGCGAAGCCGAAAGCGGCGTCCTGGCCCGGGGGCAGGAATTGCAGCGTCTGGAGCTGGAGCGCGAAGAGCGCGAAGCGACACTGGCGGCGCTGGAAGAGCACCTGCTGACTCAGCGCGAGCAGCAGCGTGTGCAGGAAGACAACCGTGAACAGCTGCGCCGTCGTCTGCAGGACGAAGCCCGTCAGCAAAGCGAACTCAAGGCGCAGTTGTCAGCCGCCAGGGCCAAGGTCGAACAGCTGACACTGCGCCGTACGCGTCTGGACGAAGAGCTGACAGAACTGGGCGAGCAGCGTGCCATCGAGCAGGAAAGCCTCGGGGAATCCCGGCTGCAATTGCAGGACGCCCTCGACAGCATGGCGCTGGACACCGAGCAGCGCGAATTGCTGCTGGCTCAGCGCGACAGCCTGCGCGAGCGGCTGGACAGGGTTCGGCAGGAGGCGCGTCAGCACAAGGACCACGGCAACCAGTTGGCCGTGCGTCTGAGTTCGCTGCGAGCGCAACACGACTCCACACGTCAGGCGCTGGATCGGCTGGAGATGCAGTCCGAGCGCCTGACCGAAAAACGCGAACAATTGAGTCTGGGGCTGGAGGAGGGAGAAGCGCCGCTGGAAGAGCTGCGCTTGAAGCTCGAAGAGTTGCTGGAAAAACGCATGGCCGTCGACGACGAAATGCGCACGGCGAAAAACGCTCTCGAAGACGCCGACCGTGAACTGCGCGAAGCCGAAAAGCGGCGTACCCAGGCCGAACAACAGTCCCAGCTGTTGCGCGGACAGTTGGAGACGCAGCGCCTGGAGTGGCAATCGCTCACCGTGCGACGCAAGACCCTTCAGGAGCAATTGCACGAAGACGGCTACGATCTAAATGGCGTGTTGGCGACGCTCACCCCCGAGGCCAACGAGAAGGACGCCGAGGAAGAGCTGGGTCGCATCGATGCGCGGATCCAGCGTCTGGGCGCGATCAACCTGGCCGCGATCGACGAGTATCAGCAGCAATCCGAGCGCAAGCGCTATCTGGACGCCCAGGATGCCGATCTGGTGGAGGCGCTGGACACGCTGGAAAATGTCATTCGTAAGATCGACAAAGAAACGCGCAATCGATTCAAAGAGACCTTTGATCAGATAAACAGCGGAATTCAGGCACTTTTTCCAAAAGTTTTCGGTGGCGGCAGCGCTTACTTGGAACTGACGGGCGAAGATTTACTCGATACAGGGGTGACGATCATGGCGCGTCCCCCGGGCAAGAAGAACAGCACCATTCATTTGCTGTCCGGTGGCGAAAAGGCCCTGACCGCACTGGCACTGGTTTTTGCCATTTTCAAACTCAACCCGGCGCCGTTCTGCATGCTCGACGAAGTCGACGCACCACTGGACGATGCCAACGTGGGCCGCTATGCCCGACTGGTCAAGGAGATGTCGCAAACCGTGCAGTTCATCTACATCACCCACAACAAGATCGCCATGGAAATGGCCGATCAGCTGATGGGCGTCACCATGCATGAGCCAGGGTGTTCGCGCCTTGTGGCGGTGGACGTAGAGGAGGCGATGGCGCTGGTGGATGCGTAGCGGACTGCCAAGCGGTCAAACAGATTGAGGCGGGAAAAGTGGCGTTGTGATAGCGCATTACAGGAATAACGGTCGGGCGAGTACAGATGCTCGCGACATGCCAGATGTAACAGACGGTGTAAAGTTACCTTTGGTCGTGCTAGCTTAATGTCCACTTTTTCATTTTGCGTGGGTAAAAGGCCATTCAGAACATAGAGTTGGCGCCACGTTTTAAAGGGGTTTACGCCCTTAATTTTCAGAATTTTCATTAGAGGCACGGGATTACATGGAAATCGGTCTGCGAGAGTGGCTGATCGTCATCGGCATAATTGTCATTGCCGGTATTCTTTTTGACGGCTGGCGCCGGATGCGCGGCGGCAAAGGCAAGCTGAAATTCAGGCTGGACCGCAGCTTCTCCAACCTGCCGGACGACGAAGAAGGCTCGTCCGCCGAGGTATTGGGCCCTGCACGCGTCCTCGACACCCAGAAAGAACCCCAGCTCGACGAGCAGGATTTGCCGACCATGAGCGCGGCCCGCGAACGGCCCGAGCGCCCGGAGCGTGAGTCAAAGCGCAAGCAGCGTAAGGACGAGCCCCAGCAGGGCGACCTTAATCTGGATACCGACGGCCCGAGCCTGTTCGGTGCCCGCGACGACGATTTCCCGGACGACAAGCCGCCGCAGCGCATTACCGAAGACAAGGACCTGGCCCCGGTTGAAGAAGTTCTGGTGATCAGCGTGATTTCCCGTGACGAAAGCGGCTTCAAGGGCCCTGCTTTGTTACAGAATATTCTGGAAAGCGGCCTGCGGTTCGGCGAAATGGACATCTTCCACCGTCACGAAAGCATGGCCGGCAATGGCGAAGTGCTTTTCTCCATGGCAAACGCTGTCAAACCGGGCGTGTTCGATCTGGACGACATCGACCATTTCAGCACCCGCGCCGTGAGCTTCTTCCTCGGCTTGCCGGGCCCGCGTCATCCGAAGCAGGCCTTTGACGTGATGGTGGCCGCAGCGCGCAAGCTGGCGCACGAACTGAATGGCGAGCTCAAAGACGATCAGCGCAGTGTCATGACCGCGCAGACCATCGAGCACTACCGCCAGCGCATCGTCGAGTTCGAACGTCGCGCGCTGACTCAGCGTCGTTGATTGAACAAACGACGCAGCTTTCAATTGTAGGAGCGCGCTTGCCCGCGATGGCTTTCTGTCAGTCGACAGATGCGTTTCTGGCTCACCTCTATCGCGGGCAAGCGCGCTCCTACGGGGTAATGCAATATCAGATGAGCAGCTTCGGCTGCTCTTTTGCTTTTCGAGAGAACACCGTATGAACGCCGTCGAACAACGAATCCTGGAACTGCGCGCAGAGCTGGACCTGCACAACTACCGCTACCACGTCCTCGACGAGCCGAGCATTCCGGATGTCGAATACGACCGCCTGTTCCACGAACTCAAGGCGCTTGAAGCTGAAAACCCGCATCTGGTCACGCCGGATTCGCCCACCCAGCGAGTCGGCAGCGCGGCGCTGTCGGCGTTCACTCAAGTGCGCCACGAAATCCCCATGCTCAGCCTGGGCAACGCTTTCGAAGAAACCGACATGCGCGAATTCGACCGCCGTGTCACCGAGGGGCTTGATCTGCCCGCAGGCGATCTGTTCGCAACCGGTGCGAAGGTCGAGTACAGCTGCGAGCCCAAACTCGATGGCCTGGCTGTAAGCCTGCTGTATCAAAATGGCGCGCTGGTCCGTGGCGCCACTCGCGGCGATGGCACCACGGGCGAAGACATCAGCGTCAATGTGCGCACTGTGCGCAATATTCCGCTCAAACTGCACGGTGAAGGCTGGCCGCAAACCCTCGAAGTGCGCGGCGAAGTGTTCATGTCCAAGGCCGGTTTCGACCGTCTCAACGAGAGCCAGCTGGAAATCGGCGGCAAGACGTTCGCCAACCCGCGCAATGCCGCTGCCGGCAGCCTGCGTCAGCTCGATTCGAAGATCACCGCCAACCGTCCGCTGGAATTCTGCTGCTACGGCATCGGCCAGGTGTCTCACGACATCTCCGACACCCATATTGGCAACCTCAAGCAATTGAAGGAGTGGGGCATGCCCATCAGCCGCGAGCTGAAAGTGGCGGCCGGCATCGACGACTGCCTCAAGTATTACCACGACATCGGCGAGCGTCGTCTGTCGCTGCCGTATGAAATCGACGGCGTTGTGTTCAAGGTCAACAGTATCGCGGCGCAGCGTGAATTGGGTTTTCGTGCCCGCGAACCGCGCTGGGCCATCGCCCATAAATTCCCGGCAATGGAAGAGCTCACTGAATTGCTCGACGTGGAATTCCAGGTCGGCCGTACCGGCGCCGTGACCCCGGTTGCGCGACTCAAGCCGGTCAAGGTCGCCGGCGTGACCGTCGCCAACGCCACGTTGCACAACATGGATGAAGTGGCGCGTCTGGGTCTGATGATCGGCGACACCGTGATCATTCGCCGCGCGGGCGACGTGATTCCGCAGGTGGTGCAGGTGGTGCTGGAGCGCCGTCCGAGGGATGCGCGCAAGGTCGAGATTCCTCAGACGTGTCCGGTGTGTGGCTCGCAGGTCGAACGCACACAGTTGATCAAACGCAGCAAAGGCAAGGAAACCGTCAGCGAGGGCGCGGTCTATCGCTGCGTCGGGCGTCTGGCCTGTGGTGCGCAGCTCAAGCAGGCGATCATCCATTATGTGTCCCGGCGTGCGATGGACATCGAAGGGCTGGGCGACAAGACCATCGAGCAACTCGTTGACGAGAAACTCATCGGCTCGCCGGCCGACCTCTACAAACTCGAGTACGAGCAGATCATCGATCTGGAAGGCTTCGCCGACATCTCCAGCAAGAAACTGCTCAACGCCATCGAGGACAGCAAGAAGCCGACACTGGCGCGCTTTATCTACGCGCTGGGCATTCCGGATGTGGGTGAGGAAACCGCCAAGGTGCTGGCGCGCTCGCTGGGTTCGCTCGACAGGGTCAAGGTCGCCCTGCCGGAAGTGCTGACCTACCTGCCGGACATCGGTCTGGAAGTCGCTCACGAGATTCACAGTTTCTTTGAAGACGATCACAACCAGAACGTCATCGGCGCGTTGTTGGGTGAGTGCAAGATGGAACTGCAGGACACCGGTGACCTTGGAGCTGAGTTCGCCGCCAGCGCAACCTTGGGCGGGATGCTCGACAAGTTGAACATTCCGTCGGTGGGGCCAGGCGCTGCGCAGAAGCTGGCAGATAAATTCGGCACGTTGGAAGGGGTGGTCAAGGCCGACTGGCTGGACATGCGTCAGACCCTGCCTGAAAAACAGGCGCAGGCTGTCAGAGCGTTCTTCGATATTGAGGACAACGCCGAACGCGCCCTGAAGATCGAGCAACAGCTGAAAGACTTTGGCATGCACTGGCAGAGCGAGAAGAGGGTCGTCGAGGGACTGCCTCTGACAGGCCAGACCTGGGTCCTGACCGGCTCGCTGGAGTTGATGAGCCGCGACGTTGCCAAGGAGAAGCTCGAAGGCCTCGGCGCCAAAGTGTCAGGCTCGGTATCGGCCAAGACCCACACCGTCGTCGCAGGGCCCGGTGCCGGTTCCAAGTTGGCCAAGGCCAATGAGCTTGGGCTCAAAGTGCTGGATGAAGAGGCGTTTGTCGCGTTCCTCAAGCAGCACGACGTCACCGTCGACTGAAATAATCCGCTGTAGGAGCGCGCTTGCCCGCGATTGCGATATGTCAGCCACATTGTTGTTGATGACACACCGCAATCGCGGGCAAGCGCGCTCCTACGGTTCTATGTACTCATCGAGTCCCCAAATCCATGGAACCCCCGCACCCCCCAACGATCTAGTGCTTGCAGCCCATTCAGGAGATCGCCATGTTCCAGTTCTTCGAACAACTCAGCTCACGGATTTCGGCGCCTTTCGTCGGTGAGAGCAAGCGCAACAGCAAGGTCTGGCAGTGTCACTGCGGACAATCGGTATTCTTCCGCAACAGCCAGTGTCTGGCCTGTTCCGCAGCCTTGGGTTATCTGCCGGAGCAGAGCAAGGTCGTGGCGCTGGAGCCCGGCGCCGATCTCAAAACCTGGCGTCTGAGTGATGAGCCGCAGGCGGGCCTTTACCGACGCTGTGCCAACCTCGATACAGCGGCTGCCTGCAACTGGCTGTCTCCGGCGCACAATGCCGGAGAATTCTGCGTGGCCTGTAGCCTCAACAGGACAATCCCCGACCTATCCGTTCCCGAAAACCCCGACCGCTGGCGCAAGATCGAAATTGCCAAGCGGCGCCTGGTGGCGCAACTGATCACGCTGGGTCTGCAGGTCATCCCCAAGAGCGTTGATGAAGAACGCGGTCTGGCCTTCGAATTCCTCGGTGTCGATCTGGAAGGCAAGCTGCCCACGACCGGCCATGCCAATGGCCTGATTACCCTCAACGTGGACGAGGCCGATGATGCGATTCGTGAGAAAGTGCGTGTGCAGATGCATGAACCCTACCGCACGCTGCTCGGACATTTCCGGCACGAAGTCGGGCATTACTACTGGGATCGTCTGATCGCCAACACTTACTGGCAGGACGGCTTCCGCAACCTGTTCGGCGACGACCGCGCCAGCTATGCCGAAGCCCTCGATCATCACTACCAGAACGGCGCCCCCGCCGACTGGCAGCAGTACTACGTCAGCGCCTACGCCACCATGCACCCGTGGGAAGACTGGGCCGAAACCTGGGCTCATTACCTGCACATGATGGACGCTGTCGACACGGCGCTGAGTCTGGGCATGAGCGCCCGCGACATGGACCTCGATTACCAGCCTTTCGAGCTCAATACCCTCTACGATCCTCAGCATCCGGGCGGCCCGGCGTTCCTTGCATTCGTCAACGCATGGATCGAACTGGCGGGGATGCTCAACGAACTTTCACGTGCCATGGGGCAACCGGATTTCTACCCGTTCGTCCTGCCACCTGCGGTGATAACCAAGCTGCACTTCATTCATCTGGTCATTCAGGGCGCGGGCGGCAAGGCAGATGAAGTGCTGCAGGTGCAGTGAGCCATTCAATTGAAGGGTGATGACAATTGTTCTGCAACTTTGCTGCAGCGCACCTGTCATCACCGCCGGTCTGCGAATGCCTGCAAGGTGGAGAATCCAGTGCTAATTTGCCTAACAATATCGTTTTGATACTACTGGCAAAGAGCAGTTGCACAGGGATTCGCAGATGGCCAATAGCGCTCCATTTCCTCTTAACGAAGCTTCTCGACTTTCGCGCATCACCCACATGGGGCTTCTCGACTCAGCCGCAGACGAAGTGCTGGATCACATCGTCGACATGGTTGCTCACTACTTCCAGGTGCCCATTGCTCTGGTGTCCATTGTCAGCGAACATCGACAGTGGTTTCGTGCCGGAACCGGCATGGACGAGCGTGAGACCCCTCGGGAGATTTCCTTCTGCGCCTATTCGATTCTGACTCAGGAAGTCTTTCAGGTGCCCGACGCGCGCCTCGACCCTCGTTTCCAGGACAACCCGCTGGTCGAAGGCGAGCCGCATATCCGTTTTTACGCTGGCGTGCCGCTGGTCACCGCCGACGGCCTGGCTCTCGGCACCCTGTGCATCATCGACAATAAACCCCGCGGCGCACTCGATCTGCGGGACATCACCATGCTCGAGATGTACGGGCAGTTGGTCATGAAACGCCTCAACAACCTGCGCAAGGCCAGCTACGTCGATCAACCCACTGGCCTGTTCAATCGTCTGCGTCTGGAAGAAGATATCCTCGCTCTCACTGATCGCGACGAGCACGCACTGGTCGCGCTGGACATGGTCAATCCGGTGTTTCTCGACAGCATCATCAAGGCGCTCGGCTACAGCTTCGCCCAGGATCTGGTTCGCTGCATGATCGACAGCTGCCGCGAGCAACTGTCTGCCGACACCGCCTTGTACAAGGTCAGCCCGACGCGCATCGCCTTACTGATGCGGCACACCGGACCGGAGCAGGCCGAGCAGCTGTTTAGAAGGCTCATCAAACACTTCCAGACGCCACTGGTGTGTCGCAACATTCCGATCCAGATGGACGTCGGCATTGGCGTGCTGCCATTAGGGCTGGGGCGCTGTGACGAAAAGGACTGGATTCGCCTCGTCGTCAGCGCGGCTGATGAGGCCCGGGGCAAGGCCACAGGCTGGCGCTGGTACGAACCGCATCTGGATTTTGCCCAGCAACGCGCATTCCTGTTGCTGGCTTCGCTGGCCGACGCCGTGCGCAGCGCCGATCAACTGTCGCTGGTGTTTCAGCCACGGCTTGAAGTCAGCACCGGGCGCATTGTCACGGTTGAAGCGCTGCTGCGCTGGCAGCATCCGGTACTGGGGCCGATCAGCCCTGCCGAATTCATCCCGCTGGCCGAAAAGACCGCGTTGATTCGCTCACTCAGCCTCTGGGTGCTGCGAAAATCCGTCGAGCAGGCACGGACCTGGCAACAGCAGGGATACGTGTTCAAGGTGGCGATGAACGTCTCGGCCATTGACTTGGCCAATTCGCAATTCAGTGATGCGCTGTTCGATCAACTGGCGATAAGCGGGCTGGACCCTGGCCGCTTTGAACTGGAATTCACCGAAAGCGCCCTGTGCGACAACCCTGACATCACCCGCCAGCAACTCGAACGGCTGCGGGCGCTGAACATCGACATCGCCATCGATGATTTTGGCACGGGGTACAGCAATTGGACGTACCTGCGCCAATTGCCAGCGACAACGGTCAAGCTCGACAAATCGCTGGTGGAGCACGTCGATTCCAACGAGAAGGACCGCCGTCTGGTAGAGGCCATCGTCGACCTCGCCCGGCGTCTGGGCTATCGCGTGGTGGCGGAGGGCGCGGAGACGGAGCAGGTCTACGAAATCCTCTGCCAGCTTGGCTGTCATGAGGTGCAGGGTTTTCTGGTGGCCAGGCCCATGACCGTCAGCGCGCTGGAGCACTGGATGAATGGTGAGCGCAATGCGAAGGTCAGGCAGTTGCGGGCGCTGGGGCGCTGACGACGCTTGCAGGCTCGGATGATCTCAAGCAGTCCGGCTAGCCGGCGCAAACGTTCTCCCAATCACCACCGCCTTAACAACCTGCAACGCTGTCTCGTTAAACAAGTTTCAGCATCATTCGCCGCTCGAACCCGGTCGCCGACCGATCCGCGTCACCATCGTCGTGCCAGCCCAGCGCCCGATACAGCGAGTGAGCCGCCTGGTTCTCAGGGGCTACCGCCAGCATCAATTGCGTAACTTCAGGCCACAACTCGCGAGCCAGACTTGGCAGCAGCTTTACACAGCGTCGACCAAGCCCCAGCCGTTGAAACCGACGATCAACCATCAGCGCGTGCAACGTAGCGGTTTGCCCACTCGCCCAGCGTGGCAGCAGCGATCTGCGTTTGAGCAGAAAAAAACCTCTCGGTACGTCGTCCACCACCAACGCAAAACCCTGAATGTCGCAGACGGGGCGGGCAGTGAGCGCATGCAGCGCGCCATAGGCGTCCCCCGCAAGGGGCTTCTGCTCCGCCAGCAGTTCGATATCCAGCACCTGCCGCCGCTGCAGGGTCGAGAGCCGTTCATGTCTTATCAATAGGAAGTCCATGAGCGACACCATGCCGCGTCCCTGCCCCCCAGTGCAAGTGACTGAGCCCTATCAAATTTTTTATCTGAAACCAGAGGTTGTAACTTCGCGCCAGACCGGTACAATGGCGCGGCTCGCCGACTGGCGAGTGTCGTTATGGTGACCCCATCGGTCCCCCCGCAACGATTACCCGTGAACCTGGTCAGAGCCGGAAGGCAGCAGCCACAGCGGGAACATTGTGTGCCGGGGTGTGGCTGGTGGGGTTGCCTCCTATCTATAGTTCGCTGATTCTCGGCGATCTGTCCGTCAAAAATTTCCTGTTTCTCATCACTCGACTCATCGCTCCGATGCTTCGTTCGACACTTTCGTCAACGCCCCGCCCCTTGCTCGCTCGATTGCAAACTGCTTCCCCTCAGCCGTGCGCTCCGCCACCACGTAACCATCCTTGACCGAAACGTTCGCAAACCCCCGATCCCTGAGATAGAGCAATGCGGTGAAATCCAGCGGGTTGATTCTGCACGTCGCTCCGTCGGTGATGGTGTGGAGCAGTCGGATGGCTAAGGATTCAAGCCGCATGAAAAGCGCCTCTGGTGACATCATTGATGATGGCGATTTGTCACCAAGTTGCGATCATGAGTTCCATTTATTTGTGGGGTTTCGGCGGGGTGGCATGAACGATGGCGCTTACGCCTTGACTGTCTCAGCTTTCCTCTTCCGGGTGGCCACGCTTTCTTCCCTCAGGCGTCAGACACGCCCCCAGCACTTCCAGCAACGCCCGCACTTTCGGCAGGTTCTGGCGGCTTTTCAGCCAGATCAGATTGATCGGCAGGCTTTGTACGGCCAAGTGTGGGAGTACTTCAATCAACGCGCCGCTTTGCAGGTGGCGTTCCACCAGCCAAGTGGGCAACTGTGTGATGCCCAGACCCGCGAGTGCGGCCATGAGTTGGCCTTCGCCGTCACCGATGGCAATGCGGCCGGGCATGACGTGGCGGTCGATGTTGCCTTGTTCGCCGGCCATCGACCAAGGCGTTACGCTGCCGTTGTCGTGTCCGTAGAGTACGCACGCATGTCGTTCGAGCTCTTGGGCACTGGTCGGCGTACCGTGGACGGCCAGATAACCCGGCGTTGCACAGAAGACCAGTCGCTGGGCGCCAAGAAACCGGTGGCCCAGTAACGCGGGCCAGGCATCCGGAGTGCCAATTCGCACGACGATATCGATGCCTTGGTCGACGAGGTCGATGAAGCGGTCGGAGAAGGTGATGTGCGGCAGCAGCAGGGGGTGTTCACGCAGAAAATCCAGCATCAGGGGCAGGACATGCAGACGTCCGAACGAGGCGGGCAGGTCCAGGCGCACTTTGCCGTGAGGCCCGGCGTTTTCGGTTTTCAGGGATTGCTCGGCTTCCTCAAGGCACCCCAGCACCTCGGCGCAGGTCCGGAAATACTGAGTGCCGGCGTCGGTTAGAGCCAGTCGGCGCGTGGTGCGGTTGAACAGCCGCGTGCCCAGTCGCTGCTCCAACCGGGCGATGCTCTTGCTGACCGCCGAGTTGGTCAGGTTCAGGCGCTTTGCGGCTGCGGAAAAGCTGCCGACATTGGCGACGCAGACGAATACATCAATGCCTTTGAGGTTGTCTGACGGGATCATGGCGGTCTCATTGGTGATGTGGATTCACATCACTTCGTAGTGAATGGCTTAAATGTTACCAAAATTCTCCAATAACCTATGGGCAACGTTGAACGGTTCGCTGAGCCGCTCACCATTCTCATTCTGGAGACCGATTAGATGATCGACCTGTTTGCCCCTTATGAACTCAAGGGCCTGCCCCTGACCAACCGTTTCGTCATGGCGCCGATGACCCGTTCCCGCGCCCCGGAAGATATCGCGACCGAACAGATTGCGTTGCATTACACCCAGCGTGGCACGGCGGGTCTGATCGTGTCCGAAGGCACCCCGATTTCCCGTGAGGGGCAGGGCTATCTGTTCAATCCGGGCATCTTCACCGCGGATCAGATCAAAGGCTGGAAGCTGGTGACCGATTCGGTTCGCAGCGTCGGCGGCCGGATGTTCGCCCAGTTGTGGCATGTGGGGCGCGTGTCTCACACCTCGATTCAGGATGACGGCAAGGCGCCAGTGAGCTCCACGGACAAACCGGCGCAAGGGGCGATTGCCTTCGGTTACACCGAAGACGGCGAACCCGGTTTCGTGGCGACCTCGAGCCCTCGCGCGCTGCAAACCGAGGAAGTCGCCCGTGTCGTCGAAGACTTCGCCCAGGCCTCTGCCAACGCCATCGCGGCGGGGTTCGACGGGGTGGAAATCCACGGTGCGAATGGCTATCTGATCGAGCAGTTTCTTAATCCGCTGGTCAACGACCGCACCGATCGCTATTCAGCCAAGACCCTGGAAGATCGCTTGCGCTTCGTGTTCGAGGTTGTCGATGCAGTGGTCGCCCGAATTGGCGCCGAACGCGTGGGTATCCGTATCTCGCCGTATGGTCAGTTGTTCGACATGCCGATCTACCCGGAAATCGACGAAACCTATTCGGCCCTCTGTGCCGGCATGGGCGAGCGCGGTATCGCTTACGTTCACGTGATGGATCAGACCCACTTCTTCCTGGCGGCGCAAGGTTCGGATGCACAGGAGCAGGCGCTGCGTGAACTGCTCAAGCACTGCAAAGCGCAATTGGCCGATACCGCGCTGATTCTGGCAGGGGACATGACCCTGGAACGTGCGCAGGATCTGGTGGATGCCGGTCTGATCGACCTGGCCGGTTTCGGTCAGCCGTTCATCGCCAACCCCGATCTGGTCGCCCGCCTGAAAAACGGCTGGCCGTTGACGACGCCGGACCGCGACACCTACTACGGCGGCGGTACCAAAGGCTACGTGGACTACCCGCCGTACGAACCGGCCTGATAGCGGTTGCGTCGTCAGCAGAGCCTGCCCGTGAGCGGCAGGCTCTGCTGTGTCAGAGATTCAGATAGAGGGCGCAGCATCGGCGCCAAGCAAGGCGGCAACTGCTCGTCCGACCCCATGGCCTTCGCGAATCAGCGCAGCGAACCTCTCCATCATCTGCGGCCCGGTGTCGTTGACCAACGCATTGCACAGCAACTGTCGCACTGACTCGTTGCCAGGCACCTCGTCTTCGCCGCCGTTTTCGTCAGGCAGCAGCAGGGCCAGCCGTTCCTGCACTTCAAGCCCCGGCGTATCTTCATCGATCCCGAACAGCTCGTTGAACAACATGCCCAGGGTCCCGGCTGGCTGATAGTCAGGCCGGTCCCACTTGCGAACGATGCTGCCTTCCTTCTCGATTTTCTCAAGCGTTCGTCGGATCTTTCCGGGGATGGTCGCGGTTGCGCGCGTTGCGGTGTAGTACACCAGCCGCGCGAGGCTGGCAGCATCCTTGACGTTCTTCCAGATGACGAACCAGATCTGCGACACGCTATGGGTCTTGAGCCCGTTGCGCAGCGTGCTCCTGATTTCGCTGAGCTGTTGTTCATCCAGTTCGTGATCGAACGACCGGCATTTGTCCAGCAGGTAGCACACGGCGTCTGCGGACGCGAAGTCGAGCCAGAGACTGAAAAGCGCGCTGGCGTCCGTATATTCCCGGGTGAGCAAGACCTGCACCGCTTCCTCGCCTCGCCCGAAATGTTTGTCTGGCGCCAGCGCATAGGCGATCTGGTGGGTGTTGACCATCAAGTGCCCGTCGCGCAGGAAGTAGGTGCCAGGCGCTGCGCTCGGCGGGTCTTCACGAACGATGCCCGCGCCTTTGAGTTTGTCGATGAGCAAGCCGACATCCATCGGCGCCAGTGCTTTGCAGTCGCTGACAGTGAAGGCTGAATTGGTCAGGCGTGGAGAAATCGCAAAGTCCAGTGCGATGATCAGCAGCGCCTCATCGTCGCTCAGCTGGCCATAGTCGATGGGGTCGGTGGGCAGCCGTTCCCGGTAGGCGTTGAGCCTGGATTCAAGTTCCGCCGCTGCGGCTGCCTGTTCTGCACGAGCCTGTCGGGCATGGGTCTCTTCGCAGTCAGGGCAAGGTCTGTATGATTTCTGTGGGTATTTTTTGACGGCTGAGCGGCTTTTGACTTCCATACTGGCTCCGCAGTAGGGGCATGTCAGGTTTTCATCGAACGCGCGACACAACTGGCGGACATGGCTGGCCAGGGTCCCGCTGTGGTTGATGTGGCGGAAGGGCACCAGGTCAATGACTTTCTCCAGAAACTCGCCGCTTTCGCTCATCGCCCAGTAGCGTACGGCCAGTTGTTTTTCCTCGGGATCGTCGGTCATCAATTCAAGTTTTACGGTCATGGGTGAGGTCAATCCAGTATTCATGATGGTCTGAAAGCAGCAGGGAGACGGCGATACGCTGCGGCTCCCCCTGCTAGCGGCAGAAACACGCTGTAACTGCCGGCCCATGATGAAGGTGAGTAGCGCTTGAAGATGTAGGGGAGGGCGACGGCGGTTTGTAGGCCGCTTCTTGGAATCTGTACTGGAAAAGAATTGGCTGATGACTCGTTTTGATGCTCGCCCACGCACTGCAGGCCTTGTCCGATGACGAAATCCAGCGCACTATCTCGGCCAATATAGGTAGGGGGGGTATGGTATGGCGCATTTGCATGCCGAAAAAGACGATCTGCTCAAGCGTGTTCGGCGCATCGCGGGGCAAGTGCAAGCGATCGAACGCGGCTTGGAGTCCGATACGGACTGCGCCAAGACGCTGCATCTGGTCGCGGCAACCCGCGGCGCGATCAATGGTTTGCTGGATCAGATCATCGAGGCTCATGCCCGTGAACATGTCGCGCATCCGGGCTTGAATGACGAAGAGCGGGCGCAAGGGCTTGAAGATCTGCTCGAAGCCATTCGCCGTTATTCCAAATAAGGAGGGGTTTATGGTCCTGACGCAGAAACACACGCATGAACATGTATTCCTCAGCGAGTCTCACGATGACAATGCGCGCCGCACGCGTTGGGTCGTGGTCCTGACCTTCGTGATGATGATCGGCGAAATTGCCGCCGGTTACATGACCGGCTCCATGGCGCTGCTGGCGGACGGTTTTCACATGGCGACTCACGCCGGGGCATTGGGGATCGCGGCGGCGGCTTATTCGTTTGCGCGGCGCAATGCCAACAATGGTCGTTTCAGTTTCGGGACGGGCAAGGTCGGCGATCTCGCCGGCTTCGCTTCGGCGTTGATCCTGATGCTGGTGGCACTGGGGATCGGGGTCGAGTCGCTGATTCGTCTGTTCCAGCCGACAAACGTTTCCTTCGGTGAGGCGACGCTGATCGCCATCGTCGGGCTGCTGGTCAATATCGTCAGTGCGCTGATGTTGTCGGGTGGTCAGCATTCCCATCACCACGATCAGCATGAGCACGGCCATCACCACGATCACGGTCACTCCCATGGCGGCGACAACAACCTGCGTTCAGCCTATGTGCATGTGCTGGCCGATGCGCTGACCTCGGTGCTGGCTATCGCAGCATTGCTGGCCGGGCGTTATCTGGGTTGGGTCTGGCTCGACCCGGTGATGGGGATCGTCGGTGCAGCGGTCATCGCCAAATGGTCCGTGGGTCTGATCCGGCAGAGCGCCACGGTGCTGCTGGACGTGACGGATGAGCATGTCGCCGAAGAAATTCGGCAAGTGTTGGACGCTCATGGCGATGTGCAAATCACTGACCTGCACGTCTGGAAGGTCGGCCCCGATGCCCGCGCAGCCATTGTCAGTGTCTTGGCGAAAGTCGAGGTGACGGCCGAGGCGATCCGCGAGCGGC